>Ga0209589_1008247_pt1 | contig 16339 bp, 4 predicted proteins | sample CowpeawhiteBW_FD_187525 | JGI IMG/M metagenome (GOLD analysis project Ga0209589, IMG submission 187525) | Root nodule microbial communities of legume samples collected from California USA - Cow pea white BW (SPAdes) (version 2) | ecosystem: Host-associated > Plants > Roots > Nodule | place: USA... | reverse complement strand
TAGGAAAGGACGAAATTGGATCATTTTAAAAAATTTGGGTACTAAATTGAACCAAAAATTTAAATTGGGTACTAAATTGAAAACAACTATTACACTGCCACGTGTCATGCTTGTAAGCTGCCACGTGGCACGATGATAAACTGACACGTGGCAGTTTTTTAAATTTTTTGAAAAAAAAATTAATTTTTTGAAAAAAAAAATTAATTTTTTGAAAAAAAATTAAAAAAAAATAAAAATTTCATGGCTTGACAGTGTCCTGTACGGACACGGTGTTAACTCCAACTTAACGGAGAGGACCAAATTGAACCTCTTTAGAAAATTGGGGTACCAAATTGAACATTTCTAAAGTTCAGGTACCACATTGAACTTTCCGAAAAAGTTTGGGTACCAAATGTGTATTTATACCAATAAATTAATAATAAACTTTACATAGTCTATCATAGACGAAAGTATGTCCTCCGTACTTCTAGACTAGTCTAGTTAGAGAGATACACATCATCCCGTCTTTTATTAAAATAAAAATAAAAACAGAACACTTTAAATACTAATAAAGTAAACTTTTCAAATTTAAAAAGCAAAATTTAAGCGTCTAAATTATATTTTATTTCATTTCTCTGTTTTTTAAAAAGACTAAAGGTGTGTTGGGGGAGAGGATTTGAAAGAGAATAACGAATGAATACGAGGGATAAAGAAATGATTGAGGTGTTGTTTGTTTTAAAGGATAGATGAAAATATTTGAAATTAAAGTGGGTGAAGTTTGTGAATGGTTTAATAGATATGATAATATAAAATAATATTTTATAAATTAAATTGTGAGCTTACAATTCTGTCCCTATAGTTTAAATTATTATAAAATTAAATTTTATTACTTGAATTGAATTTAAAATAGAATTTGGATGATTAGTTTTTTTAATAAAACAAGTTAATACGTATAATTAATTTAAAATACAATGTCAATGGTTGAAAATAGTTTTAATTTAAATATTATATTATAATAAAATGAATAGATATTGTATTATTTTCAATAATATTATGTTGATATGCTTTATATTTGATTATTGTACTATTATTATTATTAGGTATTATAATTATTAAAATACTCACAACTCTCATAACTTACTACACCAATTTAATTTCACTCACCGATGTTCAACCAATCAAATTCAAAATCAAGGAGGGACAAACAATCTACACTATTTTGGCAAATGGGCACATTTGGAACTTTACCATACAATAAATCATCCCAAATCTTCTTTATTTATGAAGATGGAAATATCAATTTAAATCAGAAATCCGTTCTCCTAAATCATTTCAAATACATTCAAATAAACTCAATGTATATACTCACTCTTACTTGCTCATCAACAGTAGATTTGTCTAAACAAACATGCTAAATGATAAATAACTAATATAGGAAAATAGTCTTATGGAGAAAATATTTCTCTGTTAAATATATATAATTACCTTTTATTGAAACCATCAGCAAGTATTTTCTTTTTATAAAACTGACGTGCTAAGCATTATTACGAGTTAAAAAAAATCTCAATTAGATTAGCATTTTCATGCTCATCAATCATTTCTAGCACATCAAAATATAAAAATACTGAAAAAAGAGTGAAAAAACATGAGAGGATCAAGCTAAATTCTCACAGAAATAAGTAAGTTTAAGAAATCGAATAACCATAACTAATGAAACAAGTAATTTGAATATCTCTCGTGCAATCTTAGAAATACGCAGTAGGGAAGAAATAAAAAAAAATGTTAATAGATATATTATGGAAATAAAAAAGGAATAAATTACAGAGTTTGGGTGTAAAGAGTTAACATTTACTAACGGGGTTGGTAGAGTGAAGTAAAGTTTCATATTTGACAAGTCACGTATTTGAATTCCCGGCTCTTAAATCTTTGAAGGATATCACTCTTCTCCATGATTTTTTATAATACTCAACATATATAATTTATTTCAATATATAGTATTAAAAATGACCACTAAAACTAAGACGACACATTCACAAGTTCTATTATTGCATCACCCAAATGCTTATTGTACTAAATTCTGTTTAAATTTATAAGTGTTTTTCATTTTTTAGAGAAAAAGGGAAAACAAATGTCTCATAATTGTAAAAAAAGGTGAATATTTTACAATATAGACATTTCTGTATAAATTACTCCTAGTATAACTAATAGGCCCTCTAAGCAATGATTCTTGTTTTATAAAACAAAAATCAATCTCTAATGAGAAGTTTTAGCAAAGAAAAATAAGCAACGAAGCATAGGTAGTTGTGGGCCTGTGTTCCCATAGTGGATCGTGCAAACTACGTTGGTGTTTTAACAGTGGTAGATTGGTAGGTTGAGTGATCTTGGAGTGTTGGTGTTTCAGAAGCCACAAATTTGATGGGTGAAAGATCTAGTTTTGTATAAGCCACAAGTTACGTTGACACGGAAAAACATAGGCATAGTGGGACAGTAATAACGTGGGATTGGTGAGGGTATGGTCCATCAAAGACACAAGATGGAGTCGATTTTGTTGTTACTCAGAGAAGTCACGGCAATATAGAAAAGAGAGGCACATTTTAAGTACAGAAAAAAGCAGAGTCTATGCCCAACATCAGAAAAAGGACCAAATACACACTAAAGATAGTGGATCGAGTTGTCGCTGCTTGTGCTGAATCTTTATTTTTATTGATAATAATGTAATACTCCTATTCTGGAAGTTAAAGGGGTCCGCAAAAGCTGTCAATAATGGTGAGAAAAAGTTAGGGGAAGGGAAGCGAAGGGAGAAGTGATACTGAGTTTTTAAATCAGTTTGTAAGCAAGATATGATGGTTGTGTTGTGTGGTGTGTAGTTGTCAGTGGGCTACGTCCATGCACAGTACAAGTGCATTTTCAGCCACTTGTGCTTATTCTTAGATATCAGAATCACACTCTAATGCCATTCTTAACAAAGTTTATAATTTCCCCAGTAATGGGGTGATGAAGCCATTCTGATGTTGAACCTTCCTTTCCCAAAAATAATTGAGGTGTTGGATTGATGAGTCGGAAGTTACGAATTAGACATGTCTTATCTTGTTGGAATATAATAAATTTTAAATTACTAGGATTACGAGCCAAAAGAGTTGTCAATGATCTACAGAACACTCAAATCAGCATCGACCCAAAATATAATACCTACTACCCTTTCTTTAACTCATACCATTTTGCTTCCAACTATACAATCACCTCGTCGCTTCCTTTTGTTTGTATTGACATATCACAGTCACAGAGTTAATCAACTTCCATTTCGGAACAATCAGAATATTATTAAGTTTGCTTAGTGCTAAATTAGACGGTGAAAAGACCCTGCAATATCCATTATTTGTTCAAACACAAGAGTTTAAATAAAGCTTTGGCCAAAATGGTGTTATTTTCTTTGATAATTAAAGTGAGGGAAAGAAGTGATTGGATAATAAGTGCATATTGAGTCAAAATGTGATGAGGGAGGGTATCAAGTTGAAGCATTTTGTGAGAAAGATCCAAGCAAGCAAGCAACAAGTGCTGGCTCTGAAGTGGTTAAAAGGAATAACCCAAGTGATAGCTTGGGGTGGCTTATCCTCATATATTCCTAGGTGTGCTTCTGTTTGGTTTAATGCTGCTTTCAAACATCTACTAAAATAGAAGACAAAAAAGGTAAAAGAAAAACTGTGAAGGAGAACAAATTCTGATCATGTAGCAGATGCTAATAAAGTGTGGCCCTCTTTAAAAGTTTTGCTATTACGCTTTGCAAACCTTTATTCCTTCACTTACAAGCTTCTACACTTCCATCACCATGTACAAACGGGGAACGGTAAACTCCATATAGATTTATGATTTTTCTTTTATTTATATTGTTAACCTTATTTACTTTTTATACCACGAAGGACTTTAATTCACCTTTTTTTTTTCTCAAGAGAAAAAAACCTTGTTTTTATTCGTAAACCAAACCATATATGAATGCTTTTCATGTGCTAAAAAAATATAGGAATATCTTTTTTAAAACAATAATAACATTTAAACTAACATACAAATGCACCGCAATAACTCTACATGACGTAATAATATTTCTATTGTACCTTCTTTACCATTATATTTAAAATTAGTATAAAATCGTATGGAAAACATAAATTAAATTACCTATAAATTCAGATGAAAAAAATTAAATTTAAAATATAATTTAAATAAATTTTCAAAATAAATTTTTTGTCCAAAATCAATTTGATTTTTTTAGAATATAAATTTAAATAAATTATATACCACAAATATATAAAATTAATTTTTTTAAAATAAATTCGATTTTATATACAAATAGAAAATACAAAGATAAATTAAATTTTAAACAATTGTTTTATTAATAATAAGTAACGAATAACAAATATTTCTGAGTAAAATATCACAATACCATAATTATTGAAATACTTGTATCCTAACCTTTTAATATTTATTAAAGATATTCATCTGATATTTATTACAAATTTTATCCACCAATATTTATAAATATTGATATTTTTGTCATCTATGATCATACTCTCAAATGAAGTAACTGAACAATGTTGTGTGATAGAATGCAAATGTAAGTCAAAAGTTGAACCTCAATAATTCCCGGTCTTCCCATGATATTTTTGTGTAAAAATATAAAGTAGTCATGTATTTATTGTATATGTGCTTTTGTTTTCATATTTTCATTAAATTTAATTTTTTATTATAAAAGTATTATTTATTGCATTTATCAGTAACCACAATTATTGAAGTAACAATTAAACTTTTTATCCTTCAAAAGTAATTTTACAAGTTTTTGGATTAGGAAAATTTCTTCTAATAGTTTTTAATTACCAATAACTAAGAATAATTAATAAACTTTGGATTTTATAAAAAATTCATAATTAACTGGGACATCAAATGAATTATAATCTTAATAATCATTAATGCAAATTTATTTGATTTAAAGGACAAAAATATTCAAAAATATTATATAAATGTAATTGATAATTTATTTGATATACACAATAAAAAAAGTTAAAATATAATTAAACAACAAAATAATTTTAATGTTTTTTTATTTGATATACTAGGTTGCTTTTTTTTTCTTTGTTGTTTTCTACATTAATTTAAGTCTTTTAATGTTTAATTATCAGGGGTGCAAAAACAGACTAACTACGTCTATTTTGATCGAGCCCATTAGTAGTATGTTAAAAACAGGTCGGAATAGACTAGGCTGTCAAATAGAAACATGTCAATAACAATAACTTGGCCATACAGAATTGGTTAACGGGTTGGACTGGACTGACCTATCCTTTTATTTTTAATTTGTTTTCAAATTTTTGTTTTATTTTAAAAATTTGTTTGTATATACAAATAAATGAATATTAAAAACATATTTAATCATGTAAAATATTTTTTAAACTTTTAATTTATTATGTAATATTTTCAATTAGATAAATTAAAATAATTATTATATTTACATGTTAAATTACTCTATTATAACTAATAATTGAAACTTAATTTGTAAGTGTTAATTATTTAAATTACAATATTATTATATATTTACACTTTTAAAAAAATATAATATAAAATATTAATCTTTTTAATTACCTTTTATTTTAATTTTTACTTAAAAATAAAAATAGGTAAACAGGCCAAGCCTAATTGCTTGCATTTTGGCCCGTCAAATTGATGACTAGACGGACCAGATTAAACAGACTGACGGATTGAAATCAACCCGATTTGTTCCTGACTAACTTGTTGGACATAACCTATTTTGCTAATCCTATTGATTATATTTTAATTTTTACAACCTTAAAAGAAAAAATAAATTGTACAAAAATCTTAAAATTATTTTATTATTTTTTTAACTTTTTTTGTCTAAATCAAATACATTATCAATTAAAATGATATAATATTTGTGAACATTTTTGTCCTACAAATAAAATAAAATTGCATTATTGATTATTTAGGTCGTGATTCATTTAATATCATATTTAATCATTAACTTCTGTAAAATTAAATATTTATTAAATATTTTTAGTTAGTGCCCAAAGAACACTATTTAACAAGAAAAAAAATAGTGTATGAACATGGTCTAGTATTTAATTAATAATAGAAGAAAATTTAAATTATGCAAATTAAACAATTAAGGTCGCAAATTTGAGATATGAAAACATTCCAACCTATTATACCTGGCCGTTATTGTTTAAAATTAGACAATTTTTTTTTTTCAATTTGTAAAAGTATTTCAAAAAGCAAGATCTTCAAAACCAAATGATGAAATGTTTTAAAAAACACTCCAAAAAAGTTTCAACATTATTTTTGATAAAATGGTATATGATGAATCAAGTGTGAATTTGATAATTCTCTGAAGTTGTAAGTTTACCCAGAGTATTTATATTAACGCATATAATAGAAAATATTAAGTAATAAATCACATACAAGTTAGATGTAACATTTAATTAATAAATAAAAGAAAATTTTTGTCTATAGTTTTTACTTCGACCAAATGTAGATAAGGTTTAAATGAAATTAATTATTTAAAGATAGTTAATTTTAATTTTTAAAAACACGTTAATGAGTTTTTCGAACAGATACATCAAAAGAGAGTGTAAAGTCAATTCATATAAAAGGCTCAACCTCACTTTTTAAGTTATTATGTTTATTGGTATTTTCCTTATCTATTTACTTATAAAGTTGGTTTTGTGAATTGGTGTGACAACTCAATACTATAAAATTTAAATTTTTAGAAATAATTATAATTATCAATTTAAATATCAATTTATAAAACTAAAAATTCTTTATTATTAAAATGATCATTACAAAGTGATGTACTTTGCAGACAAGGTCATGGTTCTTCTCAATTTTTTTTATATTTATATATTTTAATATATAATTTCAAATATGTTTTTTAAAAAGTTAATATTTGTAATATATTTTATATATTTGATATTATAATAAATTTGTATACAATAAACAGTGATGCACTTCACAGAGAGGGTCATGGTTCCTCTCAATTTTTTTTATATTTATATATTTTAATATATAATTTCAAATATGTTTTTAAAAAAATTAATATTTGTAATATATTTTATATATTTGATATTATAATAAATTTGTATAAATCTATATTTATACATAAGAAAAAAAAATTTCGGGTTGTCCACATTTATTTTTTAATTTTATATTTTAAATATTTTTTAAATAAAAATAATTATTTTATTAATATTATCTTTTAAATAATTATTTGTGTAATTTAAATATTTTTTATTTAATTATTTTTTAAAACTTAATCATTATAAATGAAAATTAATTATAACAAAATTATAAAAATTAGTTAATTTAATTTTATAATTATAATAATAACAATAATTATCATTTTATTATTTTATTATTATAATAAAATAAATAAATAGAATGCTTTTACTAGTTTATATAAAAATTTTGAGATTACTCTTTTGGTAACTATATATTTTCGTTCAAAAATATCAATTTAGTTCTCTAATATTTTTTTTTTCAATTTAGTCTTGATTTTTGAAAAAATAATTCAATTTTATCATTTTCGTTAAATTTCTTGAATCGAATTTTTCAAATTGAAGTTGTGAATAAGAATGACTTGATTTGTTGGTGTAATTAACATAATCATAGTGGCAATTTTGATAAAAAATCTTTCTTCTGCTTTAAAAAATTTTACGAAAACGATCAAAGTACATCAATTTTTAAAAAATAAGGACCAAAATGATACTTAAAAAAACTAAATGAGCAACTTGACATTTTTGGATGAAAAAATGGACCAAAAGAGTAATTTAACCAAAATTTTGGCACTCCCAAAATATTGGTTGAAGATACGCCACTAATTATGAATAAAAAATAATAATTGGTTACTAAATTGATCTTTGCTACCAAAATTAGTTACCTAGGTTTTTGCTACCAAAATGAACTGATTTCTAAGTTAGTCTCTACTTCATTAGTAACGAATTTAGTCATCAATTATAATTTTTTATTTATAATAGTGATTATTTTAGTAACTAATAATTTTTAATTTTGTAAATTTATATCTAAATTAGTCAGTATAGTGACTAACTATTTTTAATTTTTAAAATTAGTTTCTAATTGAAGATTTTCTTGTAGTGATTCCAATAACCTAACAACATGTTTTTTAAAAGTTAAAATAAGCTCACTCAATATATTTTCTTCAAGTTTATAAATATAACTTTTCTCAACTTCACATATGAATTCATCACAATTTTTCCCTTAAGTCATCCACATAGGAATGACTCAATGTTTAGAAGGTTTAAAGCAAATTTAAGAATAAAACATTTTTATTTACTAATAAAACTATTTATGATAAAAGCAAATTTAAGAATGAGACATTTCCTAATAAAATAATTTATTACTTTTAAGATAAACTAACTTATAAGTTAAAGATATTTTTATATTATTTTATTTTATCATGTTCTTCTTTTATATAAATTTTAATGGACATATTGGGAAGAGTTGGTATGTAATTAGGAAAATTTGCATCAATTAGTTATAAGCAAGTCCATGCAAAATACATGCGTTGAATTATTAACATTAGTCTTAAAGATATTAATGACAAATAATAAACTAAGCAAATGTTAAATTATGTTGGCATTACGTATTTAAATGGTTATGTAACTTTTTATATGTATGATAATTAAAGGGTAATTAATGGTAAATAGAATACCAAAGGATAATCTTATTGATCCATCGTAAATAAGTTAAATCCCATATATCAATTACATTTGATAAAGAGATTATTCAAATGTTTTATGTTGAGAGTATTTGTTGATTTAGAAGGAAAACATGTTGCTCTCTCATTAAAATTCATTTATGTATTCACTTCTAGTTCTGATGATTAACATGATAAATGTAAGATTATATACATGAATAATGTTATTAACACTTAAATTTAAATTTGATTCTAAAAATTTGAAATCAATTCTAATTCAACATTTTAAAATATAAGTGTTTAGATTTTTTTTTTCTATTATATTGTTCATCTCTACTCGTTATGAAACTTTAAATTCTCTCTTAGAAGTTTTTATAAGAGTCATTGCCAAATTTGTATTTATTTAAACACAAATTTGTATTTATTTAAATTTTTTATCATTCTTATATAATTAATTATATGATGACTAAGGGTGTGTTCTTATGTGAGTAGTGAATGATTTGAAGGAGAAGGAGATGATTGATTTGGGTTGATTAGAAGGTGATATTTATACTGTTCTTTTTTAGGGATTTGGGGTAATAGTGTAGTGGATTTTAGAGTAATTTTTGTGAAAGTTTGTGAAAAATTTGATTGATGTAACTAATAAAAAATTAAATTTAATAGATGAAAGTATAAAATGACCTAATTGTCCTTGGTGTTAAAAAAATGATATTTAGATAAGGTAATTAGTTTTTGATATATTATTATCATAAATAAAGATATTTATAATATTTATTAATTGAAAAAAATTAAGATTATAATATATTTGATTTGAAAAATTTAATATTTGGAACATGTTCCATGAAAAGGTAACCGGTTACGAAAACAAGCATGAAAATAGAATAGGATACAAGTCAAATGGAACCGGTTCCATGAGTGTTGCACCAAAACATAATAGGTTCCAATTAAAATGGAATTGGTTCCATTCATTCATCTGATCTAGTTACAAAACAGATCTAGTTCTAAACTATGTTGTCTCGAACCATGCATGCCCTCCACCAACAACAATGGTGGAGAGGAGGGAACAACAAAGGTGGAAAGGAGGGCAGACCTTGAGCAATGAAAAGGGTGTAGCTTCTTCCATTCATTTATTCTAATAAAATGACGATGATATTTTAGTAAAAGGGGCACCATCACTCTCAAATCTCACCTACAAAGCCGTATGCTATTATGAGACTAATCTCGCAAATCAACGTCTTCCAACACTCTTCAATCAATAGAAAATAACAGAATAAATTTTTTAAATCGGCACTCGCAATTATCTTTAAACATTAATTCATTTCAAAAGAAAATACTTAAAAGTAACATTTATATATATATATATATATATATAAATAAGTATACTGTTATAGTTTTTAATACCAAATGACTTTTTACGATCCTTTAGTTCAATACCACAGCTTTCTTTTTCTTTTCTTTTCTTGTTATTGCTATTTTTCTATTCCACTAAAAAAATGAGTTGTGACCTTTATGACCAACTTCGATAGGCGCAATATCGAAGAGACAGACTGTCACAAAACCAAGTTGAGGGTGAAGGGAACAAAGATGGGTGTTCTGGAAACATAAAATTTAAAAACTATTCCATCCTTTTTCATATTTTAATATACGGAATCTAGGGTTTTCTTTCGCAGAAGTGGCAAGACGTGGCAGCATTCTGAAACAGTAGTGTATTCCGGTATCTAATAATGCAGAGACAGGGTCGAAAACCAAAACCCTTCCAAAATGAACACAAACACAAGTGCCTCATAATTGGTGAGTTTGAAGGTACAGGTTGAAATCAGTCCTAACATCCATGCAATAGCAGAAGAAGAATACATGCAAGAAAAGGTAACAGTACACTGCATAATCTTTCCTCTTGTGGGGCATAATGCTGCCCAAAAAGTTCTAACACTGGCTCGTGATCAAAACTACAAAGCAAACCAATGTGCGTCACATGTGACAATAATAACATGCATCAACCCAACAGGAGCTACTACACCACTCTCCTCTCGCCATGCTCACCGCCCAAACCAAACCATTGGCTCAGGATCTTGCACAATAATATCTCACTAATCACAACCAAAGATTTTGTTTCTTATCACACCTAACCTAACCAGACTCTATATTATATGCATAAAGAAGTAGAAAAAGAAAGCAGAATAGGAAAAGAAGAGTTTAACAAAAGTTAAGATTGAAAAATGAGAGTTGAAACATAAACGACTAGTGTTCTTGGTGTTGCTGTGGAGAACCAAGGTTACCGACCACGTATAGCATGGACTAATTAAGGTGAAACTTATAATAATAAAAATTGTGGAGTTCTCATCCCACACCCTATGCATCTCTCTGTTGCCCTATTTGACATAACATTTTACTATCAAAATGAATACATTTAAAATCATATCAAACAGTTTTGAGCCAAAATCCTAATTATGTTAAATATATAACCACTGTATAACACTTAAATATAATTGATTTCCTTTTTGTTCATTTTATTTGGACGGGTCTTTTCATTGGATTGATCACGACTAAATCTACCTCAATCAAATCAAAAGAGATAAAAAAAAAAGATAAAAAAAAGGTGAGTGTGATCCTTCCCAAATTTCGAACAACTTTCATACGTAGGTATAAAGCGTTTCAATCCAAGCTCTATAAAAATTACAAACGTTTGAAATTTTTTCAACCAATTTTTTTTATCTGAAAATATATGGCTATTCTATAAGGAATACCCTATCAAATATATATTAAATAAATTATCACAAAAAACAATTTGAGTCAAAAAAAAAAAAGAAAGAAATGAATTTGTATAAAAAATTAAAATTGTGTCATCTCAACACAATTTTAGTTCAAATCAACCTATATCAAAACACGATTTTAATAAAAATTAAAAAAATTTGATCAACATTTCTCCAAATTGTTAATTAGGAGTAGGAGAGATCAAATTCACAAACTTCTCCTCCGTTTCCTTCCTTTTAACCATTATACCATCTTATCAACTCCTACTTTAATCGGTCAATAATCATTTCAAACTAATACAATTTATTCACAATAAATTTGTATCAAACTAACATATCTTATTCACTTTTATAATTTTTTAAAATGTTTACTTATCCCCTTTTATAATTTTTTAAAATGTTGCTATTTTCGATAAATGTAAATGTGGTTATGGTTTTATTCCACCCATCCACGGACTAAAACGTGAGTTTTATTTTCTGTAAATTTAGTTTCGTTGGAAATAGAAGGACACGAATTCAATTACTTGAGCGATTGAGATTTCAACGTACAATCCAATGGTTATAATGACATATTTATGAGTTGAAAACACTGCACAGAGACAAACAAAAGATTAACAAGTTAGTTCGGGAGTTTTAAATTATGTAGCTTATTTAAAGGTTCTTGATGACCTGTGTTCTAAGGATACCGGTTAACTGATTAAAGATAATTAATATGTATTGATAGTTGGAAAATATGTGAAAAATGTGTGAAAAACGTGTGATAGCTGGATAGGAGTGAGCTCAGTGCATCACAACCAAGCTAGAATACACTTTCAACACTTTTATATGAGTAGCTTGAACACTAGGCAAAACACACTGTGGAAAGGAATGTGACTGGCTATAGTTGGGGAAATTTAGAGACATAGGAATGAGGTGATCTTTAAGCAAAAGAAAGTTGACACGGAAGAGATTTTTAGTCTTGCTCAAGTTAACGTTTGGGCTTGATTGAAACATAAAATTCCTTCGGTAAAGTTTTCATATAGTGACTGGTACTTTGCTCCTATTGTGTGTTTAAAATTTCTATGATATGATGCTTTCTGTGTTTAAGTTGTCAGGTGAGCATGAAAGGGATTTCCATGTCTAAAGCAATGAGTTTTTCATCAGTGATTATACACACTTCTTTGGTTACTGCGTAACAACCAAGAGAACATAGTTTTGGGAGCGCTACGAACCATGTATACCTGGTTTTGTATTCACTTTCTGTGTAATCTTGTAGACTGGCCGAGGAAGGTGTGATTTGGGTAACTAATCTTAAGATTCCTACCCAGCTTGACCTTGGGAAGGCATAGCTCTTGCATTGAAAGTCTAGTTTTAATTGTTCTGTCAGATTATTTTAGTAGCATAGTATGTTGTTGGCGCCTACTCAAGCTCTATTTCCTTTCCAAGAATGTTGTTTAGATGTTGTTCGAAGGCCTCTATGATATATATTTTATGCCCAATGTTTAGGGGAGTATTAGCTTTTGTACGTGAAAGTTTATTGTTTTGACTGGTTTTGGAGATGCACTTCATCTTTCTCCCATCTTTTTGTAAATGGGTTAGAGCACCCCTCAAATGTTCTATTATTAATTTAATTTAATTTTTTTTATCAAAAGAAAAATGTATTGAATCTGATAAAAGTTCATTGTTAATCATTAATATAGTTTTATTTTATTTAAAAGATAAAAATATTCATAAATATTACAATTGTATTTAATATTTTATTTAACGTTCACGTATAAAAGTTAAAAATAAGTAAATGATAAAATAGTTATATTTTAATATTACTAAAAATTAAAATATAATTAAACATAAAAAAAATTAAATTAATAGAAAACTAACAAAATGTTAAACGTCTACAAAGTTTAAAAAAAAAATTAAAATATCAATTTGAGACTTCATTGGATTTCCTGACTTCTCCATAACCTTCTGCAACATTCTTGTTAACTTAACCAAATCTCAAGAAACATATAATATTTTAATATATGAAATTATTAATTATAAATACATAAAGCTAGCAATATAAAAAAAAATTAATTATTTAAACTTTTAGTAAAGACCTTAAAATTTTCAAAGTACTTATTTTGTATAAAAGTTATTACTTAAAAATTTTAAAGAATAATTTTGTCTTTATAAAACTTGTGATATGCATTTATATTATTTTAATTAATGAACTTAATTATTTATTTTTTTAATATAGAAATAGTGGAACCGATGTGCATTAATTATTTCTTAACGGGTGTACACCAATTAGTATTCTCCTCAAATTCAACTCAACACTGCCATACAAAAGGAAAGTTTTTGTCAATTGAAGTGTCCCTATACAAAATGTGCTGCATAATTATGTAGAACTCAACCAACTTGCAGCACAATTATGCAGAACTTAACCATTTGGCAATAGTGTGGTCTTATCAAATTAAAAAGAAATGGACAACCTATTACCGCTCACATTCTTCAATCTATTTCTAATTCAACGCTAAGGAATGTTTATCACCAACGACTAGACTAAAAGTTATAGTCATTAATTAGGGTATAATTTTTTTTTATTTAAAAGTGTAACGGCATAAACGATACACTTACCTTTGTCATAGGACTATTAGTGTCACCTAAAAAAAGAACTCCATTGGTACCTTAACCATATTTAGGCGCAAGAGGAAAATCTCTATATATCATGAGCGAACCAATGGGACCAAAGGAGATCTGAAAAAACAAATGGAAAACAATTAAAATAGTACTTCATCATATGGATAAGGCATAAAAATATCACAATTAAACGGAGAGTCCAACAAATTAGATCACAGATACAATACAACTTTTCCTATAACAAACTATTATCTTATGAAATCGAAATTTTTGGATTGAATAAATTATTCGGAAAAGCTATGCCTGAAGCCCTTATCTTCTTCCACTTCCCTTTATCACATTCTTCAATCGTGCAAATTTTTCAAGCACTTCGATTAGTCACAGGACAGAAAAGAACAAACTAATAACAATCCACATTACAGAAAACTAGCAGAATGCGTGTATGCATTTTGTAAATATACGTGATATTATATTAGTAGGGGATAATACTGTAATGTTATTAAGTTAATATATAAACTAAAATTATATTTATTAAAAATAAAGTGAAATATAGCAGAAGAGATGAAAGAATAACCATTGATAAATAAAAAAGAAGAGAAGAAACAGAGATAACCGATTTTATAAAAAAACTTGTAAAAGTAATTGTTAATTTTTAAAAATTTAATAAATTATTATATTTAAAGGATAAAATTGATATTTTAAAATGTGGACACAAAAAGAAAAATCCACTTTATATATTGTTATAGATAATAAACAAACAAGAAACCATGTATTGCCATGCTCATCATTCCCTAATATTAAACGTGCGGACAAATTTTTTTATTGAGTCCGAACGTGTTCGTCGTGGCCCAACTTGCAACTAGAGCCCAAATGTATCCACTTTTGAAGGGGCTTTTCCATGCACCTCCAATGCTTTTATCGGTACCTTTTCAAAATTTCCAAATTACCCTCTGTTTAATCTGTTAAAGTATAAGTAAAATTCTCTTTCCTATTTAATGCATACCCCAGCTTTGTCTCAACGAATTGGAATCTTTTTTTACTAGGAAGATTGAATACTCATGAGGAATGAGTTGCCCATTTAAAAAAAAAATGATATTTTAACCTACTTTTTTTGACCCATTTTTAATCCACCACTTCAATTACCATTAGATCATCTTTTTTTATTTTTTTTGGTGATGTGATGTATGATCTAATGGTGATTGAAGTGGTGGGTTAAAAGTAGATCAAAAAAAGTAGGTTAAAGTATCATTGTCCTTTAAAAAATATGACTTCACAATTATAAGATTTAATGTACGTAGGTCTTGTTTTCTTATATATCATTCTTTGACCATTTCTAACACAATCGGAAATCCTTATTTCATCCATTTATCTCAACATTCTCTAACACCAGCTTCGATATCACTACTGAATTCTTTTTTCCTGGGAAACATTGGAGAGATTGACCACTTATGAGGTATCAACTGTTTATATAAGAAATATGAAACCATTTCTAACATAAAATCTTAAGTTTGTGTTTGTTTTTCATGATGGTGAAAATGGAATTGTTCGGATCAAGAAAAAGATAGTGAAAAAATAAAGAAAAATAAGAGAAAGTTTTTGAAAAAATTAGTGAATAGTGCGATGAGTTTGATGTATTAAAAAAATATGGTTAAAATACTTCATTGGTCCTTGTTTTTATTGTAGAATCTCAATTTGATACTCGTATTTTTATTAGTTTCAATTAGGTCCTCATTTTTGTAAATTAGTATCAATTAGGTCCTTTTCGTTAGTAGAGAACTAACACCGTTAAGTAGTGCCACTTGTCAGCTCCTCGTTTTTTGGATTTTTTTTTTAATTTTTTTTAAATTAATTTTTTTTAAAAAAATATTTATGCCACGTGTCACGTCTGTAGCGTGTCAATTTAATATGGTGACACGTGTCAAATTAATGTATGAATCTCAATTTGGTCCTCATATTTGTTAAATTGATTTGATTTGAGTCCCAATTTTTTTAAAAAGTTTTCAATTTCAGGTATTCCAAATTTAGACGAAATTTTACTTTTATATAATGTTACGATTATTTTTATTAAAATTGATATTTTTATTAAATATTTTATAATATTAATTATATTTAATATTAAAATTTTAAATATATTTATTTTAATTTTTTATAAAATTATTTTAAAATTTTACATTAGAATTTATAAAATTGTTATTTTTAAGCCAACTCTAAAATATTGTTGATATTGAATATTATACAAATATTTCGAATATAAATTTATTAATCTATATATTTATAATTTTGAAATAAAATTTAAATAAAG
>Ga0209589_1008246_pt1 | contig 16339 bp, 5 predicted proteins | sample CowpeawhiteBW_FD_187525 | JGI IMG/M metagenome (GOLD analysis project Ga0209589, IMG submission 187525) | Root nodule microbial communities of legume samples collected from California USA - Cow pea white BW (SPAdes) (version 2) | ecosystem: Host-associated > Plants > Roots > Nodule | place: USA... | reverse complement strand
ATATATATATATATATATATATATATATATATATATATATATATATATATATATATATATATATATATATATATATATTTAATCATATATGTGATTTTTAGTTTCTGTTCGGGTCATACTTTAGAAAATATTTTTTTACCGAACCACAGGATAAAATCAAATCATGTAACTTAATTTATTCTTTTGAAAAAAAAATATTGATGGGTCATTAATTTATTGAAGTCGTATCTATTTAATTAGGAAAATATATTTATGAAGATCTAATATATTAAACAATTTAAAACTAATGTAACCCTTTACATCACGTTTTTACTAAAAGTAGAATAAGATATAAAGAAATAGAAGTATTCATTAGGTTTAGGTTGTTTTGTACTGTTATATACCTTGTTAATAATAGAATAAATCTTTTGCTGATCATTAAAAATTTTCAAGAAAATTTGTAATGTACCATTAATTATTATTAGTAAAAGATTTTATTGAAACTAAGTTTCTTACATATTTTTTTACGCCATGGACTTGTCATAAAAAGTGTTAAAAAATAGAGTCTAATTCAATTTTACAAAATAAATTTATAAGATAAAATTTGAACTTACTTATATACTTTAAATTAACCTTATTTCTAATACACATAAAACTTCCGAAAAAAAGTTTACTTGAACATAAAAAAGACTGTCATGAAAGTCATTTTCTATACCTGATTTTGCCACATAAGGCATGCTTTGTATATCGACAAAACAGTGTTTAAGTTAGAAATTTCGTCATAATTGTGCAACAAACTAGTAAGGATAATGCTTGAGTGAGAGAGATTAAACAGAGACCTTATAAAATTCTTGAAATTCTTCCAGGACTGAGGTGTCATTTGAAACTAGCTCTTTCTTCAAAATGTTGGATATAATTGACCTTGTACTAAACTCAGGTTATTTTAACAAGATTGGCAATTGAGAAACTTGTAGCATGCACAAATATCTATATCTAACCAAACTTAAGACATGATTAGGACAGTTAAAAAATATTCATAATTTATTTTGGAACTATTTAGTTTCTTTTGTGGATGTAGTGAAATATGCTGCACAACAGTCGCACACAGAAGAAGAAATTCACAAGAGAAATAGGAAATGGGCGTCAAGTCAAAAGTCTATTTGATTATATGATGTACTTTGTAGCAGTTTTATACAATTTTGGGATTGTTAGAAGCTTAGTTAAAAGTCTATATGATTATATGATATACTTTGTTTCCTCGAATACTTGGAAGTTTTGGTTTTGTAGGACTTGGACTTCTACCTCTACATCTAGGTAATTTTAACATGAAAGACATAAACCCTATGTTGTGAATAGAAAATACAATTAGAGAAATAAATATCAGACAAAAAAAGATCATGAAAAAAAAAAACCCTCATTCGAATAATATAATGTGTTAAAAAAGGAAACTTAATTATTTTATCATGAGTTAAATATTTTATAAAAGAGAAATATATTTTTTATTCAAATATATTTTCTCGAGAAATGAAGACATTTAAATGACTTGTCCAAACACAACTTTATTATGGAAAACAAAATAATTTGTTCATATAAGCAAGAAAATTTAAAAATACAGAAATTTCACTTGAAGCAATTGAGACTCTCTTAAAATCTAAATTTCTTTACAATTCTAAAATACACATTCCAAACGCAACCTTAATATATATATATATGTGTAATTTACACAAAGGAAGCTGAAAAAGGAGTTTGTTCCGGCAGAGATGATTTCTACGATTCAAGCCATTGATGATCGATAAGGGTATATACAATGACAGCTTTCACCAAAGTACCTTATATTAACAAAAGTATTATTTTAATATGTATTCCAGAAACATGGATTCCTTTAAATTATAAAAAGTTTCTTATATAAACAAGTATTTTCAATTTTAAGAAAATCATGTTTGGGAATCTATATTAAAATAACACTTTCAAGGATAGGAAACTCTTGATCTCCAACTTACAAACTGTCTTCATAATATAGAACAAGAACAGACAGGCTTCTTGGGTGAATCATCCACCTTCTTTTCTGTTAAAATAGGAGCAGAAATGGAAATATCAAACTGTATTGTTTATTCAACTTTCAGATAAAAGGTACAGAATAACTGGTGCAAAAAAAACTTAGTCTTCAAAGCTGGAAATATGCTTCAATGTCTGTGGGTAGACTCTTCACCTGCTGTCTAACCTAGGTATCTCCTTAAACAATCATTACTATTACTGTATCATAATACCCTCCACTTTGTGTTTCGGATATTTCTTCCTCCACGGTTTTGTGACACTTCCCTCTAATTCTGGAATATACTTTATGGAGTGTAAAACATACATTCCAAAAGCCTATTACTGAGTGCAGAAATTGTATTCCAAAAAACCTATATTTCCGAATGAATGAGAGATAATACAAGAAAATTGTGGAGGTGAAGAAAGAGGGATCCTTATGTTTGAATCCCAAGTGTCTTGCAATCTAAAGAATCTCTGAAATACAAGACCACCGACACCAACCACACACAAGTAAAATGACAAAATCTATAGTAATCAAGATTTGTACGTTCACCTTTTTCTAATAATAAGCTTCACAATAAAGTAAAATTGTTCACTATTTTACACGGTAAGCACCACGTCTTTACCCAAAAGCAAAGAACTGTATCATCAAGAAAATAATATTCATCTTTTTTAAAACAATTTATTAAACTTGCCATCTTGTAATGATAACGACCAAGGGAAAACAGTACTAAGAAACTATTTTTAATATTTTACATTATGTTTAAGCTGACTTTTCTAAATGTTAAAAATAATTAATTTTCATTAGAAAACATTATCTTGCTCGATGGAAATATTCACTTCGATGTTCAAGCTAAAAAGAAGAAAAAATTATTTAAATTGAACACGTAATGGCAGAACATGTTATGACTTGGCCGCTATATAGCTAATTGTACGGTGACTTGACCCACTTTTGGCATTGGATAATTGATACAACTTGAAACGATCTCTCCTTCAACAATTGTCCTATTAGAAATTAAACGGTTAGATTGTGAGTCAACCTACTTGCTTATGTCATATTATAATTGTGCAACTCGAAACAATTTTTCCCTAAATAATTGTGCCACTAGGAATCAACCTATATATTATACCAATTATTGGATTGAACACTTATCACTAGATCAAAAGTAATAGTCAATAATCAAGATACAACTCTTTCTACTTAAGAGCATAGCAACCCAAATGTTACAATTCGATTGTAACTTAACTCACCAGTCTCCGAGACAATTGATGCACCCCGCAACAGAACAATACTAAACATGTGTTGTACATGTCTTAGGGGGTATGAGGTGTTATTATTCAAAACAAGTCCTGCTTAAGGGTTAGCTTCCCAATACGAAGCAATGGAGTAATGATAAGACACATGGATTGACAATCAAACCTACAATGAAACCTCCACAGAGTGCTGGCTAACCTTATTAATCTATTAGTGTCCCACAGTTCCACTGAGCATAAGAGTATTAGTAAGCCATGTCATCATCATGCAGATCCAGCTGCAAACTCGTGGAAATTGGTTCTGATACGTGCTCTATTAATTTTCATACCAAGTAACATATTGAAACAGCTTAAGAAAATCTAACTAAAAATTATATTTCTTCCCTAAAATAAGAAGTTCACGGAACTTACCAGCTTTAGTTTTTGCTAGAGATGGCTGTACAACAACATGCATTATTATAATATTTCCTGCAATCTCACCAAATAGTACTTTACATTGACCAACAGTCTTGTTGTTTTCCAAGATTTGACCAGAATTAATCAATTTCACTTCATTAGCTGACTTTGGCACGATCGTTTTACCTACACAAGAGGGAAGTACAACAGATAAAATGAAAGAACAAGAGAGAATCTGTCATAAGTTGTAAAAAAAGGGACCCAAATCCGTGAATAATCACTATAACAAGTTGACTGAAATTTTATAAATAACAAAACAAAATTCACAGGGCTAACATTTGTAAAAGCCCCTATCTAAATTACACTTATAATGTTTAAACACCGCTTTTTAGTTAAGAAATGTCACCAAACTTCAATTTGAATTGAACAGAAAGAGCCCACATTTTCCTTGTAACTTCCTACTGTAATGCTTCTATAATGAGTACTTTACAAAAGAATAGTAACTTTGTCAATGATACTCAATTATATCAAGCAAACTGGTAAATAAAATAAGAATCTGGAATGATCTTAAGATTACAGTGGAAGCAAGTGAAGAGAGAGAAAGACAGAGACCTTTGGGCCAATCCGAGACAATCCTCTGCTTAAGCATATCGACAGTAGCGGCGGATGAGTACCTGAAGGGTCCGATATCGGAGCCATCGTACAACCTAAACTTGATGTCAACCAAATCCTCTTCCGGCATTTGAATTGACTTTTTCTATGCTCAGCCCTTACCCTTACCCTAACCCTCACCCTTCCTTCCTCGATTCCTAAAATTTCAATGAAGATTGATTCTATCTGATTCCGTTATCACACACAAAATCGAATCTTTCGAGATCTGCAATTGAATTATCTATAGCGATGAAAGAGAAATTGAACACTACCTTCACAGATTGATCAGAGGAAAAACCATTCCGACTTTTGACTTTATCCGTGCAGTAATCTTTTGCTTCTGTGCTTCTGTTGGTGAACGCTGAACTCACTAAACAACAACTCAACCATTAAATTAGAAAAACAATTATGGGGAAGAGGTTAAATGAATCCGTACTCCTGCATCTTACTGTTCAAAGTTTCTTTTTCTAACTTTAACATCAAATTTTTTTCACGTATTTTACTATTGTCTTCTAATTTATTTGGAAATTTTAAAAAATTTATATTCTTATTTTTGTGAAATTAATCCTCCGGTGTTGAAAAATATCTAATTAGATCTTATTAATAGATTCATCTTAGTAAAACATGTTATGAGTCATTTGTGTAATATTTTCAATTTTTTATATATTTTTTTGCCATTACATGTTAGGTTATCATCGTGTTAGGTGATATTTGTAATGTTACATGACATGTCATTGTTAGGAATAGCAAAACGGGTTGAGTCCAACGGGCCAGTTCGCCAGCCCGTGTTAAAATGGACAAGTTGGGTTGAAAATTTCAATCCGTCAGTCCGTTTTGGTCCATTCTATCCAGCCCGTCAACTTGACGAGTTAAAGTACGGGTCAACTCGTCCTGGTCCGTTGGCCATTTAAAAAAATTTAAAATAAAATAAAAGTAATTAAAAAGATTATTTTTTTATATTATATTTTTTAAATATGTAAATATATAATAGTATTATAATTTAAATCATTAACACCTACAAATTAAGTTTCAATTATCGGTTATAATTGAATAATTTAATATGTAAATTTAATAATCATTTTAATTTATGTAATTAAAAACCTCACCTAATCAATTAAAAATTTTAAAAATATTTTATTTGATTAAATATATCTTTAATAATAATAATAATTTATATGTAAATATAAACAAATTTTAAAAATTAAAAAATTAAAAACAAATTAAAAAAGTTTTAAAAAAATTAAAAAGAAAAAGAAAAAAAAGTGGACGGACTAGCTCGGCCCAGCCCGTTAGCCCGTCCTATATGAGACGAGTTGTGATTGTTGGCCCGTTTCTATTTGACGGGTCAGCCCGACTCAACCCGTTTTTTATGGGTCATAGACGGGCCAGGCCAAAACGGGTTGGGCTGGCCCGTTTTGCCACCCCTAATCATTGTCATTAATTTCTAATAATAGTACATCCACACATTCAAACATAGTATTCTGGACATTGTCATTAATTCCAAATAATAATATATCCACACATTCAAACACAATGTTAAGGACATCTTGTATATTTTTATATATCAACTACATTTGTCAAAATTGTTAGTTTTGATGCACCAATATTTCACAACCAATAAGGGGATGAATTGGCTTCGACAATCTTTACCCAATTTTAGCAATTTCAAAATTGTTTTGAAAAACCTTGGCTTGTTAAAACAATTGAAACAATGTGATTCGATGCTTAAAGTTTTGATTATTTACACCATGTAAAAAATAAAGAGAAGAGATAAAGCCAACACAAGAAATTTATACTGGTTCGATTCGTTAGAATCTACATCCAAATTCTTCTAGCAAACCACAATTAGAGAAATTCTTTCACTATATCTCAAAGATTTACAAGATTTATAAAGACACTTAGCAAATCTTAACTCTAAGACAAGAAAATCATACAAGCAAGGCTATATACCACACACTTGCTTCAAACACAATCAGTTATACAGTAAATTTCAAACTATAACAGAATACAAAAATGCAGCTTAGAAATCAAATTGAATACACTTTTGTCCAATTTTGAGTTTCCTTCAACTTGCCAAGCCAAGATCCATGTAGTAGAGACCAATCTTGATATATCTTGATGAACTTCAAAAAGATCTTCAAAGACTGCTCCAAGAAAATATTCAACCCACTTTCTTCTTTCTTTTGTTTGAAAAATGTCTTCTTTCAATGGGTGCAGTGATCTGGTTATATGGATCAGCTGTTATTTGGAAGTACCTAGATGACTAGATTGTTTGGCTAGTCGACTAGGTTATAACAAAACTCAAATTCATGTTCCAGAACACATCTAATCGACTAGATTAGTATTCTAGTCGACTATTGAGACAACAGAACAATAATTTTAACCATCACATATATACCAGACATGGTCTAATAATTTAATGAACTACGTGTGAGGCATTTGTCACATACAACATGGCACATATTCACACACATATATGTCTTGCTTGAATTTCAACACTTTTATGCTATATTTTTCATGTGGACATCATAATAAAAAAAAACATAAATTCACTTTGAAAAATAAGAACAATAATTCTTTTTAAAAGGGCTTAACTAAATTTTGAATCCATCATAAATTTTTGTTTGAAAATTTCACTTGACTTAAGGTCTGTTAAAACTTAAAAAATATAAAATTTTTCAATTGAATCCTTATGTGTAAAATTTTATGTTAACTAAATCATGTGAATGTTAAGTGATACTGATGTGACATTTATCTTCTCTTATAATATTGCTTAATTTTCGCCTATGTAATTTTATAAATTTATAATTTTATAATCTTATATGATCTTATAGTTTGATAATCTAATAAATAATTCTATAATTCTCTAATTTTGTAACTATGTAACTTTGTAACTCTCTAACTTTATAATTCTTTAACTCTATAATTCTATAGAACTATAGATTTATAGTTCTATAGCTTTATACTATAGATCTATAGTTCTATAATTTTATAATTTTATAATGGGTTCCCCTTTCTTTTCTGTTCTAGTGTTCTGCCTCACCAGATAGTCTTTGATGCCATAAATATAATAATCTTAAAAATAGAGTTAATCCATTAATAGATTTCCTACAATCCACATTATTTAGCATACTTGACCATATGAATACAATAGACAAAACACCTTCATAATGTATAAATTACAATCCATCAAAATGTTTACCAAAAGGTGTGGTTATGATATAAAGTACTATTAATAATGGAACTAACCACACAATATAAAAGTTTCCATGCATTATCCTATTTAGCCAAAAGACTCAACTACCAACCATACTTCTACAATCTAACTTCATCACCACATGTAAACTCCTCTACTTACACCATCATAGTGATCACTAAAAAAAGAAAGACACAAACAAGAAAAACGATAAGCTAATTTAAAATTAAACATATTATAAATTTTAAAACTACAACATACTACAATACTAATCACTTTATAAAACCATGCATTATATAATCATAACTCAATCAATCTTCATATAAGATATACTAAATATAAACTCAATATCTGAATTTGTGCATTAGCCATATCAAACTGCATGGACTCAACCTCTCATGATTAGGGTAAGTTAACTTATGGCTTCGCCTAAAAAGGAATCTCACATTAGTTCCCACTATGGAGCCTCTTTCAACTTTTCACCACCTAAACTATGACATTCTATGTGAATTTGTAGTCTTGTAGAGTAAAGGATAACTTCTAACTAACGCATATCCCTAGTTACTGTATAACACTAAACTAGTGAGGAATTAAACTTCTTCCTTAAAAGCCAAGACCCCAATACATACCATTCAAACATTGCACAATCTCTATTCCATCGTATCTCTTTCATGCTCACAAATTCACTCTCTATTTCATAAACCAACTTTTCTATAAGATTCTTATATTTCAAGATGACCAAAATTACCCTAGAAAAATTGACACTCGCTTAATGAGTTCCTTTGAAAGAACCCTCGCTCAATGAGTGGAGCACTAGAACCAAAATACAAAGATATTCGTCCAACGATAGTAGACTCGCCCAACGAGGCCTTATGTCATGACTATGCCAATCTCAAATTTGGTTGTCGCTTAGCGAGAGTATGCTCGCCTGACTAGCAAATCTCCCCTAACTCTTTGTCAAACTCGATTTTGACCATTACTCAACGAGAAAATGACTCACCCAATGACTTGACATAATGCAGACACATAGATATGCATTTCAAACAGTGTTAAACACTCATATAATTCATCTCATGCTTCATTCAACACACCAACATACCAAATTTAATCCATTCAACTCAATATCAAATTGATATACCAATTTCACAGATTAATCAATATTGTGCATCCCACCACCAAGTTCTACACCTATCCAAGAATTCATATTTAAACATATTACATACACCAAGCCAATTACACCAAAGTGATTTAACAATCAAAATCAATTTACATAATACCGAGCAGTCAAAACACAATTCGTATTTCAAGAAATTAAAATAAATTTCCCTTATCTTGATTAAATAGTCTTTACTCTCAAAGGGATTCTCTAGAGCTCAATTCACAAAGGCAGACCTAATTTGACATCAAGCCCCAATTAAATACGTATATCTAGATCGTAGAGCAACAAAGATTCATCAATAACTCTCTTGAGCTACATGCACATTTTAGTTTTTAAAGAGATAATGGTTTTATAATATTCAACTCAAATTATTAGAAGTCTATTTTATAATTTGAACCTTTTAATATTAAAATATCATAGTAGAATTATTTTAAAATCATTACTGCTTTATAAGTTGTTTTTTATATTCTTTCATAAATACTCAATTAAATGTTTTTAAATTTATGAGAAACTCAAAACTTTGTTAAGTTTTTTTTTTTAAATATGATAATGAAAAATATAAAGAAAGTTTAGATAATAAATTTATAAAACTATTAATAGTTGAATTGCTTAATATCCTAACCCGTTCAAATGTACAAGGTTTAAAACTCCGTTCAAATCTAGACATACTAGGCGTGTTTCTTTTTATGAATTCTAGTGATAAATGTGGATTTGGGTTTATTCTGGCCCAATAGTAAGCTTTTCTTCACCTGAATTGGGTTTACGAATACAAGGAATCCTGAGCAGCCCATACCTTTCATTCAGCATTTCTATAAACTTGTTAAATGATTGATTTATTCTTTTCTTTTTTCCTTCGTCAAATCTAAAATCTAAAATATATTTTGAACTGTTCATTCTAAATATAAAATCCTTATTTAAGATTATGTATTTCAGAATATAAAATATGTATTCTGAAATATATTTATTCTAAAATATACTTTTCATTTTATACTTTAAAATATATAATTTAAAATAAAAAATTTTGTATTTTAAATTATATATTTTAAAATATAAATTTTGTATTCCAAATTATATATTCAGAAAGCTTTTAGATTATGCATTTCGAAACTCAAAATGAAAAACCCCAAATTAAAAGGTAAGATTGAAATTTTCTCGTGTAAGAAGATGAGGATGAAATTGTGGAAGTGCAGGAAGAAACAAACAGCCCAGTACAAGACCTGGTTAGCAATATTGCTAATAATTCCTTGCATTACTTTTACGGATGAGTCAACTAATATAAAATATTAATAATGTTAATTCATTTTAACATATTTAATGTTATCATTTAGCGAATATCTTTCATTTAGTTAATATTTTATTTTATTTATTTTTTATATCAAGTTCTCATGAAAAAGACAGTTTAGGAAAAATATATTCAAAATGAGATCAATAAAATAAATAGTATTTCGTATTTTTCTTAACTAACATGATGTAATTTTTTTCTTTTTACATCTGAGTAATATATGTCTGAGATATTCAGGTAAGCAAAAAATATGTAAAGTAGAAAAGAACAAGAGTTTTGATAAAATGTAATTAAAATATGTCTCACATACAAGACTGAAATTATTATTCCTGACATATGCTTATAAGAGTTTGGTGAAAATTAATTAAAGATGTTAATGCCTAGATTGATGGATGTTTATCGAAATGAGTCAGAGTCAAATCGTGACACTTAAACTATTACGATAGAAATAATCATATCTTAGATACAATTATAGTTGATACAATAATAAATGTTCGATCTAACAACTACTTCTACCGAAAGAAATCTTAAAAGGTTCGGCACTGGTTATCTACTCGATAGTTATCACCTAAGGAATTTTTCTCGGTGATTAGTTTGAAATATATATGTGCTAACTGTTAGAGCTGTGAATTTAGTGTACATTAGTGCATCATATTGCAATTATCTTAAGAACTGTTGTCATTATATATGCAAATATGGTATGGATAACTCAGTGCCACATACGCATCTGAGTCAGTAGTAATGGGTCCTTACCTTTTGATGCAGGCCACATACTAGCCATGCTGTGTATTCTATAGACACGTAACTAAGTATATTGTAGGAAATCATTTAGTTGTCACAGTCCTGTTTATAAAACTCACGAAAGAGATGTAAATAAAGGAAATGCCATAAGAACCACACATGCAAATGAAAATCTCGAATTAAGTACAAAGCCAAATGCCATCATATGCAGAGTTTTTTTTGGCTTTTACTCATATTGTTATCTACAATGTTGATGAAGACTTCATTCTGGTGCAATCACATGTGGTACATTGATGGACCTAACATAGGGTCAGTTGCAGGCACATCTACTGTCAAATCAGGATCTGACATTATATATATGTTTTCATGCAAAAGTTCTAAGTGATGAAAACTGGTGTTAAAAATTAGCTCTCAGAGCTTTTGTACAAGCCATTGAAGTATCTGTTTCTAATTTTACAACGTTAATATAGTGATGGAAACATGGCTTCTTTTTTCCTTTTTCCCTTTGCAAGAGTCCCTTTTAGTTATGTTCTTGGCCTTTGATGTCTGTAGTAGCAAGAACATCATATAAAGTTTGATTGTCAGATAATACATGTACCACAACATCATAAGTCGAGAAAGAAAAGGAGAGAAGGATCATATATATAAATGATTGAATGCTACACACAAACAAAAATACTATGTATCAGTGTTTATGTTTTTGGTGTTGAAGTTGATGTTTACAAAAAGCTATGTCTGCATGGATACATCGACTTTCTTGATGCTACCTTGTTTCAAAAGAAAATATTTAATGATTATTTTGGGGAACTAGATTGATCATTACAAGACAGTTTGCTAAAGTTTATGAGTTTTATATTAATACTTTTTTTTTCCAGTTATTGTGAAAAGTAAGAACATGGTTTGTCCATTTTCAATAGCAATCATCTACTATAACTTTCTCATATTTCTATCATGAAATCGATGAAATTTCATTTCTACTGATTTTGTAATGACAGTCATTAAGGGCAAAAAATCTATGGCCAGGGAGCATTCAGCAATCATCACTTACCCAAATTTTATAATGGGCCAAAGTATATCTTTTTTTCTAAAGGCATTTAAAAATTGCATGACCCTGTTGAACTTATCAGTGTCCATATCTAATTGGACAGATTCAAACTAATCTACACACCTTGTATTCTCAAAGTGTCATTCCTTGAACAAATATGCAATTACACTTTAGAGAAGATTAAGAATTCAAATGTAAGTTTAAGTTTTACATTGACAAAATGTGAGAAATTAAAGAATCATATAAGGATGAAGACTCATAAACATATTATTTTAAGATTTTGGGTTAAGAGTGTTGTCAATGCCTTATGTGATTGGACTCAGGTCTCATTGGTGCTGTGTCTTCCCAATGAACCTCCTCCTTCGAAAAAACCCAACAAGTAATATCAGAGTCGATAGTTTAAAACTGGCTCAGACGAGAACATATTCTTGTATCGAAAGTCTTTTTAGTAAGAGTTTCAGGTAATCCTGTCCCGTTAAGATAAACGGCAGTACAGTAAGGGATACTCGGGGTTAAATTCCCCAGTGAACCTCATCTCTAAAAAAACCCAACAAATAATAACCTTACCCCTCTTTATCACTATTGAGTATTTGCTGTGAGTGACTGCTCCATTTTAAGATTATCATTTTTCTTTCCCTTTTCAACTAGACAATTATATATTATTGTATGCTCAGTGTGCGAAAATTCCAAACAAAGCTTTATTTAGAAATCTACCACAGAAATCAAATAAATAGTTAATTTGTCTGTATTTCTTTTTATGAGTAAAAACAAATATATAAAAAGGAACAATATTGTTCCCATACAGAAAAATACAAAAGAGAAGTTCAAAAAGAAAGAATTTGCTTTCTTCTAACTAAATATTTTCTAATCATATGGTTGGAAGTCATACTTCAAAAATACCAATTTATAATTTATAAAAATGAGTATAAATTTTATCTTATAACTCAATCAATTTTATAAGATTAAATTAAATTTAAACTGTATTTATAATATATATATATATATATATATATATATATATATATATTACATGAATATAGCAATTGAACTATTTTTAAATACTTTCTTAATCATAATAAATTCGCAGTTATGATATCATACTCATCTCTATATATTACTCCAATAAAAAAGAGAAATTTGTTATGTCTAAAAAGAAGAGTTCTGGTAGAAAGCTTTTCTATATGCTACATGTAAAAGTTTAGATAATAAGAAAAACTAGAGTTGAATCATACATAAGAAATATAAATAATAGAAAAGAAAAAGCAGAATGATTTCATTTATATTATAATTACTTGATTAGTGTTGAAAGAGATTGTTTTGAAAATGGTTGTCTAGAACATAAGATTTTGGTTGTGGGGGTTGGATATTTGTTAAGTAGCCATGACATGTCGCAATGATAGTTGCACAACACAACGAAAACTGAAAGCAGCTTTTGATCCATTAATGCCATCTGAACCAACTCCATTTGTTGAATGATTTCTGGTGTTCAAATGTTGAATAATTAATGAATATGTGTTGTTTTCAGGGTTCTTGATTTGGTTTTTAGGGTTGCTTTTTGAAGGAGGAAAAGATAGGTTTTCAAATTGAAGATGACTACTTCTATACATATAATAGCATGTTGTATATACAACAAATATAGATATGCGTACACTTTTCCCAGTCAAACCAAATTCATCTTCTGATTTAACGTTAAATGCTTTGCATTTGCCGACACTATGTTGGTGGAAGACAAGTTTAACAAGGAATGTTACTTCCAACACACATGTCTTCACTACATCCACTAAGGGACCATCCTTAAAACTTCAAAAGAAAACCAAAAATCATATTTCTGTAACAATTTCATGTCACTTTGTTTTATGCTATACAATAGAGCCCTAAAAATGGAGTAATGTATAACAAAATAGAAATTTTGATTTTTTTTTTGGTGAATTTTTATGGGCTATTCCTCTACTATTTCTTTAATAATATACATTGATTTTTTGATGTTTTGAAATATATTAAAAAGATTTTTAAAATACCTATTTAAATATATTTTAAAAATAGAAGGACATAAAAAAAATAAAAAATCTGAATGGAGAGAAGAATAACAAAAGTTGCTATTTTCACCTTTAATCTTTCTTTTTATTTGAGTATTTATTGTTTCTATCTTTTTGCTGGTGATGCATGCGATAAAAGCAAAGTAAGTAAATTTAAAAAAAAATAAATTAAAGCCTAAAATATTAAGTTAGATAAATAGGTAAAAAAATGATTTATGTATTTTTTAATATATCACAGGTTAATCTTCGATTTATAGTAATTCAAATATGTATTAATTAAATTTGGCTGATAATAATATCACTAACACAACCATTCCTTCCATGCATTTTATAAAAGAGTAATTACCATCTTCTAGAGTTCTCTAAAATTGAAGAAATTTTTTAATACTTCTTTACGTTTAACCTCTTTGATAAGAGAAGATTGTACAATGTTTTGTAAAATATAATTTGTAAAAAGATATCAGTGTACAGTTTTTCAAACAATTTCATAAATAAAGTAAATTTGCCAAATTAATTTACTTATTGATTGTGTTAACATTTTGAAGACAATTGTATTATTTATTGTGAAATATTTTATAGGATGTGTTCCATGAAAACCTATAAGAATATAATTGTAATACATTGATAATATGAACAACTGTCAATTGATAAAATATATATTTTATACATAATTTTAAAATAATGTTTAATAGAAGATAATCACCATATAATATATCATCTCTGGTGAAAATAGGATGAAAAAGTTTTTTTAATATTAGTACACTATAATAAAATCAAACCTGCGTTTATTTTTATCATGCAGATATTAAATACAATTCATTTGTAGAAAATTATAAAAGCAAAAGAAAAATATTAAATTTTTATTTTATTTCTCTACTCTCTGTCCCTTTCTAGGTATTAAATAAAGTTTGGGTGACTATAATAGATATTAGAATTATGTGATTTTAATGTAACAAGTTCTAATCAAACAAATTGAGTTATGTAAGTAATATGTGATTTTGGATCATATTAATATTCTATTCAATGTTTGCCATATTTTACTAATATCACATTAGACAATGACATGAGAATTGACGTAATATCTACTAACATATATAGCATATATCTTTAATCCCTTTTTTCATAAATTAAAAGTGTAAATAAGTGACATATATGCCAAAAATAAACAGGTCAGTTGTCACGTTATTCGTCGTCAATAATTTATTTAAAATATTTAATAGAAAAATAATTAAAATTAAAATTATGTAATTAAAATACCTAAAAAGTTAAAATCACACAACTATGTATTTGACAACAAAAAAATTAATTGACCCTAAAATCGTATTTTAGACCTACATTTATTATAAATAGTAATTTAAAATTAAATTTTATGTTATACTTCAGGATTTAAAATAAATATCTTAAAATACGAATAAAAATTAAGAAAGTCATTAAAATATTTTTAATACAAAAATATTGGCATGTTATTAGTTTTTCTCATTCCAAGGAGAGAATATAAGAGATAAAAATAAAATATAAAAAACTAACCATAATGAAGGATTATATAAATTGTTTATATTATCATCATCTAATGACATATTTATATGTACAATAAAATTATGCGAATTTTGTAATAATCACTTCAAAATTCATGTCTGAAATACTTTTTAATCAATGACAAGATGCTTAGATAAATACCAATTCTTTATTGTAAAATTACTTAAAATATTCTTACTAAAATCCATAATGTCTAATAATATGCTGGAGTTTTAGCCACAATCTTTTACTAAGATCTTGATATAGAGATATAGGTCGAAGTAAAAAAAAACAAAGAAAAAAAAAAAAAAAAAAAAAAAAAAAAACTCTGCATGTTATATAAATTATTAAGGTTACATGAAATATTTAAAATAAACTTATATCATACAAATATGTCAGATATATAATATGTCTATTTTCACCTTCATCTTACCCATACTTCAAAGATAAACGATTTAATATTATAGATATTTTACATGTTTTTTTTTCTTCCATTAACCTATGACATAAAAGTTACTCGAATAAAAATAATAAACATATATTGTTTATACGTTTCTTTAATTAGTTAAACACTATTAGAAATTATCATATTACATTAAATTTTTCTTGCAAATTAAAATTTACAAGACTTTTTTTTGTCTTTCTTTTAAGAATTTTAATTGGTAGATAATTTCTTCATGGATAATTATTTCTTACAAAATTATAAAATTTGTAAGTATTTCCTACAAAATTTGTTGCGAAAAGTGTTTTATACATAATATTTTGCAAGAAAATTGGTAACAATTTCTTACAAATTTTTTTCTCACAACAAAATTTGTAAGTATTTTTTACGAAAAAAATTTCAAAACAAAATTGACATGAAATATGAATTTTTTTTAGTGAAAATTGAAAAGAAATATATATATATATATATAACCTTTCTAAATGGTTGTGCTGTGTTTCACTAAAACTTCAGAAAACAATCCGTGAAAGTTAACAATATAAAATATATATATATATATATATATATATATATATATATATATATATATAAAAATATATTTTTTTTTTT
>Ga0209589_1008243_pt1 | contig 16343 bp, 6 predicted proteins | sample CowpeawhiteBW_FD_187525 | JGI IMG/M metagenome (GOLD analysis project Ga0209589, IMG submission 187525) | Root nodule microbial communities of legume samples collected from California USA - Cow pea white BW (SPAdes) (version 2) | ecosystem: Host-associated > Plants > Roots > Nodule | place: USA... | reverse complement strand
TATATATATATATATATATATATATATATATATATATATATATATAATATGTAGATGATGTATTATTATTTTTGAGAAATTTAAATGAACATAGAGAACATTTAGATATATTTATAAAATTAATAAGAGAAAATGGATTAGTAGTTTCAGTCAAGAAAATACAAAATTTTCAAACTAAAATAATATTTTCAGGATATGAAATATATCATGTAACAATTACACCAATACAAAGATTAATTGAATCTGCAGAGAAATTTCCAAATGAAATGAAAGATAAACAAGAATTACAAATATTTTTAGATGTGTCAATTATGTAGAAAATTGTATTCCTAATATTAGAACAATTTATGCACCACTATTTACAAGACTTAAAAAAAATTCAAAACCTTGGAATGACGAAATGGCACAGGCAATAGTAAAAGTTAAAGAATTAGTTAAAAAATTACCTATTTAGGAATACAAGATCCAGAAGCCTTTTCAATAGTAGAAATAGATATTTCAGAATTAGAATATAGTTTTAAAACAAAAAATACCAGGATCTTCAAAAGAACAAATAATTCGTTATTACTCTGGAATTTCACATTCTGCCCAACAAAAATATTCTACTGTCAAAAAAGAAAATTTTCATTTTATTCTTGCAGAAGTTTCAAGATGATTTATGGGTTAAATACGTTATTGATCTCTTAACTTTTAGTGAAAATTGAAATTAGTCCATTTTCGAAATTTTGCTCAATTTAGTTCCCCAATTTTAGAAATAGGTGGATTTAGTCTTTTTAACTAAATTTGGTTACATTTATTTAACGTTTCAAACGCATTTTATGATAGCATCTGAGTTTTTTACGCTGTTTGACACATTTCTGTTTCAATGTTAGTTGAGAAAACATGTTTGAGGCATCAAATAAACTTAACAAAATTTGGTTAAAATGACTAAATCCATGTATTTCTAAAGTTGGGTACTAAATTGGACCAAAGATTTGAAAAAGAACTAATTTCAATTTTCACTAAAAGTACATGGATAATTACATATTTAACCTATGCTTTATTTAATAAAAAGAATTTAATTAGAACTGACTGCAAATCTAACACCTAGTGTTTTGACAAAAGATGTTCAAATATTGGTTTCGAAACATATTTTTGCAAGATGGGAAGCTCTTTTATAATTTTTTGATTTCGAAATAGAAGATATTAAAGGAAAAGATAAATATTTACCACACTTTAGCCAATACTCTTAAAACTCCCTTGACATTAGCCAAAAATAGATATACCACTAGTACAATCAAGGGTTTTGGCACCCATTTTTTATATCATTATACTTCGATTCTAAAACCAAAGCATATATAAGTAAAGTAAAAAAGGTTTTGTCATTGAATTTTTTTTCTAACCGAAGTCTATACTTTAGAAATAGGCTTTGGTTGGTAAGACAACCGAAGCATAAAATGATTAAAAATATAAATAAATTAATTAATTAATTAAAGCAATAGGCTTCAGTTAAACACGAGTGAGAATGAGAGCAAGAGGGACCAAGACCAACCGCTCAAATGCGAACCAACAACCAAGACAATAAAAATGTTGTGGTGTCCCAAACGCAATAGACCAAGACCAACACAAACCTACAATGCTGCTATGCCCCAACGCAAAAAGATGACAATGACCACCAAAATGCAACGGTAGAACCAAAGAGAGAAGAAAAACGAAGTTGGGAGAAGGAATAGAGAAACAAGAACGAAAGGAAGAGATAAACGAGAAATGAAAAGGAAGATAAACGATAATGAAGACAAAAATCAACCTCAATGAAGGCTATAATGGAGGAAAACGTGAAATTGTAGTGACGAAGGAGAAGAATGAAACGACATTATTCAATAAGACCTTTTGCAACTTGTAAAAATTCACAAATTTATCCTATGCAAATGGGTATAGCCTTTGGTTCTAGATTAAATCGAAGCCTATACTTTGACATCTAGGTAAAGCCTTTAAAAAACGTAGTGGCATTTTTAAAAATATTTACAGAGTTATATGCTTCGATTCTTTAAAGAAATGTAGCCTATAGTTATGCAAATATTTTTAAAAATGCCACGCGTCATTATAGAATTTGATTATTTAAAGAACCAAAGCATCAAAGCTTATACTTATGCGGTCGGGGTACAAGTTTCTGTTATCCTTGAATCATTGCCTATATTTGTGAAAATATATTAAAAAATGTCATCACATCACTATAGGCTTCATTTTTCTTAAAAGCGGAGCATATTAGGCGATGTCAAATCCTACTTTTACACTAGTGTACCCCTTTCCAATATGTCAATACTCTTATTGGACTAAAAGATTTCACCACTCAAACTACCAATACTTCCAATTATACAAAATACACGACAAAACCCGACAAAATGACAATCATCCCTTTAGATAAAGAATGGATAGGAGAAATTCCAACCAAATAATAGAACATATATTTCCCTAAGACTTTCATTATCTTCCAAGAGACCTTTTAAATGTAATTATTGAAATGGTTGGTTGAGCCAAGAAGGAGAGTTGAATTGGCTTTATAAAACTTTAAAAAAATTAAAGAATCATTTTCGTTGAATCAAACTGACCACAAAATCAGTAAACAAATGTTGCAGGAGAGTACACTTTCAATTGATTAAAATAAAAAGCAGCAGGCTAATTTGATCATACATTATGACTCAACAAATTAAAATATGAAATCAATTGGCTAATATTCTGGAAAATTATGCAGAAATGCGAAATGCATGAAACTCACTCAAACAACATGCTTTTTCAACAAGATACGTTCTAATCAATATAACTTGATTACACTATCAGATAACGTAAAAATGCATGCACACCTAAAAAAGTTTGATTTGTTTGGTTTTCTTGAGATTTAAATCATGAACAAGATAAGGAAAAGAAGATCACAAATTTGATTTTATACTGGTTCACTCAAGGAGCTACATTCAGGTTACCAGAATAACTTGAGTCTTATTTTCCACTATTATCAAAAGTTTTACAAAAATCACACAAATATTACACCTTTGAATACAACAAACACCAATATTTTTGAATCCCACAAAAATCCTATCCCTAACACTGTAAGAATCCCACTCACAGACTTGGAATCACACCAGGAACACTACAGAGGCACAAGAACAACAAAACCTGATGAAGGATCTTCCTAGGCAACCAAACATGTGTTCTTCAAGCTCCAACCAAGCTAAAATGCCTCCAAGTTCAACCAAGTTCAATCTACAACTACAACTGTGTGATTCAGAGGGAGATTTTTCCACATATGTATGACTGTTTTTCGCGCTTAGAAAATCTCAATTCGTACCTCATCTCTTTAAAAACCATCTTATATAGCTTGATCATAAGTGAATTCAACAAATTGATTTGTCCGTACAATCTATTGATTTCACTTACCATAAGTGAAATCAGTTGATTGAATAACAATTCAACTAATTGAATACATTCATACCATAACTATATGCACCATGCCTTTTAACTTGTTAAAAACCTTTTTAACAGATTAATAAGGACAAACCTAAGACAAAACGACATCTAACCTATGTCATATTGTCTACAAATATAATACAACACATAAACTTCATGGTCTTCACATAATTTCCATATTTAATAAACCAGAAGCTTGATGATCAATTCTTCATCAACCTCATGTGATCTGATGCACTTACTTCATCAAATCCTTGCATCAAGGCCACTTGCACTAACATTAAAGACAAGAAGATTATATGAGTTTATACTCATAGATACCGATTCAGTAGAAATCTTACACCAAAATGACAAAACTAAAAAATATCATCCTTTTTTCCAAAATGAAAATTCTAAAAATAGTATCACCACAAGAATGGGGAAAACCTTTGCATCAAACCCAGTCCTTGTCCAGAATCTTTAATCCCCAAGAATATCATTATTATGATTATATAGATGCATGGTACAATACTTTGTATCTATTTCCAAAAAAACACTCATGGTTTATTTGGTTTAGAATAGAAATCCTTTTAAAGTTTTCAAAACGGATCATTAAATGGTTTGTATATTTTCGACTTCTCACGACAATATTTTCCAAGCCTATTCAAGACATTTATACGTATTTCAAAGAAAATTCGTCATTCAAACAAGGATACAAACTAATATCTCCTGTAGCATCTCAATCAATCACATATATACTAGCACGACAATATGTAATTATGCAAATACATGAAGGAGTGGATATAAAAGAATAGTCAAGACAAATAAAATTGAGATGATGGAAAAAGTTTAATCTTAATCTTATTAGTAAAGATAAGATCACAATTTGGTTAAAGACAAATGGAGTAATGAAAGAACTTCATATATGACAACTCAATGAAGAATCTCCATTTTTATCAGAAAAGCAAAAATTAATGGAAGAACTTGTTACGACCTCTTCAAAAGAAGATTTGAAAAAAATCTTTCAAAAGTAGCATCAATACATGGATATGACAAAAATGACTCAAAAGAAGGATCATCTAAATCCAATCCTCTAGTTGATTTAGAAGATTTTTATTATAAAGTCAAGAAAATAATTTAACAATAGTAAAATGGGAGACCAGGCGAGATGCAAGAGTGTTGAAAAGCAAGAAGTAATTACAACTATCATACTTCATCTTCACATACCCCATTCATTAAATGAGTCACCTATGAAATTTCCATGTATTCATTCTCATCTTTTCATTCATTACTGATACACAATTCCCTCTTCCTTCTAAACATAACTACATCATTATTTCCACCCTACTACATTCTTTCTTAGTCTCTTGCCACATTGTACCACATTTTTACTACTTGAATTGAACCATGACTAACTCGGCCACCCAAGAGATACCACAATTCCTAAGTCTTGTGTTATTGCCAATCCATTTCATACTACTGGTTTAATTAATATTCTGGACTATGATTAATATCACAATTTCTCCCAATTATCATGCAATCATAGATTAATTCATAATAGTTGCCATGTATTTTATTCTCCATTTTCCCCTACTCCAAATTTCCTAATTCCATTGACGTAAGTAACATATCACCACCGAGTCCCCAGGTCCTCGTTGCATCTCACAGCCACGCATTGCTAAATTCATTGTGTTGGCGCTTGACGACTCCATTAGTACTACTAGGTGATGCATAGTATTATGGGAAATTCCCAGAATTTCCAACACCTGTGAAGACCACAACAGCCCTAAAATCCATCCCTCTGAGTATTTCCACGATCCAACCATCAATTAGGCTGCCAAGGAGGTCTAATACTAATTTAATTATGAAATTCCAGTTTCCTTAGGGTAATTCCTGCATCCTTTAATCCTAAACGCAACATTCCAATCCTTTCCAAACCCTAAAATATATCCATATCATTATTTACTCAATTCTCTTAACCCGCTGCAAAATTTAACAACCAAATACATCTAATATTCAACTCATAGTTAAAGTTACTTTTCCCCCTGATCAAAATCAACCCAGAAAACCCAAAATAGCAAAAACTAGTCAATATGATTCGCGTCGCCTAGTAGTTGGGTTTCGCCGCCAGGCAGTTCATGTCAAAACCCACGAATTGCCAGCCAGGCGATTTCTTGCAGAAACCCATAAACATCCATATATTAGCATGCGTCGCCTAGCGAGCCTTCAACGTCGCCAAGCAGTTTCTGGAAAATTTCCAAAAAGCCAAAACAGAATCCAAAATAGCATAGCAAGATATTCATACAGTCCATGCAATTCATATAATTATTTTAATCATTACAAAATGCGAGTTCAACACCCCTAACCTTGATTCCTTGCTACACTTCAAGAATTCTAGAGTTCCTTCTTGGTCAATAATGGTCTCCTTTTGCTTTCCCTTCCTTTCAGCTCCTTATCTCACTTACTAATATAGTGTTTACTCTAAAACCTCTCTGCTCTCTGTATGCACCAATGGCAGTCCAAAAAAAAAACACTCCCTCACCCTTAACTGCTCACTTAACTATGCTTAATTAGCCTTAATGAAAATAAAACGAAAATTCAATTAAATTTAGCTTAATGGTCATTCAATATTGGTTCTATAGTGGTTTCACAAAGACCGAACCCACAACTTTGTCAATGTCAAGTCAATGCATAACCATTCAACCAATTCATGCTTTGTGATAATTCCTAAAATTCTAGGATTATATTATCATTCATCATGATCAAGCACTTTATCATTAAAATAATAACTAATTAAATAACACATAAATGACATACATACAACTTGAACCCAATTAACATTTGAGCTAGTACTATTCCACATGATAACAATTAACATTAATTTTCATAAAGGCTCTCACTGCTCGTATTTATTAATTAATTAATTTCCTCGGGTCTTACAATAGGCCCATAGAAATTTTATCCATTGGAAATTAGATTAGCAAAAGCAATTATAAAGGAGGTAATCACATATATGGATTTATTGACCTTGTTGTCATTCAAGGATTTGGGAATAAAGGTGAAGAGGTGCCAAAATAGCTATTAGAGGCATTTGATATGGGAAAAAAAGAAGTGTACTTAGCACCTTATTTGCAAAAATAAGTATGTATTTTATAAATTAAATTTGTTTATGTAAAACTTAATTGAATCTAATGTTATTTGAATCTGTAGGGGTCATCGGCAAATGCTAGTAATTCCTCCTCAAAAGTCTCTTGTGGTTCTCTTATGTTCATTACACAAGAAACCTAACACTTTGATAGCTAAAAGTACACTATAAGCGTAAGTTCCATACTAAGCACAATTTCAATGTACATTAACTTTTATAGAGCGGTTGAGGCTCATTTGAGGTTGTAGGGACAACAGATCGCTTCTAGAAAGAAGTTGCAGTTCATTGCGCCAACTGTAAGTAGTTAATCTTTAGACTATTGAAATATGATTGTCAAATTTATGATATTATATGAATTTAACTTATAGTGCTCATGTCAACCGGGGAGCTATGAGTGTGTATATTATACCATGAGGCATATGCATAAAATCATATCCTCAAACATTATTGACTAATGGGATATGGTAATATGTACAATTTATAAATCTAATCTTAAGTATCTGTCTCTAAAAGATTGTTGACTCAAACTATTCATTGTGTAGATTTTCAATGATGCGTCTTCAATGGAAGCAAGGAGTCTTGAAGGAAGTTCGTGAGCAGTGAGCATCGTTTCTTCTAAATGTTTATAGAATATTATGTTAGGTATTTGATGAGTTTTCATGTGAATCTTAGATGTATAGTCATTCGGTTTAAAGTTGCATTATATTTCATATAAACATTAGATTATATTTCATGTAAAAAATTAAATTGAATGAAATTTTTTGTGTGGCTATTTTTGGTAATTATATACAAATTTTGTATGCGGTAGGAAGCATAAATGAATTTTTCATAAGAAAATAAAAGAAAATCGCTTTTTATACCGATTAAGGTCACAATCGGTATAAAAGGTGGAACTTTCTATGTCAGTTAAGTCTTTAAACAATATAAAAAGTTCCATATTTTATACTTGTTGGAACTGTAACTGTTATTGTAAGTCACTTTTATTATAAAACTTTCCCTTCCCAAGTGGACTTTTATATAATTGTTATGAAACCGACATAGAAAGTTACCTATACTGTAATGTCCCTACTGGAACTTACTTAATAAAACATATAATTTATAGTTGAAATTTAATCGTCATAATTTATTATTCCCAAACGCGGGAAAAATCAAAAAATTGTTCAACGCGCTCACATTTAAATAAGCCGCTCCAAAAATGTACTACAAGTTCTGACAAAACCAACTGAAAATAAATAACATAAACTGATCCCTAGCCAAAAGTCCAATGCTAGCCCTCTCTCCGTTTCTAGGCATCACTAGCATTACCTGGAATATCATCTGCTCCTGTGTGGCAAACCACACGATCATCGCCAAACACAAACAGAAAGGGTGAACTCGTAATAATATAAACATACAAATCAATAAAATAGATATTCACCCCCAAGCTACGTTATTTCATTTTAAGCTTAACCATAAGCCTTTACTACCCAAAGGTCTCCTGATCATCGTCTCATTATACAAATGAAACTACTAACCCAAATACTCTATACAAATACTCAACCATGGACCCAAGATATATCATGCTTCGACGAACTTGCTCGCTCGTGGTGCAACCTCTACAAACCTCCCCACTCGTAGTCCAACTTTACGGACTTCTCCGCCCGTAGTCTAACACGCGTGATCCATCCAGCTACGAACCTCCCCACTTACAGCAACTCTCAAGTGTAAGCACGAAACATATGAACCTCCCCGCTCGTATCCTCACACGAGAGCATCATTAATATGAACATCCCCGCTCATATTAATCACGTGTTCATCACCAGTCACGAACCTACTCGTTCGTGACACTGCCAAGCATCTCCTGGTCCAAATTTGACATCTCAAAACACACAAATTGCAAGCAAAAGATCACCCTGCCCTCTACGCCTACACTATCGCTTAGCGCATCCAAAGCGCCGCCAGACGAAATGGTGCTACAGACCGCCTAGCGGTCTTCTGGACTCACCGTCGAGCACCACATGCTCTTGGATCCTCTGTTGGTAGCTATCGCTTGGCGGTCCAATCCGCACCACCAAGCGTTACACCAGTATGCGATTTTACTAGTTTAATTAATGTAGAATCCATGTTTTTACCACCCCAATCATCACATGCACATGTTCAAAATACCAAATTGCATATTTTTACCTTTCAACACCTCAAATTACATCATCACCAATCATATGCATCAATCATGTTTTAACACCCATAAATTGCCAATTTGCACCCTTGAATTTAGCCAAACATTCTATTATCTCAAATAACAACACATTTAAATTAAAAACAACAGCAGCAACATTGCAAATAAACAACAACAATAGCATTTGCTATAAAAAAACAGCAGCAGCAATGAAAATAACAAACAGCAAAATTTGCTATACAAAAACAGCAGCAGCACTAAAAATAAACAAACAACAGTAGTAGCAGCAATAAAAATAACAAACAGCAGCAACATTGAAAATAAATAAACAGCAACAGCATTGCTATATAAAAAACAGCATCAGCAACATTGAAAATAAACCAACAACAGCAATAACATTGCTAAAAAAAAACCAACGGCAGCAGCATCGGAAATATTTAACATTTTTCACAACCACATATACTTCTTATTATTTCTAAAATCTTACAATATACCTTAACTTTTATAAAGTGCATATTATATCAATTCAATCAAATAAACTTTTATCCAAATAAAATAATCATTTCCTTTTTTTATAGCCTATATCACCACGCTAAAAAATATCCCTTTATATATGAAACAAGGAATATCATCTATATATTAATTATAATATACTATAAATATATATAAAATATATTATAATCAGAACTTTCCATTCCTGCACACACCACTTCACGTATTCTACCACGTCAATAATCAAGAGAATTGAAACTAATAAAAACAAAAAAATAAAAGCTAACCCCTAGACCAATTTGCTGCAACGTAAAAGAGAGAAAGTTTCCTCCCTGGACCCACAAAATACTATAGTGTTACTAGAAAATATTTACAATGTGTGGGAAGTCTTGTAGAGGTTATTAGATTCCTATAATTGATTTTGATAAAAATAAAACAAATAAAATTGTTCTGCTATTTACTTTTTGTAACCAAATAACTTCTCTTTCATCTTATTGTTCTTTTTTTTCAGTCCTTTCACTTCCTTTTTCTATGTATGAACCGTATCGAAAGGAAGAAAAGAGTTGCACCAGAGTGGTGTTAGAAAACAAAATCTGACCGAAAAGATGGAGAGTTGTTAGTGCAGAAGGAGGGACCAGCCTCTCTATGTCAAACAATCAGATTCTACAACGACTCTTCCAAATCCCATATATATCTTCTTCCTCCTTCGAGGCTATTTAAAGACCCCAAAACATATACGTAACAGTTTATGACCCCAACTTCAATAAATAATAATAACAATAATAGCTTTGCCTTCTGAAAAGATGGATTATCTTCAACAGGACTCACCCAATAAATGAAAAGGCTATTTTTGGGGAATTTGGGATATGAGCCTAGTCCTAGGACCACACTACACTTCGCATTCTATTCCCAATTCAATACAAACTATTGTTTAAAAAGTCTCTAATTAAAACATGTTTTCAATATAAAAATTCATCCTGAATGTTGGATTGAGTTTTTCAAATCATTGATAAACTCTGCTTCATATATAGTCCAAACAACCTTTTTAACAAAAATTTGTTGCAAATGAACTTTGTCATTAACAATTTCTCCAATTTCAAGTATAATGTTCCTGAGATCTTCTCTCCTTAAGTTCATAGAGCAACTCATAGGATAGAGATAAAGGAATAATCAAATGATATTTTTCCTCCAAGTGCTTCAAAGCATGCCTCTTTATGTGTTTTGTTTTAGTGGAAAGTGAAATTCAAATCTCTTCATTCTTGCACAAAACATTCATCTTGATTCTCCTAAGGTTAAAACAACTTTCCATTGAATTTTTAAATTTTTGCAAGTGATGATACTTATCTTTCTTTTCAATTTTCTGTGCAACGACTGACAAATTAAGCACGAGAAAGAAACAATACAATAATGGTCATGAACCACACTCGAAAGAGATGAAAAAAAAAACAAAAGATCCAAAGCCAAAATAGATATGAAAAAAATGTCTTGTAAGTTCAAAATGAAGTTTGTATGTCCAAGTGTCACTATTGTACTTCGAAATTATAGTTTGACAAAAAATTTTTTACAAACTTTGACAAATTACTTTTTTAAGTAAAAAAAGTATTACTTTATTATTTTATTTCGATTAAAAAATAAAAAATTAATCTATAGAAACTTTTGTCAAATTTGCTAAAAAGAAAGTTTGTCAAAAGATATTTTCCTTATACTTCTATGTATCCAATAATAACTGGTATAGACAAATTTTATAAAGGACAAGACATTTAAAAGGCAGTTATAAATATTTAAGGAGATCCTAACAAACTTAAGAGAAAACAAGCACAGGTAACTAGTTCACGACACAATTTACATCTACATTACTGCACGTTTTAACCTAATAAATACTCTAGACTTCCCATGGTATTAGACACTATACTATCTTAAATTAATGAACACAGAAAAATACTTCTAATTCTTAAAAATGTTACCATACGTTTTCTATGTTATTTTTTCCTACCAATACAGCATGTGTCAAATAAATCTTTCTTTTGCGATGATGCATACTTTTGCTAAAAAAATTTAGCAATGTTGTGAATATGTACATTTTGAGCACACAACTAGGCCTTTCTCTTTTTCTCTCGACCCGCGTGTCCATATGAGCATTTGGCTAGTCCAAAGAGTAAATCTTTACCTTAAATTATCAAAATAAAGGTTAATTAGATTATATATATATATATATATATATATATATATATATATATATATATATATATATGTATGTATGGATGAAAAAAATATTCACAAAAATATGTTATAAGTAGAAAACGCATATACTAAATAGATACTCCCGATGGGGTGATGGATAAATTAATACACACTTAGGTGATAGATAAATCAGTACTCCCTTATTAATGAGGCAAACTAGATATTACGCGAATATCCGTATTGTAAGGCCCATATATTTTACGGTCTCTTTTTAAAGGGGTTGTCCCAAATTTGTTGGGCCTAGGGCTGGCCCATAGGAAGTCAAGGATCCTATACTGCCATAACCAGTTCATTCTCTTCACTTTCAGAAAACTTTCTCTTTTCTCTCTTAGAGCTGGAGTAGCCTTTCTCTACTAGGGTTTGATCTTCGTCTCTGTCAATTTCGTACAAGCTCATCCTACTTCACGTAAGTTGTCCCTCATCCCGTACTTGCTTATTTCCAGCACTGTTGTATTGGTTCCAGCCATTGTTCCTCTGAGTAACTTCAGTTCCACTGTTCCTTTAATTTTTTTCCAGCTCCTTAAGTTTTTCCTTGAGCTGTCGTGCCCCACTACTTAGAGTCGAGGCCCTTTTCTAGCTATTTCCAGGTAAGGGAAGCTAGAGCTCGCTTATTTACTTTGATTTTTGACTTGCCTTGTCTCTGTTCCATGATTTATGGTTTGTGTGCTGTTATTGAACTGTGAAATGCCTGGTATTGTTATTGGAATATGAAAATATGGTTGTTGCAGGGAGAACAATGGTGAGATCTGATACTCTCGTCCAAGCGAGCTTGTCTCGCCTAGGCGAGACTTGCAGAAACAGGCTAGGTTCGCACTCGAGCTCTCGCTCAGGCGGAGAGCTCTCGTTTGAGCGAGGTGACATCTCGCTCAAGCGAGAGGGGCTCGTCTAAGCGAGAACGCATGGGAACCTTAGCAAGTCGCTGCACTTCTGGCCCAGGCGAGGAACCTCCCCTTTGAGCGAGGGGTGGTCTTGCTCAGGCGAGATGGCCTCGCCTAAGCGAGCGTGCGAAAAACCTCCCAAGGCCGCTGTCGCGATCTTGCTTAAACGAGAGTCTGCAGCTTGAGCGAAGGCTTCTGGCTTGAGCGATATCTATTGTAGGCCACGCTATTTCTTCGCTTGGTTGTTATGGATGGTTTTGGATTGATTGATTTACTCTATTTAAAGTATGAGGCTTGTGAATTTGCATGGAATATATGTGGTTATGAATTGGATTGGTGTGATCTTGGCATGTAAAACAAATGAGATGGTCGGTAATTAAAGTGGCATGATATTGGTATGAGATACGAGTCTAATATTATTTTGTGTGACATTTCCTTTAATTAACGTTATTAATTAAATGTCGTGTTACACGTATCGATGGTTATTCATGACCAGTTAAAAGTTAAAATTACAATTTAATAATTTATTTAATACTTTAGGTTCTTTTATTAGGTTACATTAGTGTCTATGCCTCCATTCTACTGTCAACCGTGTCTTCATTTTGCTGTCAACTAGATTTTCTTTTGTTGTTGTTTTTCCCAATATTTTTGCTCTCTAGATTTGTGCTAAACTCTTACGGCAAGATTTTCTTCCATGTCTGTCATCATCATTGTCGTCAAAATGATATAAAAAAATTATGAAGTTGGCCGGCGAAATGACAGAACTCATCGTCAGAAACAAGCTTGTGGTCTCCACAACCTTTGTGCCCCGTGGTTGCCGTCAACGATGGAGAAGAAGACATTCAAAAGTGTGATCGAGGAGGTGCTAAGGAATGCGAGAATGGTCGTGATTAAGGCTGTGAGAGCCTTGATAAGTAAGGCATTGAAGGAGGCGAAGTAGTTGATCAAAGGGTTATTACGGAATACCATGCCGTAATTTTAGGTTTCCTTATATATATATATATATATATATATATATATATATATATATATATATATATTAATTTTATTTATATTTTTCTAAAAACATTATAAAATAATTTTCCTTAAAAATATTATTAAATTTATAAAAACATATTTTTAAAACATAACTATAAACAAAAAGATATAAAATTTAAAAAATAAAATAATTTATATTAGTAAGAATCTATGATGCACCGATTGGATCATGTATCTGCGTCCAATACTTTAGGATACTTTATCGATACTTATCAATGAAGTATCTAATTTACAAAGTCATAGTACACTATAAGAAAATATTTGAATAATGACTAATTTTAATGACAAAAATTCATTAGTCACTGACCAATTTAGATACCAATTTATAAACTAAAAATTTTTGGCAAGTAAAATAGTTTCAAAAATTATAATTGGTCTCTAAATTAATAATTAAAATAGTTTTTTATTATGAATTGGTTTCAAAAATTGGTTACTAACATTAACTACCAAAGTTTTGACTACCAAAATAATTTGTTTCTACATTAGCTACCAAGGTTTTGGCTACCAAAATAATTGATCTCTAGATTGGTTTCTAAGTAGGAAATTGGTCTCTAACATATTTTTGGTTCCTAAAATTGGTCATTTAAGAGTTTTCTTGTAGTGGTACTTTTATGATGACAATAATTTATATTTTTTATGTTGACAACTTTAGTACATATACTTTTATTTTGGATTCACACAATAACAATCATATATTTATTATGTTTTTAAGAATTATTGTAGATTTTTCAATATTCATATATCACGTATCGTATCCTATTACTTTCAAAATAAACGTATCGATGTATCGGATACGTGTCGTATCCGATACTCGTATCGTATCCGTGCATCATAGGTAAGAATAAAATCGACAACCTGATGTGTTTATAAAGAATTAGTTATTGAACATTACACAATTCTTTTTATATATACTAGCGTACATATATACATTATCGCGCCGGTGTATACGATTTTTTAAATATGAATAATAGTATATTAGTAAATGATAATAGTGTAATGTTATTAAGTTAATATATAAAATAAATTTATATTTATTAAAAATAAAATAAAATGAATAGAGAAATTAATTGTTGATGAATAAAAAAAAGAAAAAAAAGAAAAATATTTTTATAAAAAATAGGTAAAAATAACCATTAATTTTAAAAAAAAATTATAAATAATTATATTATAAAGGATAGACTTGACATTATGAAATATGGACACAAAAGAGGGAATCATCTTTATATATTATTATAGATATATACTCGTGTACATACATACGCAATCACGTCTATGTACATGTATTTTTTAAATATGTATACTATTATATTAATGAATGATGATTTTATAATATCATTAAGTTAATATACAAAGTAAATCTATATTTATCCACAATAAGGCATAATAAATGAAAAAAAAAACTATTGATGAATGAAAAAAAAACTGTTTTGATAATTATATAGAAAACATATTAAAATAATTGTTAGTCTTTAAAAAATAACAAATAATTATAAAAGATAAAATAAAAATAAATAATTGTGAAAAAAACAATCTCTTCACATCTAATTATAAATAATATATATATATATATATACCACATTATTTTTAATATCTATTTAAATATTATTATTATTCAATTTTCAAAGACCAGATTTTGAATTAGATTTTAATTTATTATTGGAAAAGATAATATTAAATTATGGTCCCCGTGCAAATTTTGTTTTAAACTAGAATTGCGGAAAATTTTGAAAAGTCTTAATTTGATAAGTTTTGCATTTAAATATGTTTTTATCCCTCAAGATTCAGTAAAATTTAAAATTAGGCTCCCTTCAAAATTTTTGATCAATTTAGTCATTCATATTTAAAAATGCGTGAATTTAGTCCTTTTAACCAAATTTTATTAAGTTTATCTGACGTTTCAATCGCATTTCATGGTAGTATTTGAATTGTTTACACCATTTAACACATTTTCGCTTCAATGTTATTTCAAATATTACCATAAAATGCGTTTAAAATGTCAAATAAACTTAACAAAATTTGGTAAGAAAGACTAAATCCACACATTTCTAAAGATGAAGGACTAAATTGGTATAAAGTTTCGAAGAGAAACTAATTCCAAAATTCACTGAAACTTGATGGATCAAAAACATATTTAACCCTTTGCATAAATTGAGATAAATTATTAAGATAATTAATCGATGTTCTATTGTTAATAAATTTATGAATTTATTTATCTTTTATGTATTTATTATTAATCAATTTTTAATTTCTCAAATAAGTTCATTATAGATATTACATTGTCGTAACACGAAGATTTCATTTAAAAAATAAATAAAGAACATAAAAATATGGGAACTATACCAAACTCATGATAAAATTATATCGTACACATAGACAAAAAATACCTATTATGAAAATACTATGTAAATACATATATGGAGAAAAGTAAACCAATGCAACACGTGTAAAGTCCTTCATATTAAGAGATTTATTATTAACTCATAATCCACAAAAGGATTTTAAAACTCATTAATACCTTTTAGAAATCCTTGCTTTGGAAGACTTAAACTAGTACAAGGGCTTTGGCACCAAGTTTTTTCGCCGTTATATACTTTTGTTCCACAACCGAAGCATACTAAGTGAGGTAAAAACTAGAGAGTTTAGACTTCGATTCCTAAACGAAGCCTATATTTCAGGAATAGACTTCGGTTGGTAAGACAACCGAAGCTAGACATGTTAAAGTGAGCCAACCCGGCTCACACGGGTTGGCTCACCACGAGCCGGGGTTGAAAATGAGTGAACCCAACTCGGCTCACTTTCTGGTGAGCCAGAAATTTTGTAACCCGACTCAACCCACCACAAGTTGGTGGGTTAAGTGGGTTGGCTCACCAACCCACCTAATTTTTTTTTAGTATTCAAATATTTAAATAAATTTTTAAGTAACCCATGAGATGACAATCATAGTAAAATCAAGAACCAATGTTTTGATCATGCT
>Ga0209589_1008240_pt1 | contig 16347 bp, 9 predicted proteins | sample CowpeawhiteBW_FD_187525 | JGI IMG/M metagenome (GOLD analysis project Ga0209589, IMG submission 187525) | Root nodule microbial communities of legume samples collected from California USA - Cow pea white BW (SPAdes) (version 2) | ecosystem: Host-associated > Plants > Roots > Nodule | place: USA... | reverse complement strand
TGTGTATCTCTGTTTTTTTTTTATATATAATATAAAAAAGATATATATATATATATATATATATATATATATATATATATCTGCAACTTATATTTGTTATTAACTGTGTCTGTGTCATAGGCTCATGTTTCCATTATTGTATGGGTAGCCCTCTGATTTTAACATGAGAAATTTGTTGAGGCAGACTAGTAACTTTCTCGAATCACACTGTGGCCTCAATAGGTGGCATGGCCCAAGTTTAGAAGTTAAAATAGTGCTATGGAGTACAAGGACTTAAAAGTTTATGGGTGGAAAGTATTAATGTCCTGTGGTTTTATGAAAGTTTATTTTCATCTGTCGTGGAAAATGAAGTTTCCTGGGTTTGTTTTCCACTTAATTTCTCGTGCGGTTTTTATTTCAATATATGAGTTTGTTTGGATGAGCTTCTAGCGATTTCTTGAAGAAAAAAAATGATATTGACTTCTACAAAGTTAAAACTAGCTTATAAGTAAGTTAAAATAAAAATTTGGAGAAACTATGAGATAGTTTCTACAATTTGACTTATGCATAAGCTACTTTTAAGTTTTAATTTATGGAAAAGTCAATTTTATTTTTTTCTTATTTTTCTCTTGTAGAAGTCATTATGGAGAAACTCGTTCAACCAAGTCTAACATTCCCAAAAAATTTATTCTCAAGAATATTATGACCAGGAATGATTTTGCTGGGTACATTTAAAAAATACATTTTATTAAACTTAATATTTTAGGAATAGTTTTAACATTCAAAATGATTACAATAAAGAATAAGAGTGGAAATAGAATTTATAGTGAGTTAGCAAATAACATCCCATATTGCTATGCAAGTTATTTAACTTACTCATCCTTCTCCACAGGAGTAAAAATAATGTAAAAGGAGGTATTGTTACTTTCCCATGCATGAACTATACTTGGGAATAAATTTTTAAACTCACAAAAAACATGAAAATATTACATTCCCAAGTTCACATGCCAAATCTAAAATGTTAAACCTTGAAACACAATATTATCAAAAACAAAATTATTTGTGTCATTTGCTTTGATGACTTACTTTGATTTAATAATATTATCTAACTCAATTAAAATGGTTCTGAATTTTTGTGTTCTATCTAAGAAATGAAGTCAACTGATGTTTTAATTCATCAAATTTCGGTTCTAATTCCATCAAATGGTTCCCCTTGTATGTTTCTAGAGATTTTGGGTGGCAGCAGAGATACGCTCGTTTCTGTGGAAGAGTAGTTGTCCTTTCAATCCTTGTGTTGCTTCTCTATCCATTTCTGTGGGGTTGGACTGTAATGGGTACCCTGTGGTTCAGCAGTGCAAAGAACTGTGTATGTTTTTTTCTTGTTTAATCTTTCTTGTACTCTTGTTAACATAACAATCTTGTGATACATAATGCAAATAATTACCTGCAGTTGCCTGAAGATGGTCAAAAATGGGGCTTTCTCATCTGGTTACTTTTTAGTTACTGTGGACTCCTTTGCATCGCTTGCATGTCTCTGGGAAAGGTAGTAGCGTTCTATTGCTACTCTTCTCATTTTATGTTCTGATGGCTTGTTTTTGTGTGCAAAATCTTTTCGTTCTGCTTGTTTTACTGCTACTCTTTTGAGCAGCTCATGAACAAGAAATATCTGAAAAATACTATCTCCTTTATTGTTTTGTGTTTAGGTTAAGTCACTGTTCTCATTGTGGTTTGTTTAACTCTTTTGCAGTGGTTGACACGAAGACAAGCACATCTACTTCGTGCTCAACAGGGTATCCCTGTATCTGAATATGGGGTATGCTTTACCCTTACTCAGCATATGTTACTACGTTAGCTATGTCTGTTGAGGATACTGCTGTTTGGCACCAAATACGAGTGTTTCTACACCAAATAGGAAAAATTTTCCTTGTGTTTTTCCTCTTTGCAAGGAAAAGGAGTTCGGGAATATGTTTAAGTTTACCCTGAATTCGTAGTTGACACTATCAGTTATTTGTTGAGTTTGGAATTGCATGTAATCTGACATACCATTGAAACTAGCTAATCATCTCATGCAATCTTTTATAATAAAAACACTTGAATGTAGGAGTCCATATTGCTTCGTTCTAATTCCAGTAGTGTTTTGATTGTGAACCTTGTCATAATTTCATTATGAAGTTGTGCTAATCTAGCATTTACATATAGGAAACTGCTTACTGATATGTTTGTTTATTTTATTTTGTGCACATTTTCCAGATTATAAATTGAATTGTCCTTTCTTTTACTGTTCGGCTTTATGGTTGATTGTTCTGTTAACTATTCCTGTATATATCAGTGTTCTTATTATCACTGTTACCAAGACAGTCCCTTGCCTCTGGTAACAGAATTTGCATGTGGTTGTAATATTCTCTTCAATTTCATAGGTATTTTTCTTTTTTTTACCCTCCCAAAAATCGTGTATTGGTAGGTGTCGTGAATAGAGATTGAACACTAAGTATGCTCCTCGTCTGTTGTGTGATTCCCAGTTCCCAATAAAATCCTTATCTCACTATTACAAGGTGTCATTTTGCTCAGTTAAAGACAACTTCCAAGATGATCCCTCTTAGCAACTTCCTTCAATGTGCTTGATCTCTCTCCTTATCACAAGAGTAGAAATCATGCGAACTACTCTCCTCACCTGAGCTTCGAATGACCTTTATGTGTGTCCAAACTACCTTAACCGTTTTTGTATTATCTTTTTGTGGCCACACATCCATCTTAACATATTCTCTTTTGCTACCTTTTTTTTTTCACGTCATCTACGCTAGCTAAATTTGCACTGCATTTACTTTGTCTTACTCCCATTTGAAGTATAAATCAATTGTTCTCAAATTTGTCCCTAAAGCTCAAGTTTAAAGTAACTACTTCCCCTTGATTCATCATTCAAAAATTTATCACCGTCATTGCAATATTAATAGTTTCCCTACTTATACTGATGGGCTTTTTATTTCTATTTCTTATTTCAAAGATTTGTATATATTGGGTTGATTGAATGTGAGTTGTAATATCTTAGCAGTCTAAATGTATATTCGTATCTCTTGGATTGTCCATACTTCACAATTATTAGATGGTAAAATTTCTTCTTTCTTTTTGTTAGGTTCTGGTTGACATGATCCGAGTGCCTGATTGGGCATTTGAAGCTGCTGGTCAAGAAACAAGGGGCATGGTACAAGATGCTGCGGCATATCATCCAGGACTTTACCTAACTCCAGCTCAGGTAGTTTCAACTGATGCTATACTCTTGTTAATTTCATATTAGAACGGTCAGTTTGCCACATTTTAGTTAATGGAATATATGGCTTCAATTTTTGAGTATTAGCCTCCTACCATCTCTTTTATGTTTTTAGACAATGTGTTCGTTATTATTGTGTCTATATTGTTAGGAATCCTCTTTCACAGCATGCAAAAATGGGAAATAGAGAAGAAAAGGGAACAGAGTTTGGGAAATCAGTACCCAAGGATGGTACTCTTAGTATTATTGATGAAGAACATACAACACGTACCCAAGGAGCTTATCTCCTTCAACACAGGACAACCTTTCCTATTTACAAAAGAATCAAGAATCCTCCTCCCCCTCTTCTCAGAACAGTATATTTATTCCTTTGCCTAACTGTTCCAACAAACTCCCTATGTGTAATAACAACCAATTCTATTAGACTTCCTCCCTTAATTACATTTAGGAGTTTTCTTTCTTCTCTGATACACTAACAGGGTTATCTCTTAATGATTCTTTTCGTATATATATTGTTAGTTTCACTAATAATTATATTTCTTGTCTGGATTGGGTGCAGAGAGAAGCAGTTGAAGCTTTAATTCAGGAACTCCCAAAGTTCAGGTTAAAGGCTGTTCCTACCGATTGCAGTGAATGTCCCATCTGCTTAGAAGAGTTCTATGTAGGGAATGAGGTATACTTTTTCCTAATCAAGGGAGGCAAGAAGGCCATAGCTTTTACTTCTTGCTATTCATTACTGCAAAATGCTCTCCTTGTATAACCTAATAAATGCTTGGATCCTTACATTTTTAATGAAGTTGAGGTGCAAAGTATATTGTAAAAAACAACTAAAAATTAGTTTCAAACTTACATTAATGCAGGTTAGAGGCTTGCCTTGTGCTCACAATTTTCATGTTGAATGCATTGATGAGTGGCTTAGGCTGAATGTGAAATGTCCTCGGTGTCGTTGTTCAGTATTTCCAAACCTTGATCTTAGTGCACTATCCAATCTCCGTTCAGAGCCTGACCGATCTTCTGCAAGTGTTGTAACAACAACCAGTTATGTGAGAGGCCAACCATCTAGTCAAAGTTACAGGTTAAGATTGCAGGGTCTTCTGCGTCCGGTCCGTGCTGAAATTGCTGGCCCTGTTGGTGACATAGATAATTCCCTGGACAATGCTGAGAACGGTTTTGTATCAATTGTGACTCACAATGCATCATCTGGAGACCACGTCTCTTCTGTCGAATGCGTGCCTGTCACTGTAAGACTTTCCTCTGCACAAAGTTAGGTTTCATTGCTTTTGAATTCCTGTTATATTTCTTACCCCTTCTAGAGAAGGTGAAGAATGCATATTCACATCTGGTCCGTGTTAAAATGGTCCACATTCTAACAAGAAATTCACGTTTGATCCATAAAGAATTGGGTCAGCTTTGTGTCGGGGCGGGCATGGAGTTGTAGGACAAATCAAAATATACGATTTTGCCTAACATAGATTAGAGAAGCAAATGTGTAGTTTTCTTTTACGTTTAGCAATTTGTAAAGAAAAAAGTATATTTTAATGATTTTTCTAACGTACATTTTCTTTTTTTTAATCTGAATATGTTACCAAGTTACAGTGAGAATATTGTGAGATAATTGTTAGTTGTATTTTGTTAACGTATTCTAACTAAAAAACGTGGATGTTTGCTAGCAAACTCCAAAAACAGTTGTTTACGAATACTTGCAGTTTTTAGTTGTAATATGTTAGAAATTGTGACGTGTATGTATTTTAAGAATTTTGAGTCACAAATGTGCCAAAATTCTTTTTTTTTTTTGGAATAAACTTGTCCACTGTTAGAATGACTGTTCATTGAATCGATGAACATTTGTGAATGTGAGACATGCTTTGCATTATGGATAAGCTTCGTTTCCCTTTGAGATCCCAATATCTCGCTGGGGAACTTTTTCTTTCGAGTTTACGGGTGATTTCTTAATGTTTCAAAATTGTGATCCTAAAATATTTGTTGGAGGTGAAATTAGGCTAAACATGGCAAGTCTTTTTTTGTTTTAGCACGAAAGTCTAATTGGCTGTTATGGATTTTGATAGTTATGTGTAGGTAGGTTGGTAGGTATAGTTGTTTTGGACTAAAGTCCAATTTGTAAAGTCAAAATTAAGGTAAAAACCTTCTAATATTTTTGTGTAAATGTGATCATATAAACATGGAATAAAGTTATCATGTTCTATCAAAAGATAAAAATTATTGCTCTTAAGAGACCAGAGATCTCTGGAAACTCCCAAGCAATATCAAATTATTATTATTTTCATTAAAGTCGTTGTTGTAGTAATGCAAAAATTTAACATATTTTGTTGTTGCTTCGGTAAAATCTTTTCTCAGTTGTCAAAGTACTAAAGAGCCACTTTTTCTTTACAGTGTTTTGGCCTTATGGGAAAAGTTCACAGTTATAATAAGATCTCAGACGATCGGAATCACTCATAAGTTCACTTAAATTAATGTATATCAGAGCTTAATTTTATTCCAAAGTCCACCTTGGACACATGATCCTACTCTAGATTCAAACGATCCCCTTCATAACATAAGATAAAGATAAAGATACTTTTATGTTTTGCACAACAATACATGTTCTAAAGGTTAAATCTACATAACTTTTTTTATGAATAATTCTTGATGTAATATTCATAAAAAGAAAATAAAAAATATACGCAAGATAAGATGACTAATTACTGAAATCGATGCACATAAATCATATGATATGATCTAATTAAGTTTGATTAATATATATATATATATATATATATATATATATATATATATATATATATTTAATTACTCAGATGACATACTAAGTTTTTATGTTTAAATATATTAATGACATTAACATGTTATGTGTTAATCGGTAGGTTTTTTATTGTTTTTAAACTTTTTTGTAAAATTTTGTTGTTGTCATGTGTAAGGTCCTTTGTATGTCATCTGACATGATATTATCATATGAGAAGACATTGTCACATGTCAATATGGCATATTAGTGTTATTTATTTTAATTTTAATTTAACCCATATTATATATATATATATATATATATATATATATATATATATTCAATTTAGACCTTAACTATATATCTCAGTTCAATTTAGTCTTTTTTTTATTTTTAAAATAGAATAAGTTCTTCATTTGAGATAAAAATTTTATTTGTATAAATGTTATAATAATATTTTTTTTAAAAATAATATTTTAACATATTATACAAATAAAATTTTTATCATTAAATATTAATATAACATTTATACAAATAATAAATTTAGTCCCAATGAATCAAATGTATTATTTGTATAATGGTATTAATTACTTTATTATTATAAAAACACAGATTTATAATGTTAGTTTTAAATTATGTTTTTTTATAAAAATATTTATACTTAAATAATTTTAATCTTATAAAAAAACAATTAACAAAATACATATTAATAACATATAATAATGTAATATGATAAAAAGTCAATTGTAGTAAAAATATTAATATGACATTTATATAGATAATAAATTTGGTATCAATTTGAAGAGAGACAAATATCATTCTATTTTAAAAAAATAGGATTAAATTAAATAAAAGAGACCTATGTAGAGACAAAATTAAATCATATATATATATATATATATATATATATATATATATATATATATATATATATATATATATATATATATATATATATATATATGTATATATATATATGTATATTTAGAGGGACTGGGATTGAATCAAATAGATATATATAAGGACTAAATTAAAATCAAGACAATGATACTTGACACGGATACGTGATAGTCACGTGGCATTGACAGTGTCATGAGTCACACTAGGAACCTGACACGCGACAACAAAAAATTTAAAAAAATTAAAAGAAATCACATATTGATATGTGACATGTCGTTAATAATTTTTTAAAATGACATAATTAAGGTACTTTTTAAAAATTAGGACGCAATTAATATTCTTTTCAAAAGTTATGACGTAATTAAAACTTTTTTAGAAATGATGATTACATTGAAACATTCTAACAAAAGTGGGAACTAAATGAGAATTAAGCGAGTTATAAAGTAATATATATATATATATATATATATATATATATATATATATATTTATTTATTTATTTATATATATATGAATATGTTGCATTGTTTTTTCAAAAGATCAAGTTAATTAAAATATATCAAATGATATGAGTATTTTGTGATTTTTTTAATGTAGTTAATAATTTATTATCGTCAATTGACATGATAAAAATAAATAGATTATGAATATTTTATTCGTATTTTAAAAATTCTATCTACTTTTTGTGTCATCTCTGAAATTTCCATGATGTATTATTTATTTTAAAGCTTAAATATATTTTTCGTCCTCATTTTCGTAGTGTTTGTTGTGGATGGTCATCATTTTGACAGAATGTTTAAAATGGTCATCGTTTTTACCGAATGTTTAAAATGATTCTCATTTTCGCAATTCGTGTTTTACTTAGTCCTTTTCTGTGACGTCGTTTAAATAAGTAACGAAACACTGTACATGTGGCACTGTTTGCATTACGTTGCATTGTACTGTACAAGTGTGGTAATTTAGAAACTATGTAGAACATCATAACAATCCAAGCACAAACAAACCCCAAAATAGAATTACGAAAACCCTAACCCACGAGCAAACACAACCCAGAAAACCCTAAACCGCTTACCTCATTGATGATGATTAACTAGAAAATTGAAATGAAGAGCGCGACTGCAATCCAACGATGAAATGACAAGTATTAGCTGCTTCATCTGCAATTCCGAGCTCAAGAAAGACGAAGATGAAGAAATCGCTTACAACGATGAATAAGCGACTACAATCCAACTTAAGTCCTAATTGCAAAATTTCCCCCAAATTGAAAAGTTAATCTAATTAGCCATTCATAACACACTCCAATGCAACTAATACAAACAATGTTACTTGTATAATGCTCCGTTACTGATTTAAACGGCGTCACAGACAAAGACCACATAAAACACGAATTACGGAAATGAGGATCATTTTAAACATTCTGTCAAAATGAGGATCATCCACAACAAACACTACAAAAACGAGGACGAAAAAGATATTTAATCCTTATTTTAAAAACTTCACACATGTAACCCTTAATATAAACTTTTTTAATAATTACACTTACTGAGACACTCCTTTGGTACATGGTGGTGATTCTTTTCTCAGCATAGAGAGGAAATAATAGTGAAAGGTATGTGTTTGATCTTATGCTCTGTGATAAAGGAAAGAATATGATATTTATATGTAAGGTGGCATGATGTGGTGGGTGAAAGATGCCTTTCATGGTCATTGGAAGTAGATTCTGTGATGAACCTCTACGTGCTTTTGGCGGTTGGGCGAAGTGATAAAAGGTGTTTTGAGATGAGTAAGACAATTTTCATGTCAATGGATTTAAGTTTCCATAGCAGTTTTGTCTAAATCATTGTCATCAAGACGCGTGGGAGAACATTGCCAATAAACGTTTGGTTGAAGTGTGTAAAGGAATCTGTGCCTTTTCCACACTCAAGATAGCTCACTCTACAAAGAAATGCCATCTTTTTTCTCTTTTACACAAGTTGTAGCTATATGGATTGGACCCACTTAGATTTCATCCTTTTGTTTTCCTTTCTTATTATCATGTAAACTTCAATTAGAGTGAACTTATTTTTATGCTAACTGTTAAACCTCGCTATCGTAAAGTTCATTGAGGGAATACTGAAAAAGAAAGGTTTTTATTATTGAGGTGATGGAACCTTTTTTAGATGAGAAGCGCTGATGTCGTCATTATTGTGGTGGGACACTTCTTGTTTTCAATCGTAAAAGTAAAAAATGTTTTTATATTTTAAAAACATTATTACTTACCAAAAATTAAATAAAGTATATATTATTTTCGTACATATATTTTACGAAAATAATGCAAAACTTTCTTCAACAAACTGAATATAGAATTTTTTATATATAACAGTTTAAAAATGAAGTATGATATCTGTATATACTATTAATGAAATAAACAAATAGTTTAGTTTAAAGATAAAATATAGTTATTAAAAATAATTAAATACAAAAAACATATTAAATTCGCATAATTATTATACATCTGCATTATTTAGCTCAACATATCTTGAACCGAAAACATTATTTTTCTTTCACGTGTAAGGAAATTGTCTTCCTAAAACAATAATATAAAATATAAACCTTACCCATTACATTTACCTAAAAAAATATACATGTCATTCATTAGAAAGAACAAATAAATACGAAAAGAGGAAACAACGATGTTCCATAAGTCAAGTAAGCTGGAACTGCCAAGTAACCGGAAGTGCAGGTACGAATAAAACCTGAAATTTCAATTAAACAGAGCTGAGCCTTTATCTCGTACAGAACCCACACTTTATCCTCTCTGCACTCCAAGAATAAAAACACATAGCAGGCCGTACGATGATCCTACGTGGCGAGATCTCAATGCTTAAAGAAAACGCGAAGCAAATTTTGAAGAATCGAACCCACGTGGCAGGGTCCCACAGAAAACCCCGAAGCGAAAAAAATGCCTAGTTCCCCAGTTTGTTTTTTCACTTTCTTTCCACTTTCTCCCACCCAAACACTCTTCTTCTTTATTCCCATTTTTTTTCCTCTTTAAATTCCGCCACCACCGTTTTCACCAACGCCGTGCCCTCTATGAAGAACTCCGACCCCTCCGCCCACTTCGAATCGCCTCACTCCCCTCTCCGCTTCCGATCCTCCCCGCTCTCCGACAACGGCGACCCCTTCCACTCTCCCGAAAACTCGCCGATAAATGACCACCGAGACAACTCCAGGGCCATCGTCATCGTCGAGACTTCCACGCAGTTCGCCCAGACAGCGCCCCCCGCCACCGAGTCCGAGCACCGCAACCCACCGCCCAATGAGCTGCCGGAGGTTGTGGTCACCCGCCCCGCGCGCCCGGAGCCTCGCTCGCCAGCGGCCCCCCGCGGGCGTGCAAGAGCGGCGCCGCCCCCTTCCCTTGCAGTGCCGAAAAGAGAGGTCATGCTGAAAAAGGTGGCGTTAGGGTTCCGGTTGAGCGAGGTGGTTTTGTGTCTGATTTCGTTTTCGGTTATGGCCGCGGACAAGACCCGTGGTTGGAGCGGCGACTCTTTTGATCGCTACAAGGAATACAGGTTTAAAGTTTTTTTTTTTTTATTCCTTCGTTGTTTCAACTTGGTTTTTCTTTTATTTATTTTTCTGTTATTTGGGTCAACGCATTATCAATTGTCATAAATAATTTCGTGAAACCTTTATTAAATATGTATGGTTACTTACTTCAGGTCACTTTATCGAAATTGGGAACTTGGTTTTTAATGGATTGTAAAGTGTGGTGGTTGATATGGTGGCAGGTATTGTTTATCGATGAATGTTATCGCGTTTGTATACGCAGCGTTTCAAACCTGTGATCTGGCATATCAAGTAGTGGCAGGGAGAAGCATAATCAGTCACCACCTGCGTTACCACTTTGATTTCTTCATGGATCAGGCAAGTCTCAAAATGGATCAATTTATGATTTTGGCTTGAAATTCTTTGTTGAATGTTGGTGACAATAAAATGTGTTGTGATGGGCACAGGTTCTGGCGTATCTTCTGATATCGTCTGCATCTTCTGCAGCCACACGCGTTGATGACTGGCAATCGAATTGGGGAAAAGACGACTTCACTGAGATGGCTAGTGCTTCAATTGCGTTGGCCTTTCTGCTTTCTTTGCCTTTGCTATTAGCTCCTTAATCTCTGGCTACAACCTCTGCACTCTTTTCTCCTAACATTTTTACCTCCTATAACCTGTCTTTCCATACATACACACACAACTACACTTTTTTTTTTCTCTTCTCTTCCTTTGTTCTTATTGCTGCGGAGGAATGCATCCAAGAGTGTTGGTGCTGGTGCTAGTGAATTGTTTTACTGTACAGGCAGACTTGTATACATATAATTGCTGGATATGTTCGGAATGATGATGGCGGACAATTTTTGTTCAATTTAAAATGCAATTAAACGCTTGCGTACAGGTTGCTTTTGTTATTAAGTAAACGAGGTCAAAATTTAATTGGTACGAGTATGCTATTACTTTTTAGGGATTCGATTTTTTAGGAGAAGGAAGAAAGAAAAAGAACACCAAGGGTTCTGTTTGGTATTGAATTTGGAAGTAGAATGTCAGGAATCACTGTAAATTGTTCTCCCTCTGCTCCCGTGTGAAGGTTTCTTAAACATCGACTTGCCGATTGCTGCATCGTTTGCGTTTATCAACTTCTGCTTAAACAACATTATTGTCTCTAGAACCATCATCCTCAGCAAACACATGAATCGTGGATGTCCCAGAAACCGCATTTTCATTTCCATTTTTCAAATTCAACCCTTCAAACCTTTGAATACATGCTGAATATTGCTGGGGCATAAGAAGAGATGTTTCTGTGATACGTCAAATTTCAAACCATGTTCCCAAAGATAGTTGTATTCTTTAAGTAACAAGTTGAATTTTCGAGTAATCGATGCTAGAAAAAAAATAGAAGTTCATTGTTATGGGTTAAAAGGATTGCAAGTTAATCCGCGGTAAAATGAGGACATTTATTTTTTCCTTGTGTGGAAGCTACGGAATATTTTTATTTTAATTCGAGGATGTAATTGCTAGGTATTCAGTTTACTTGTACCACACATAAAATTATTTTTTCTAATATTATAAATGTAAAATGTATATTAATATATTAATTTTAGGATTAAATATGTTTTTAATTTTCAAATATTTTAAAAAATTTCTGTTTCGTGCCTAGAGTATATACTTATTTTATCCCTAATGTAAAATATTTTTTCCAGAAAACGACACATGTATTTTATAACAGAGTTTAATATGGTCTCTCTACATGTTGTCTGCTAGAGAGAATGTTATACACAAATTTTTTAAAGTACTAGAATCTTTGCTGAAAAAAAGAAGATATTACATGTTTTTCATCAAGTTAGGAAACGAAACAATTATATAATTCAATTTAAAAAAATATATAATTTTAAATAAAAATTCTTTGGGGAACGAAAAATATATTTAATTCTTAATTTTATCATAATTAATCTCTAAAGAATTTGATTTCCTACCTCTTTTGGGAGTTTTTTTTTCTAATCATGTTTTCTATATGCAAAAATTATACTTGGATTTTGTTTAAGGAATTATAATCTAATAGGTGGATAATAGCACTTTTACATCAATATACATAAGGGTTAAACAATAATATTTAAATTTAAAAATATTAAATGAAAAAGATAAAAAAAAAACTGGAATCTATTTTATTAGGGATGACAACACTGAAGTTTCATTATCTCATACTCATCTTCATAAAAAAAGAAGAATGATATTTTGATCTATTTTTTTGACCCACTTTTAACCTACCACTCCAATCACCCTTACATCATCACATTACACCATTAAAAAAAATTAAAATAAACAATTGAATGGTAATTAGAGTGATAAGTTAAAAATTGGTCCAAAAGAAAATTAAAGTTATCATTATCATAAAAAAAAATCATTTTCATAACCAAACCCAATGATTTTCCGTTTTCTCCCTGTTTCACAATTAATTAATTATTTTTTATTAAATAAAAAGAAAAAGGGTAAAGGAAGCATATTACTATTATTATTATTATTAAATATTCAACATTAAAACAATGGTTGTTTCTTCAATACATAATATTTAGAAAAATTTTAATTGTATACATTTTAAATTAGAATACCAAATAAAATTTTATGATAACAAAAATATTTATTAAATTTACAATCCTTAAGCAAACATAATTGATAAAATTTAAAAATATTTTTTAAAAAAATATAAAAGGAAAATCAATGTCCAAATTTAAAAATATTTTAAATGACCCTTACTTTACTTTTTTTATAATTATAATGAAATATCTTTCTTTATACACTAATAAAATTTATAATACATTACTTGATTAAAATCACACAAAGAACAAAGATTAAATTAATAAAAATATAAATTTAAAATTTTAACATAGATCATTCATCTTTTCAACTTCAATATTAGATAGTGATAAAAACGATTCATGACAATTATATTAAATTATTATATTATAGTAAATAAAACTTATTTATACAATTATACTGATAAAATTACACGTATAATAATAAGTTAGAAAATAAAAATAATGATATAAAAAATATTAAAATAACATTTTACATGATAAAAATAAAGAAAAAATAAAAATATTAAAATAATATTTTACATGATAAAAATAAAGAAAAAATAAAAATATTAAAAAAATGATCAAATGTGTGTCACATAAACAATTTGAGGAAAGATAAATAACAAAATTTTTTTTAATGAAATAAAAGAGTTCTTCAAATGAAACAAACATCAATGGTAATAAAATAAAAAAGATAATTTTTTTATATTACACCTATAGATGAAAGGTTAATGCTATTGAACACTTAAATTGAGAGTGTCAAATATTCTTATGTGAAAATAAAATATACAATAAATAAAAATATTAAAAAAGGTACAAATATTCAAATGTGAGATATAAAAATACTTAGTTAACATACATAATTTGAACATAATTGCATAAAAATTGTGATAAGATGAATCTTGAAGATGCGAATGAATTTCATGATGACAAGCCAAATAACTATAAAAAATAGAAAGTGTGTAGTGTGTGTGTACACATAAGATTATTTAGTGGATTATGAGTATTTTAATAATTAAAACGAAAACGAGAACATGGCGGGATTGAGTATTATGTTAAGATGAATATTATTGCAGATATGAGGACGGAAACATGACAAATATATAAATTCATATATTCATATCCAATTGAAAAAGTCGGATATTTTTCATACTCATACCCAATTAAAAAAGGTTGGGTATTTCCTATACCATACTTATACCGAGTCAATATAGAAATTATCTGTCAAAACAAGAACGATACCCAAAGGCGATTTTATTCTTAATCCTACAAATTTACATTTCCATTATGAAATTTCACATGCACCTTCTGCGAGTTTGCTTTTCAATCACATTAAACTCCAAAATTAAAAGAAGTTGTCTTTACCCAATCTGTCCCTAAGTTTTCAATTGTTTCAGAGAAATTACTATAATGGGAAATGTAATTGCTTATGCCCTCTGAAAAAGTTGATTGGATATCATTTGATTAACAACCGATAGTTTTTATAAAGCTAAAATATTTTTAACAAAAGTTAATTTTTATATTTTTATAAAAAAAGTAAAAAATAATAAAAAATGTCAGACGAGTCTAAAAATGTGATGTGAAAATATCATTGTTGTTATGATATTTGCACTTTGTTGTTTTATCTCCTCACTCCACACATTTGTTTACTTTTTACAAAAGTTACCTTTAAGTTGTGTTCTCTTAAAGACTCTGTGCACTTTCAATAATGGATTCTTTAGTGGATGGAAGGATGGTGATTTTCTTTGTTTATTTGCGCTGATTTGTCAAGGTTTGAAAGAGTGAATTTAAGGGATTGAGGGTATGATGAATCATTTCCCAAATGCAGAGATTGGAGGGTATTTACAGTTCATAAAATCTATTTTACTTAAATGCCATGTTATCATTTGAAATTATATTGGAGTTATGTGTAAAGAGCATGAAACAAAGAAAAAAAATGCAAAAATGAAAAGAGGATCAGTAGAAAGGAGTTTAATAATAATAATTATAATAAATAAATAATAAAAAAAAATACTTATATTAATAATAAAATTAAATAATATAATAATATAACAATAATATAAACTCATACAAATACTAATTACATGAAGGGTAATATAGTAATTTATCTTTTATATCTATTAAAACATTTTTTTATCTATCACATCAATCAAATTACTTACAAACTTTACTCTTAAATTCACTTACAATCATCACTAAGGGTGTGTTCTTTTGAAGAGATGAATTTGAGGGAGAGTGTGAGGATGAATTTGAGTGAATTTGAGTTGATAATTTGTTGTGTTTCTTTGATAGGATTTGAGGGTGAATGTGAGTGGATTTTAGAATAAAATTTGTGAGAGTTTGTGAGTGATTTGATTGATATATTAAATAAAAAATAAGTTTAATAAAGTAAAAATATAAAATTACTATTTTACCCTTGTAGTTAAAATTAATACATTATTATTATTTAATATTATTAATATTATTTAATATCATTATAATTATTTATTATTATCATTATTTATTATAATAATTATCTACTGCATCTCACTATTTGCTTTGCATCATTTCATCACAGAAAAAGAAAAAAAAATTAAATACGTGAGTCCTATAAGTGCACGTGAGGAGGATATAATGGTAAAAGCACTCATCATCCACTCAAATCTGCACACTATCAAGAAGATAATAAATTCATCTTATCCTTCAAATCAACTATTTTCCTTTCCTACAAATCAGCAGATAGGAACATGAATTAAACCTAAAATCCGTCTCACCAAACTTCTCTCTACAATACTATCTTCTCATAGGAACACAGGGTACATCCCTTAAAAAAAAAACAACACACAATTCACTATCATATCCACTCAAATCCATTAACTCTCTCTCCCTCAAATCCATCTCTTTAAGTGAACAGACCTCAAGGGGTAGATTTGAGAGAGAATGTGAAGATGAATTTATGTGGATAAATATGTGGGTTTTTGTGTGGATTTAGAAGGTAAAGTGAACGAATATAAAAATGAATTTTATGAAAGTTAGTGAATGATATGAGTGATATGATAGATATAATAAGAAGTTATAGTATATAAAATTTAAAATTCAAAATTACTAAAATACCCTTATAAATATATGAAGTAATTTTAAAATTAGTTAAAATATTAAATTTTAAAAACTATTTGATAAATTTTTAAAAAATAATAAAAAATTAAATTATATTAAAATAGTATGATTATTTTTATAATAATTACCGTTATCTAAAATTATTATTAATTATTATATAGATTAATTTTATTATTTATTATTATATCTAATTACTATATATATATTATTTATTATCATTATATACATATAATAATAATAATAGTTATTATTATTATTATTATTATATA
>Ga0209589_1008236_pt1 | contig 16351 bp, 16 predicted proteins | sample CowpeawhiteBW_FD_187525 | JGI IMG/M metagenome (GOLD analysis project Ga0209589, IMG submission 187525) | Root nodule microbial communities of legume samples collected from California USA - Cow pea white BW (SPAdes) (version 2) | ecosystem: Host-associated > Plants > Roots > Nodule | place: USA... | reverse complement strand
TATATTTATATATATATATATATATATGTATATATTAAGAAAAAAGCACCACCATGAACATTGGTCCCAAATTCCAGCTTCCATACAATTGTTTGGTCATAAATGAAGATGAAGTTGAGAATATTGATGCAAAGGTAAAAGAAAACAATATGTCTTATGCAGGCCTTTAATAAATACCCTGGCAAACACACACCAGAGGCTTACACAAATCTTTGCATTTTTGTTTAACAATTATTGATTTAAATATTAGAAACCTTTATTTTCCTTTTCAAATATATAGCCAAAGGCTAATAAGTATTTCTCCAATCAGATTCTTTAAACTATATAGGGATCTATTGGGAGTTGTACACTACAAAAATATATAGTTTTAATTGGGGTTTATTGGTGGAGGTTATAATAACCTCTAGTAACTTATAAATATAATGATATGATAGTTTTAATTGTGAATAAAAAGCTAGTTGTGTATGCTTTGATATGATAGCCTTTGTTTAACTCCTTAGCTATATATATTTGTGGTTGATAAATGATGGTTTCTTTCACGGAATAAATTGTTTAATGTCTTGGGTCTACAATATTTGTGGTTGACAAATGATATACAAGGTATACTACTCTCAGAAAATTTATTTTTGATTCACTTTATTTTTGGTCTTATTCTTTCATTAAACATAGTCAAGGTTAGCATGTCACCTAAAATTTAACGTAGTCTGTTTGGAAGATGAATTTCATGCATTATTAAACTATAGGGACGACTTTTATATGAACATTTAGGGAGGAATGAATTAAAATTTTGCATGTAAGTACAAGGACTACAAACATTCTTATCCCTCTAAAATTCTATTATTATTATTATTATTTTAATATTTGTCTTTTGTGTGATTTTGATCAAGTGATATATTATAACTTTTATTAGTGTATAAAAAAAGAGATTTCATTAGAATTTAAAAAATTTAAGTAAACAGATGTAAGGCCTAATTATTTCTGCCCTAAGGTTTTAAGGGCTGACCTTAAATCTGTTGGGCCTAAAGGATGACAATAGAGTGCTAAGGCCCAAAAGCTGCCACGGTCACCCTTTCAGCTCTCACTTTTGCAAACAACTTTTCTCATACGCTCCCTCTTCCTTTTAGAATGCTCTACTAGGGTTTGGTCAGGACTCTTGGTCAAGCTAGCTTTAAGCTCAACTCTACTTCACGTACGTTACTCTCCACCTCATACCACTCCTCCCTTGGCATATTTTCGTGTTTTCCAGTAAGAGTTTCGTAGTGAGCTCATCTTAAGATCTGTTTCGTTATTTTTCCAACTTCTAAGCCTATTCCTAGAGTTGTTGTACTCTGTAGATGGTGTCGAGGTCCTGTACTAGCTCATTCCAAGTAATGGAAGGCTATAGGGTTTCGAGTTTTAAATCATTTTTGGCTTGCTTTAGAGTCTGCTTGGTGTTTGTATGGATTATACGTTGTTGTGAACATGTGGGATGCGTTGTGTTGTCATTTGGATGGGAAATGTGTTTGTGCAGGTGAGAACAGGGGCGAGAACTGATAAACTCGCTCAAGCTAGCTTGTCTGGCCTAAGCGAGACTGGTAGAGGCTCGCCCAGGTCTTTTGCGCGAGACTGTCGCTCAATTGTCGGGACGTATTCCACGTGTCATAGTTGAGGAAATATGTGTTTGATCCGTAACATGTATTGAAAGCAGAGGATGTGAGATCCGAGAGGATCTCACTATGTAGGTACCACTAGTGGCTTTACATGATAGCAAAGTTGAGGAACGCCAAGGAAAAATTTTCAGCCTTGTCAAAGTCATCTGGATCGGAGGACATGTGACTCTACTTTGGAGTTGGAGGAGGATATGAGGAAATCACATCCACACCTTTTTACCTGGTAAGTTTCTATTTTCAAGGTTGAAATTTTGTTGTTCGGGGGAATGTAAGGCCCAATTATTTCTACCCTACGGTTTTAAGGGCTGACCTTAAATATGTTGGGCCTAAGGACTGGCCCATAAAGTGCTAAGGCCCATAAAGCTGCCTGGGTCACCCTTTCAGCTCTCACTTTTGCAAACAACTTTTCTCATACGCTCCCTCTTCCTTTCAGAGCGTTGTGCTAGGGTTTGGTCACGACTCTTGGTCAAGCTAGCTCTAATCTCAACTCTACTTCACATAAGTTACTCTCCACCTCATACCACTCCTCCCTTGGCATATTTTTGTGTTTTCCAGTAAGAGTTTCGTAGTGAGCTTATCTTAAGATCTGTTCCATTATTTTTCCAACTTCTAAGCCTATTCCTAGAGCTGTTGTACTCTATAGATGGTGTCGAGGTCTTGTACTAGCTCAATCCAAGTAATGGAAAGCTAGGGTTTCGAGTTTTAAATCATTTTTGGCCTGCTTTAGAGTCTCCTTGGTGTTTGTATGGATTATACGTTGTTGTGAACATGTGGGATGCCTTGTGTTGTCATTTGGATGGGAAATGTGTTTGTACAGGTGAGAACAGGGGCGAGAACTGATAATCTCGCTCAAGCAAGCTTGTCTGGCCTAAGCGAGATTGGCAGAGGCTCGCCCAGGTCTTTTGTGTGAGACTGTCGCTTAGGTTTCGGGACGTATTTCACTTGTCATAGTTGAGGAAATATGTGTTTGATCTGTAACATGTATTGAAAGCAGAGGATGTGGAGATCCGAGACGATCTCACTATGTAGGTACCACCAGTGGCTTTACAGGATAGCAAAGTTGAGGATAGCCAAGGAAAAATTTTCAGCCTTATCAAAGTCATCTGGGATCGGAGGACATGTGACTCTACTTTGGAGTTGGAGGAGGATATGAGGAAATCACATCCACACCTTTTTACCTGGTAAGTTTTTATTTTCAAGGTTGAAATTTTCTTGTTCGGGGGAATGTAAGGCCCAATTATTTCTACCCTAAGGTTTTAAGGGCTGACCTTAAATATGTTGGGCCTAAGGATGGGCCCATAAAGTGCTAAGGCCCCTAAAGCTGCCTGGGTCACCCTTTCAGCTCTCACTTTTGCAAACAACTTTTCTCATACGCTCTTTCTTCCTTTCAGAGCGCTGTGCTAGGGTTTGGTCACGACTCTTGGTCAAGCTAGCTCTAAGCTCAACTCTACTTCACGTAAGTTACTCTCCAACTCATCATACCACTCCTCCCTTGCCATATTTTCGTGTTTTCCAGTTAGAGTTTCGTAGTGAGCTCATTTAAAGATCTGTTCTGCTATTTTTCTAGCTTCTAAGCCTATTCCTAGAGCTGTTGTACTCTGTAGATGGTGTCGAGGTCCTGTACTAGCTCATTCCAGGTAACGGAAAGATAGGATTTCGAGTTTTAAATCATTTTTTACCTGCTTTAGAGTCTGCTTGGTGTTTGTATGGATTATACGTTGTTGTTAACATGTGGGATGCCTTATGTTGTCATTTGGATGTGAAAATGTGATTGCTACAGGTGAGAACAGGGACGAAAACTGATAATCTCACCTAAACGAGCTTGTCTCGTCTAAGCGAGACTGGTAGAGGCTCGCTTGGGCCTTTTGCGCGAACTGTCGCTCAGGCGGGCTATCTTTGTTTTGAGCAAGAAAATGCCTCGTTCAGGCGAGGATATCTCGCCTAAGCGAGCCAGTGCGAATGGCCATGGTTCCTAATTGTCGAGCTCTCGCCTAGGCGAAAGGAGCTCGCCTGAGCGAGAGACCCTCTCACCTAAGCGAGACCTTTCAGCCTGAGCGAGGAGCTGGGCGAGGGTACTTGGCTATTTTGTTGCTTCTTTGTTCTTGGATAATTGGCACTTGCTTGAATTGAATTGTTTTGTTAAAAACATGAGATGAATGATTATGCATGATTGATATGGTTCATGGGTTATGAATGATAGGTTTGGTATGATCTTGGCATGTGATTTAAATGAGATAGTTGGTGATTAAAGTTGCATGGTATTGGTACGAAATGCAATTCTATATTCATGGTTTGGGAAGGATGAGTTGCATGGATACAACATGGAATATGAATGAGGATTGGTTATAAAGGTTGGCATGAGATTTATGTGCATGATAAGTATTACTTGGTTGGTTGAATATGATTGGTATGTGGTTAGGACATAATTCCATGAGCCTCTAGATGAGACCTCATGGTGGTGCCTCAGTGGTCGGGACGTCATTCCATGACCCCTGTTAGTGGGAGTTCATGGTGGTGCCCCATCTATATAATTTAATAATGATTCAAGGTAAGGTTGCGTCCTGACGCTCTAAGAGGTCAGTTAGTCTCACGTAGAGCAGATTGACTCTTGTGGTGAGAGTAGCAGGAGGCCTGAAACTCATTAAGGGCTAACCTTGTGTGTGGGGGTTGAGACATTGTAACACTTAGCTCGGGGGTGAGCAGGGAAATCCACCACAAGTGTAAGCATCCGCTGAATCTGACTAAATTATATGTATCCGGATAAGTCGAGTTTGAGTTTAGTGTATTGTTTGAGAAGTCATAACATGTTTGGATGACATATACTGCTTGGATTGTGAAATAGCATGTGACTGCATGATAGATTGTGTTCTACTCTAGCTTACCCTTCTATTGTTGTTGTGTGTTCTGTATGTGTGGTTTTCTCTTTTTGCGATGATCATCAACTTGTTGACGTGAGCAAATGCGAGAACTACTCGTGGTCATCACGGTGATGGTGGTTCTGCTGCTTAGTCGACTGGACTTGGGCTCTGCTCTTCATGTCTTTTGCTAGGGTTATGTCCCATGTATTATATTGTTAGTATTGTGTTTCTGGTAACATTAGACCTTGTACCCTATCTTGTATTGGCATCGTGGTGTTCCTCAGGATTTCCTTTTATAAACTCTTGGAGATCTTTAAGGAGTGAGTCTATACTCCGTATCTTTGCTCATATTATTATATTGTGGGACATGTTATTTAAGTAAGTTTATTTATTAAATGGGACATTACAACAGACATTTAAAATATTTTTTAATTTGAATATTTTTCCTTTTATATATATTTTTAAAATATTTTTAAATTTAACAACTAGGATTCATTAACGTTTGTAAATTCAATAAATGTTTTGGTTTCATGAAGGTTTATTTTGGTATTCTAATCTGAAATGTATACAATTATAATTCCTTTGTAAATATTTGATATTGAAGAAACAACCCTTCTTTTAATATTGAATATTTGGTAATACTATGTTTCTTTTACTGTAAATTTTTATTATATTATAAAATTTAATTAATTGATATTGAAACAGTAAAAAATTGAGTGTGAATATGGGTACAAGTATATATCCATTACCCAATGGGGATGAAGATGAGACAAAAATTTGATACCCACTGAGTTTGGATATGAAAATGTAGATGCATTTTTTCTTTAGAAATGGGTATGAAATAGCGAAATTTGCGGCTGCCAAGTCCCGTTGTAATATATAGACACATATGTAATTATGTTTTTAATATTACAACTATGTTTTACGATAAAATAATAATAATTAAATTAATTATGTTAGATAAGGATAAAGGACATATCTCTATAGGATTTATTAGATTTAACAACATTTTTTTACATTTATTACCTTATGAATAACAACATTTTTTATAGTGTTAGTAAAGATGTTAATTAATAACATTTTTAAAAATTATACTAATAATACATATAAGTGTTGCTAAAATGTTTTGGTAACATGCACTATACACAATATATGTAGAAATATTACCTTTATAAATAGTAACATTTTTCTAAGTTTTAGCAATATTTTTTAAATGTATGAATATGCTTCTCTTTAAATTTATATTTTATTTTATTAAAATTCAAGTATAATATAGTTATATCTTTAAAAGAAATTAAATTATCATATATTTGGGAGGAAATGCCACAAGTGACATGTAATTTTCACCTTAAATTATGTTAGATACAAACCAAAACTTATTTTAATAGATTAGTTTAGCATATTCTAATTTTATTTTAATAACTACAAAGTATTTATTCTGTAATTAAATGTACTAATGTGAAATAACAGAATAATATACCGTGTAATATGGTTATAAAATAAGGACTTAATATTAGAGCAAACATGTATTCCATAATCCATCAGTTGTTATACCTAATATGAATTATCCTTTAATTTTTTTTCAGCATAAACATAATTTCAAAATATTTCAGATGAATTTTCGGTATTCCAATTCTAAATTAAAGTTCTACTAAAAGTATTTTATATTGACCGCGAAGCTTATAAAATTTAGTTTTAAAATATCCAATTACTTTCGAAAAAAAGAATACCTATAGCACGACATATTAAAAAGGAAAATGTTTTTCTTTTTAACATCAAATGCATGAGTGAAATATCTTGACCAATTATTGTTTAGAGCTAAAATAGTATATTCAAAATTAATACATAATTTAGTATAGTTGTAATTACAAAAGTAATCACATACTTAAAAAAAATTTCTTTGTTCTTTCATATTCTTGAACTCATTAATAATTCGATTAGAACTCAAATTTTTAGTTTTTTTTCAATATAAATATAAATAAGTTCCAAAGAATTAATACGAAACACCTCATCTATAATTTGTTGAACCTAAAAAAAATGCTCTCTATTTGAACAATATGTCATTAATATTATGCTTCAAAACATGCAAAGTTGTGTAAAGCCCACTTTTTATATGCCTTTATTTAAAAAGGGCTGCCCCAAACCAGTTGGGCCTAGGGCTGGCCCATTAGAAACCAAGGACCCTAAACTGTCCTAACCTTGCTAACTCTTTTCACTTTCAGAAATCAACCGTCTTACTCCTTTCTCCCTATAACGGTGCTCTATTAGGGTTTCGATGTGTAATCAGATTCAAGTCTAGCTCGACCTCATTTCTGCTTACGTAAGTGTTCTCCAACTCATAGTTTTTTCATCTATGGTTTAGTTTCGTGGTCATTGTTAGGGTTTCTGTAATAAACCCATATATGCTCACTGTTTCCAACTTGCAAATCTAATCCTAGAGCGACTGTGCTCCGTGGTTCAGCGTAGAGGTCTTGTACTAGTTCTTTCCAAGTAAGGGAAGCTAGATCCTTTTGTATGTCATATGAAATCTACTTGTTTTCCGTTTATTTCATGCTTGAATGGGCTATGTGTGAATATGTGTTTTTTGGATTGCATGTTTGAACTACTTGGGTGTGCGTGTGTGACTGTTGCATGAGAGAACAATGATGAGTACTAGTTTTCTCGCCCAAGCGAGCCTATCTCGCCTAGACGAGATTAACAGAGGTTCGTCCAAGCTATGTTAGGTGAGTCGTCGCTCAGGCGACCAACTCTTTTTTGAGCAAGCGAGCGTCTCGCTCAAGGGAGGGGAGTCTCGCCTAAGCGAGAATGCGCAGAAGCCACTATTCCTGATCGTCGAGCTCTCGCCTAGGCGAAGGGAGCTCGCTTGAGCGAGAGTCTCTCTTGCCTGAGCGAGACCCTTCAGCCTGAGCGAGGATCTGGGCGAGGTTACTTTGATACTTTGTTGTTTTCTCTATTTTGGATGGTTGGTGCTTGCTTGATTTAAATTGTTACATTAAAAAGCATAAGGAGAATGATTATGCATGAATGATATGGTTCATGGGTTGAAAATGATAGATTTGGTATTGATATGAAATACAATTCTATATTCATGGTTTGGGAAGGATGAGTTGGTATGGATTCAACATTGGATATGAATGAGGATGGGTTGTAAAGGTTGGCATGAGATTATGTGCATGATAAATATTACTTGATTGACTGAGTATGATTGGTCTGTGGTCAGTGCGTAATTCCATGGGCCTCTAGGCGAGACCTCATGGTCGTGCTTCAGTGGTCGGGATGTAATTCCATGACCCTTGTTAGTGGGAATTCATGGTGGTGCCCCATCTATATAATTTGGTAAGGATTCAAGGTAAGGTTGCATCCTGAAACTCTAAGGAATCAGTTAGTCTCACTTAGAGCGAACTAACTCTTGTGGTGAGAGTAGCAGGAGGCTTGAAACTCATTAAGGGCTAACCTTGTGGGGGGGATTGAGACAGTGTAACACTTAGCTTGGGGTTGAGCAGCTCGGAGGTGAGCAGGATAATCCACCACAAGTGCAAGCATCCGCTGAATCCGACTAAATTATACGTATCTGGATGAGTCGTGTCGAGTCCTAGTGTATTGTTTGAAAGGTCATAACATGCTTGGGTGATGTATGTTTACTTGAGTGTGAAAGAGTATATGATTGCATGATAAAACTATTTTTGGCTCTAGCTTACCCTTTGTTGTTTGTTGTATGTCCTGTGTGTGTGGCTTTCTTTTTTGCGATGATCATCAATTTATTGGTGTGAGCAGATGCGAGAAACACCTGTGGTCAACAAGGAGGTGATGGTTCCGCTACGTAGCTCATCCGGGCTGGATTCTTCTGTATTGGGCTTTGTTATAGGGCTATGGCCCATGTATTGGCTTATCTTTTAAATTTGACTTGTTTTACTGTTGAACCTTGTATCCTGTTTTCTTTTTTTTGACATCGTGGTGTGCCTCGAATATTGTAAGGATTAGTGTTTATGCTCCAAGACCGCGTTACTATGTTATCCTATGTGACATTTCCTTTAATTAGGATTATTGATTAAATGGGACGTTACAAGTTGAATTTGTCTTGTTTTTATCTTCGCGAGTAGCTTCCCTTTTATCACTATGAAAAAATAAATTTATTCTTTTATTATTCGTCAATATACTCTTTATAAAAAAAGTTTAAGATTAAAAAATAATTTACTATAATCTAATAAAAAATTTAGAGTTTCTAAAAGAAAAATATATTATAATTAAGCCACAATTAAAAATTGATTATGAAAAAACTAATTTTGTTCTATATTCATAAAATATGAATATAATACTCATAAGATAAAAAATAATGTTAACTATTAAACAAATATTTCAATATCAAGAGACTGGAGAGTTACATTTTTTATTCAAGAATACAAGAGAATAAATGAAAAATGAAAGAAAAAATAATAAGTTTGTATTCAACTTTTATTTTTTTTATTAAACAAAACGAAGGCAAGTGAAACTAGAAAATGGGTACAATATGTAGAAAACTAAAAAAATCAATGAAAAAAAATAAAAAATATCTTATTAAATATTTTTATTCTTTATTATATTTGATTTTATGTTTTATTATATTTTAACATTAATTGTTATGTTTTATAAAAGATATAAAAAGATACCTAATTTATTTTTTGTTAATGTCCAATATATAATTTTAAAAAATTTAAAAATAAACAAAAAATTTCTAATATATATATATAATATAAAAAATTTTAAAAACAAATTGGGAGCGAAGAGGGGATGGCCACTCCCGTCCCATAGAAGTTTTGCGTTTGTACTACTTGACAACAAACTTTTTAGAAGTATTTTAATCATTGAAAGAGATATTTTTTATGGAGTGTCAAAGTAATATTTTTCACTAAAAAATCATGGTAACCATCTAAACTTTTTTGGCAAAAGAATCAATTTATTTTTATAAAATCTATGTTTGACAATAAACTTTGACATTTCAACTTGAGTGACATTCCAAAATTCAACAATCACATGAAACATATCATAAAAGAAGAAAAAAAACAAAGACATAGCCTCTTCAAAACCCATGAAAAAAAAACATACTATTAGCATAATGAAGCATAGGGAGTTAGAACCTACTACCAAAGAAGTCTAGGGTAATAACATGAGGAAATTCAACATACCACTTAAAATCTAACTTTTCATCAATCCCAAAAGAGGTAAACTTATTAGCATAATGATTTTCTTTACAAAAAGATGTTAGAGATCTTTAACCCTATGTCATGACAAATCTTTATACATTCTCTTGATATTTGTCTAAAGACCAACGGACAATTTGAGCTGAGGAAAAAGCTTGACAAAGAAAAGTAGAGTCACACTCAATCCAAACCGTATAAAGCCTTTATTTTAGAAAAGAACAATAGCTAAGTTTAATTTCAGCATTTAAAGACTTTTGTATCCCCGGAAAAGAAGAGAAGCACCAACATACTCACCCTCTTTCCTTTAAAAAAGCTTAAATTAGTAGAAAGATCATCATAGTGTTAGATCTTTCGAGAGAGGATCACCACAGAAACTTAACACCAATGAGACATGAGCTCAACCCACACATAAGGGATTGACACCACTCTTAACTCAAAACCTTAAGGTTTATAGGTCTTCATCCTTATATGGTGCTCACTTGTTATAATAATATATAATCATATTCCTATAAATATTTAAAAGCAAATTTTCCAATTTATTTAATTTTTATAACAATTTTCAAGTTTGTTAACATTTTTTTATTTATTTAGTAAATCGTTCAACTGTATTTAATAATGTTTGAAACTACTACTATAAAAAATTTTAATATTTTATAATTTCTTATATAAGTTTTAAATATTAAAAAATCTAATTTAAATTTTAATGATGAATAATAGTAATGTAATGTAATTTTTACCTTTATTTTTCTTTTTGATTAATTTTTTAATAACTATTTATATTAAATATTGTACTGTATGAATAATTATTAATAACAGTAATTTACATTAAAAATTCTTGTATCTCTTAAAAATTTATTTTATTTTCTTTTATTATTGAATTTGTGATACTCATCTCTCTTATCTTGATTCTTTCAGTTGGATGTAAATCATTATCTTTTCTTTTTATAAGATTTTTCTATGTATTCTCTCTTTATTCTTATGTGTTCAATCTTGTCTTTCTTTCAGAATCCAATAGTTCTTCACGGTAGTTGGAGAGCCAATAATTGTTCTCAATTCACCTTCTCAAAAGAGCTGTGAAGTGAGTTTTTTTGGAGAAGAAAAAAAGTTCAGGCAAGGGAACTTACTTTAGATAAATCATAGTTGACGAGTTTAAAATAGAGTCATTCCTTTGTGAGGGTTTTTATAGCAAGACCATTATTTGTATGCTAACTTTAAAGGTATTGCATGTGAATATTCAATTAAGGAATTATCAGCTAATGTAGTCAATTAAGTCTAACATCTGTTTTCAAATTGCATTTTCAAAACTATATGAAAAGAGTATCAATCTTCAAGAAAATTGCAATCTTATGAGTTTATAACATTTGAGACAAGTTTTAAAATTAATTCACCTCTCTTTTGATTTAACAAAGCCTACCTCTTTTATCATTTTAGGTTTGGAGTCTAACAAAGCCTACCTCTTTTATATATCATTTGACTTCTTACCTTATGTGGTCTTACTAATTTTTTTTAATTGGATGTTTTATGCCTATGTTATGTGTAGAAATTGTTAAATTGTATTGTTCACTAAATTTTTTGCTTTGATTAAATTGAATAATGATTTTCACAAACAAACACACACATTCATGTGATAGAGATGTGAATTGCATGTTTTTATATGACATGTGAATTGAAGTCATGAATGAGATGATTCCCGTGGACAATAATATGATATGTTGTATTAGGTATTGAAACCTATAAAGAGATATTTGTTTCATAAATTGTCTTAGTCTTATAGACAAATATTTATTGCACATATGGAACACTATGAACTTTAAAATTTGAATTCTTAAACCTATGCAACTTAATAGTGCTTAAATGGTAAAGGTGTTAGTCTCTAATAAGACTTCCTTAATATTTGTCTTTTGGAAGACATCAAAACCTTGGGAAATGTCCTTGATATGTGGATTCATGTGTGATCCAAGTAAATATATGTGTATGTGATTCATGCATATGATGAGACAACGAGGAATTGTAGTGATTACTTTCATCATTTGTTTGTTTAAATGTTTTATCATGAAATATGATATAATGAAATTTTTATTTCAATAACTTAGCCTTATGTTGTTGCCAATGTCATTGTCATGAATAAATAAACTCTTTCCTAGCTTTTATCTTGTTTTATATTCAAGTTTAGTGTGTTTTGTATTTCTCTCTATTTTATTTGTTTTATGCTTGTTTTACCTCTAATCTCATTGTTTAAGTGTGTAAAATAAATTCATATGGAGCAATTCTTGTGGAGGAAAACAAGTAAGAACTCAAAGGAGCATGTTTTGGACAAGAAAAAATCAATTTGAAGCAAATACCTGCATTGGGTGGCACTTGGATCATGTCTAATGCTTCAATTACAGATTGTTGTCAAACTAACTAGGGTTAAGTGCCACCAGCCCCTACACAGGTAGTGTTGAGCGGTGGAAAAGTGATGTTGAGCGCAAGTTGATGTGAAAGAACTGGTACAGATCGGTTGAAAATGAGGTTGAGTGATGACATCACTAACATGTCAAAATTGGGTATTTATTCATGTTTTCCTTGAGGCTTTGGAGCATTATCTCCTCCCACAATTCATTCTTCACCTATAGGGACTAGGAAAGGCCCTTAAAGGTTATTTAGGGGTGTTTATTCACGTTTTGCCTTTTTTTCTCTTCTACACGTTCTTGATGGGTTACTATGAAAAGAACCTTATGGTCAGAAACAGAACCCCAATCCCTTTTATAAACCAAAGTCCATCAAGTTGATTTTCATTTTATCTTTATTTTATTTTATTGTCACTTCCCATAATAATAACCAATAGGTCTTTAAATTTAAATTTTATTAAATCACAATTGGGCAATCATAATATTTCTAATGTGTCACATAATAGAATTAATTCTTCAATTAATTCTAACATTCTCCCACTTGACTCATATGATGTCATAACATTATGTGATTTAATACATAAACATAATATGCATTAAAAGACCTTACATAAATTAGTTCCATCATTATTCATAGTTAAAGATACAAAAATAATAAGAGGCATGGTGATCACCCATCATTCGGTCGACATGATCTCTTCCATGTACTACTATGTCATCATTTTCTCCTTAATATGACCTTAAAACGAGAAGTCCATAATGGGTTTAAACATAATGTCATTTTTCCAAAACAATAACATGACATAACATAATTTGTTTTCTTTATCAGAATTTCCATTCATAAACTTAAAGAAGAAAACACAAATTTCAGAAACTTATACATTAGAGAGCTTAGAGTGTCACATAAACATTAATAACATTAACATTCAACATTTAACATTCACTAGCAAACATAATGCCCATATTCTTTACATGGCCAACAAACAATTTGGGCGGTAACCCTTTTGTCAAAGGGTCAGCAATCATAAGATATGTGCTAATATGTTCTATTGACACTCTACGTTTCTGAACTTCTTCTTGAACGACAAAGTATTTCAACTCCATATGCTTAGCACCTTTGGAATACTTGTCGTTTTTAGAAAAGAAGACTGCTCCAGAATTATCACAATAAATTTTTAGCGGCTTGGAAATACTATCGACTACTCCAAGTCCTAAAATAAAGTTTTGCAACCAATTAGCCTGAATTATGGCCTCAAAGCATGCCACAAATTCACCTTCCGAGGTGGATGCAGCAATGACAAACTGCTTCGCACTTTTCCATGAAATCGCTCCTCTGGCTAAAAGTTACACAGAACCAAATGTAGACTTTCTTGTATCCACATAGCTGGCAAAGTCTAAATCTGTATAACCTATCACATCAAGGTGATCAAATTTTCTATAAGTAACCATGTGATTCTTTGTTCCTTGTATGTATCTTAAAACTTTCTTTGCAGCTTTCCAATGCTCCAATCTTGGATTACTCTAGTATCTACCAAGCATACCAACTGCAAAACTAATATCTGGCATCGTACATGTTTGAGAATACATCAAATTCCCAACAACAGATGCATAACAGATATCTTTCATCTGTTTTCGTTCCATATCATCCTTTGGACATTGCATGAGACTAAACTTGTCTCCTTTTTGTATTAAAACGAGAGATACTGAACATTTATCCATTATGAATCTCTCTAAAACTTTAGTAATGTATGTGTTCTGAGAAAAACCTAACAATCCTTGTGATCTATCACAAAATATTTTTATTCCTATCACATAGTATTCCTCACCCATATCTTTCATTTTAAATTTATTAGAGAGAGACTTCTTAGTCTCACTTAATAGACCAAGATCATTAGTCACAAGCAAGACATCATCAACATACAGAATCAGAAATATAGACTTACTCCCACTGACCTTAAGATATATACACCTATCAATAGTGTTTTCCATAAAAGAAGAACTTGAAGATGAACCTTTACAATTTAAAGGATCTATGACAAGGGCAAAGAGCAAGAGATTGGAAGATCAAATTTATTCAAGGCTCCTGATTCTACAAGCAATCTGAAATTCAAAGAATATGAAGATCATGCCTTGAAGCACATTTGAAGGATATTTTTTAGGAAAATTAGTTTATGGTTTTAGACTTTCGGTTTTCTTTTATAAATTAGTTATGTTCTATGTTTTTGGGCTTTAGGCTTTCTTTTATAAATTAGTTTATGTCTTTATTGGCTTGGGCCTTCTTTTAGGGTTTTCTTGTTTTCTTAAACTTATGTGCTTATATATAGAGGTACCAAAAACAATGTAGACACTTTTAGTCATATATTGAATTTGATTTCATTAAAGAGAGAATTCTCTTTGTTCTTGGCTTAGGCCTCTGGTTCTTAGCAAATATTAACATGTTTGTGGCGAATCTTCACTTGACTTATCAATCTGCTAGATTGTGGCGTCCTCCATTCTGTCTTATTCCGCGTTCTTCTCTAATTGATTCCTGTCGTGCATCTTAAGAATTCAAATTCAGAAACGATCAAACTCTTTCCTAAATAGGATCGTATCAATAGACATGTCCATAATGTGAAAAATCATCAATAAAGGTGATGAAGTACTTCTCTTTATTGAAAAAATTTATATCAAACGAACCACATCTATCAGTGTGTATGATTTCAAGAAGTTAAGTGCTTCTTGTGGCTCCTTTCTTCGTGTGTTTTGTTTGTTTTCCTTTAATACAATCCACAAACTCATTTAAATCAATAAAATCCAAATCCGAAAGGATTTCATTCTTTACTAATCTTTGTATTCTTTCTTTGGAAATATGTCCCAAACACTTGTGCCACAAGTAAGCAAATCATTCATCCACTAAACTACTTTTAATGCTAATATTGTGATGCAAGGTCATAAAAGTTTTAGCATATAAATTATCCAAATTCAATTTATATAAACCATCATAAAGCGTACCAGATCAAATCATAAAAGTACTTTTAAATAAATTGAAACAACCATTCCCAAACTTAAAAGAGTATCTATCAACATGAAGCTTAGACAAAAAAATAAAATTCCTAGTGATACTAGGTACATAAAAAGTATCTATAAGGTCTAAGTGATATTCAGTGTTGAGGATTAGACGATAAGTCCCGACCGCTTCCACTAGAACTTTCTCTTTATTGTGCATGAAGACAAACTTCTCATTTGGGTTTATGGTTCGTGTTGTAAGAAATCCCTGCATCACATTATGGGGAACTTCAGTTAAGTTTGATTCAAAACATATGTGAGCATTATGCTCACCTTTCTTTTAGAACCAAGCTCTACACTTTATGCAGTCCTTCTGGAAATGTCCAGACTTCCCGTAGAAATGACATTTGTCATTTTTCTTCTAGATTTTGGTTAAGGACTCGTCAATCTTCAGAGTTCCTTTACCCTTTCCATGTTTCATGGTAACTTTCTTTCCATCTCCTTGATTCTTCACAAACTGAATAGAGTGGCTTCCTAAGTTCTTCAGTCAGGTCTCCTCCTGAACTAGCATATTGCGCAATTCATGAACATTCCACTTGTCTTTCATGGTGTTGTAGTTCATCTAGAATGGACCATACTCGGATAGTAATGAGCTCAGAATGAACTGCACAAGAAAACCTTCATCCACTACCATTCCTAGAGACTTAAGTCTTGCTGCGATATTTTTCATCTCGATCACATGCTCGTGCATAGTACGTGAACCATCAAACTTCATGGTTGTGAACGTACTCATCAGTGTGCCAACAAGATATTTATTAGCAGTTTGGGAGCGCTCTTCCACAAATTTTATAAATTCTTTTGCATTATCAGTTTTGGAGAGAGATGACTTAATATTGCTTATTATGCTCATTCTCATAAACATTAAGCTAAGTCTATTTGACCTTTCCCAAGCTTTGTGATGGGATTTCTCTTCATTGCTACTGGCATCCGTGATAGCAGACAGCTTTTCAACTTGAAAAGCCAAATCAAGATCCAACACACCTAAGTGAAATTGGACTTGTTCACTCCAGTCAGGGAAATTCAAATCATTAAAGATTGTGATGAAGGATTATCTTGTTCCTTTTTAAGATTATTGAATATGGTGTGAGTTGATTAAGAAAGCTAAATGAAATCCCCACTGGACATTAAGATAGCAAGCTATCTAGATGTGAAGGTTCCTTTCACAAAGCTCAAGAGAAGAAGATGATGGATTGATTCAAAACAAAAAGGAAATGGAAAGCACATAAACCATA
>Ga0209589_1008233_pt1 | contig 16353 bp, 11 predicted proteins | sample CowpeawhiteBW_FD_187525 | JGI IMG/M metagenome (GOLD analysis project Ga0209589, IMG submission 187525) | Root nodule microbial communities of legume samples collected from California USA - Cow pea white BW (SPAdes) (version 2) | ecosystem: Host-associated > Plants > Roots > Nodule | place: USA... | reverse complement strand
TGTGTCTTATAAACAATTTGGAGACTATTGGAAGGAATTGCACAAAGAAAAACAAATGTATAATTAAGTGTATGATAAGACGAAAAATATCTTAGAGATCTAAGAAAACTTTTCAAATATGAACATATATACTCAACGGTTGAGAATAACAAAAATTGTTTTAGCGAAATAAAAGAGTTTTTCAAATGAAACAAAAATTAATAATAATAAGTAAAGAATTTTTTTTATATTACCTAGTAAATGAACTGTTTATGTTATTAAACACTTAAATTGAGAGTATTAAACATTCTCATGTGAAAGGAAAATATACAATAAATAAAAATATTAAAAAATAATAGAAATATTCAAATGTTAGACATAATTTTTTTTAATTGACATACATAATTTTAACATAATTACATAAATATTATGATAAGATAAAAAATATATTGGAGATGCGAATGAGTTTTATGACAAACCAAATATTTAGAAGAAATAGAAAATAAAAAAAATATATATATATATATATATATATATATATATATATATAGTTACTTAATTAATTGTGAATATTTTAATAATTTAAACGATGATGGAGATATGGTGGGGACGAGTATTATGGCAGGGATATATTCATCCCCATCCCCATCCCCATACCCATACCCAATTGAAAAAATTGGAGATTCTCCATACCCATACCCATACCCAGTCAATGCGGGGATTCCTCGTCAAATCGGGGACGGGTTCGGACAATACCCACGGGGATGGGTTTATTTGCCATCTCTATCGCTTCCTCATGATCCTTTTCATCTCAGCTCAAGTGTCCACCGCTGACTCCTCATCTCTAATTAGAAAATTCAGCTTCTGCTAGGCTTACCTTTTGCTCCTCACTATAATTATTGCAAGAAAATACATGCTCAATTTTGAGCTCCCACTCCAAGTAAGCTTCAGTATCACTTCTCCACTTGAAAGGTGACACATTCAAATTTACTCCTTCTATTCTCCCTTCATTCCTTTGTGGTCCTCCTTCTCCTCCTCTTGGTGGGGTTCTATTTTCTAGTTGATCCCAACCTACCATGAAACTCATATTTTTGTTGCTTCATCAACCTCTCTAAGCGTTGAGATAATGCAGTAATTTGCATCTGAATATCATTCCTTTCTACCATGATTAACAAACAGATCAAGGTAACACGAACGAAATATATATATATATATATATATGGTGTTTGAAAATTTTCTCACCCACTCAAGTGTTTGCATTCACATATTGGCCTTTACTATAATGAAACGCTCTTGCCTTTTACCACTCAAATTCTCCTTGGGTTCTTAGGCAATTCAAGAGATTATGGCCACAACAAAGAACAATTCTCCAATATGTGCACGGTAATGCTAGGTAGACAAAGGTTAACAAAGAAAAAAGAAAGAAAATTGGTAAAGAAGAGCAATCAACAACAATCCTTTAAGAACACCAATATATTACTTTGTAACAAATTCTTCAGAAGAATGAATCATTCAACCAAATTTTTCCTTTTTTTCACTTTCAATACAATTGTAAATTGTTGTAACATTTTTTTTTAATTTTCACCAAGGCCTAACTTTTGCAATGATTTAGCACAATTGTAAATAGTATGAGTAGTAAGGTAATGAATTGATAAATTTAGAAAAACGGAAGGATGTTACCAATTTGATGTCCAAACCCTTGAATCAAAGCTTTGAATACCAAATGGTGTGAACCCCATTTGCACAAGGGCTGACTTAGTATCTTTAGGGTTAGAATCTCATAGGAAACTTGGAAAATTTGTTAAAATGTGGATTAGAAAAAAAAAAAGGTTGAAGTTCCAATCTAACCAATATTATAGAAACGTCAATATCTTGGTTGTAGAACTGTAGTTGACGTGGTTCCAAAACGGGGTGAAAGTTCACATTCTGAACTATAATTTTGGCTTAAGAAACAATATTTTTGGGCGAGTGAAATGAGAATTATGACTATAAGATTTTGGGCAGAATGGGTTCTTTTCTAAATTTGGGTGAAGAAAGAAGAAAAAGGTGAATATGAAAAAGGTGGATATAAAGAATCAATCTTTCCAATAGAGGTAACACATAAAGGATGGGGAAGTCCTTTGATTCAGCCAAGGGTTCTTGAATCACTCAAGAACTTAGGAGAATCACTCGCACCAAGATAGAAGAAATAATTTCTAAACAAAACTCAACTTGTTTCATTGATGAAAATGGTTCAGCTTATATAGAAGCTTTAACCATCAGAATTACAACAGACACATAAATTATAATTACATCCCACTTAAGCTATTAATGATCCCATTTCTTAGTGGTTGATTGTAACTACAATTTTGGCAACACAAAAGTAACCCCAAAAGCATTCAGTTATGCTTCCTCTTGGTCTCCTAAAGGCTAATTCTTAGGTTGCTAAATGGGCCTTTATTACAACTTGAAAATAAAGCAAAATTAAAGCCCATTAATTGGTTAACCCAAAACATAATTTGATCAACCAATTTTTACAAACGATTGGGCCATTATTTAAACAAACTAATAAAATAAAAAAATTGCAACAAAGTGGTACATTAGTCCTTTCTATTTGGGCCATGATGCAATTCACAACCATGGTCTTTTCTCCTTGAAATTTGGGCCTGTATTCAAATAATATTGACAACACTTATTGAAGAGCTTTCTTTGTTTTCCTTGCTCTAACTATTGTCATGGGTCCCCAAATTCTTCAAGTGGATCCTTGCCCTTGCTCATTGTCACATCTCCATCAAAGGGGATGCTATTGTTGATATTATAAATAGTAAGTGTCAGGTGAAATTTAGGCTTACCTGAGGAGGATTGTGGTGAAGACATAGCGTCAACGGTGAGACACAAGTCACGGTGCGAAAAGAGAAGGGGCAGCGCACGAGTTGAAGAAGAAAGGAAAGGAGGGTGCAGAAGCTAGTTGGTGGTGGAGGAAAGGCACGACATTGTTTGGACATTGTTAGGGAGCGACGACAATGCAAGAGAGAGCTTTGGAGCGTGACGCAGTGCGACAAAGAGAAGTAACGAACGATGTCAAACGTAAAGAGGCGAGCCATGGAGCATGAGGCAGTGCGAAAGATAGGAGCGCACGACATGAAACGCAAAAAGGCGAGGTTTGGATCAGAGAGAGACTCGTGATATCATGCAAGAAAGAGATATGGCAGATGATTTGAATGTGTGTCTTATTATGCATTCGAAATGGGTATTTATACACCACAAAAGGTATGTAATTATGCTATGCATAATTACATAATATTTGCTAAGCCTAATTATAAAGATTTAAACATAATTATAGGAGAATCATTTCTAATTGGCTTAGTTAGTAGAGAATAATATATCAGGTACGAATGCTCATGGCGTCGAAAAAAATGCCTTTTCGATATGTAGACGATAATATGACTATTACCCATTTCAGCAATATGGCTCCTCCCGTAACTGCCGAAGCATTGCTCATGGATTTGACGAGAGCAAGGTTTTGCGGTCTCTAACCCCACTCCTTTCACTGATTGACAACTACACCGGTAGTGGCGCCCAAAGTGCATCTAATTTTTATTTATTTATTTTAATTTTAAATTTAAATATATTTTAATTTTTAATCTATAGTTTTTAAAATTTGTAGGTTAAACGCATACGGAGGAAAGAAAGACTTAAAAAGAATTTATTTATATACGATAGATGTACTATACATTTCGTTTTGTTTAATAAGTATACTAGAATTCATTCATATATAGTATACTAGAATTCATTCATATACGATATACGCTATACGTATACTTGATATTGATGTGATTTACTGATATACTCGATACTTACGTGTACAAGCTCTTTGAGAATTGATTACAAAAATGAATAAGAAAGTGAAAAAATATTTGTTACCCTTTACGTAATTTTCATTTTTATTAAATCAAATAATTAAAAATTTATTTTGTACTTCCATGTGTTAAAAATTTCCCCTGTTTCCAGTTGTTTCCGTTTTCATCCCTTTCTTCCCCAAAACAACCATTCATGCAATCACGCCCAACTAGAAAACAAAATCTAATTGCACGTTAAAACTATGTGTGCGTGAAGAAGCACGATCTATTTCCAATTTCCATCAACCCACACAGACAAACAAACACGGTCTTTCTCTCTGTATATTTCATTTCTCCGCGTGATCAGAGAAAGAAAGGTCGAATGGCGACGAGGTACTGGGTAGTGTCTCTCCCCGTTCAGAATTCCGCATCCACTCTGTGGAACAAATTGCAGGAAGAAATCTCAAAACACTCCTTCGACACCCCTCTTTACAGAGTACATTCTCTTTTGTTTTTCCCCTCAACGCTTCATATTATATAACCAACTACCGTCTCTTATTTTCTTCTCATTTTCTCTTCTAATTCGCAGTTCAACATTCCTAATCTCCGCGTCGGAACCCTAGACTCTCTCCTCTCTCTCAGCGACGATCTCGTTAAGGTGCGTAAAATTCTCCATCACACCAACAAATTTTCACTCGTTTCGCCTGTTCACGGGTTCCGTTGCAATCGTAGATATTGAGGAAAAAATTACGGAGGAATGTTGTTACGTTGTGGCACGGCTCCGGATTTCTTAGAGATCATTAATTGTTTGTTTGTTCACTGAGCTAGATCTGTTTTGTGTGTGTGTGCAGTCGAACAACTTCGTGGAGGGAGTGTCACACAAGATCAGGCGACAGATTGATGATCTGGAGAGAGTGTCGGGCGCGGTGACCAGTACTTTGACGGTGGATGGAGTCCCTGTTGATTCGTACTTGACGAGGTTTGTTGGACTGGAAACTGTGATCTGTTTCTGATGATTTGTTGTTGTGTGATGAGGATTTGGTGGTTCTGTGGTTGGTGCAGGTTTGTTTGGGATGAAGCCAGGTACCCGACTATGTCGCCGTTGAAGGAGACTGTGGATGGGATTCATGGTCAGGTGGCAAAGATTGAGGATGATCTCAAGGTTATTCATATTTCTAAGGCAGATTTGGTCATAATTTGATTTTGTTGTGTGATAGCCGATTGCGCAGACTACTTTTTTACAGTGATGTATATATATCCTGTGGTAATTTAGTGGTCTTGCTTCGATTGGTTCTTTTTCTTGTGTCTTTCGCATTCTTCATGTTTTTTATTCAGTTTCTCTTCTAGTTATTGGAACAGCTTTGTTATTTAAGTAATGCCAGATGTTCCTATGGCTGATGACAATTTGATGATGGTATATAGAGATTTCAGAGAGGTTGGGTGAGTGTAACAAAAGGATTTTCAGGCAATCAAACATGATTGGCAAAGCTGATCTTTTTTGTATTTCTATTCCTGTTCCATCCCTTAATGGCATGTTTGGCATTATTGTGCTCTGGAGTAACTTCTTTCAGTGGTGTTTTATTTAGAGATTAGTGTTTGTTGTTTGGTTTTGTGCCTTGTTTGATTACCGGGTGTGTTGGGCAAGCAAATACAACATGTTGACAATAAGGGAGGTTATAGGTTTATTAAATGAGGAAGTTTAAAAACAGAGACTAAGAATGCAGTTGGAAGGTAGTTTTTACAGCTAAGAGTTTGTTATCAAATAGGATCAATTTATAGGAAGGTTAGAAGGAAAAGAAGACGGTTTTTGAGTTTTAAGAGTTTTGTAACTGGAATAATTCAATGGAAAGGAGAGTTTGAAATTCTTCAGTAACCTTTGATGCCGATATATGTTGTACAAGATCATGTTACTATTTGAATATAGAGATTTAACATCACTCACTTGCTATCTTGTGTGGTTAAAACATTTTCTTAAAAAACTGAAATTTTTGTGAAATTCAACAAATTAGAATTTATTGTGATTATGAAGCACTACATTTCTTCCACCTCTGTGTTTTATGATAGGACCAAATATCATTGAAATTAATTGTCATTTTATTTTGTAAAAGTTGTTCTCTAAGCAAATTTGTGCCAAGTTTGTTGGCTCTATTTTTCAACTGTGGTAGATATTTTGATAAAATCCTTGATTGGACCTCATATTCAAATTGTATAATTCAAAGTTCCTTTTCTCATTTTTCTCAAAGTTATGGAGTTTTCCCAATTGCATAGTCAATGTCAAGTAATGCCTTTCTTGGATTGAAACTTTTCAATTCCCAACTAATGCTTCAGCCTCCCAAGAGTTTTTATCTAAAGCTATTTTTCTAAATGTTGACTCAATTTGTTCATTCCAATCATCACCAATGACATTGACAATTATATCATCTACAGATACACTAAGAATATAGTCTCTACCCCTGAGGTGGGGTGTTTGATAATTGAAGTGCTGTCTCCTTGACTTTGTTTGTATCCTGAGGTTTTCATGACTTTATTGATTCACTCAAACCACACCGGGGGAGCTTTTTCCAAAGCCATGTAAAGCTTTTTTTAACTTGCAAATACAATTGGCAGCAACTCTATATACTGGAGGAACATCCATGTTGATTTCCTCCTCAGGATCCCCATGCTTGAAAGCATTCTTCTCATCACACTGTTAGAGAAAAACTATCCAAGTAACCATGCATTTGAGTGAAACCCTTAGAAATGTAGTCAATCTTTCATATTTTAAGGACATAGATTCCCATTTTGTACACTGTAGACTGAATTAAACTTAAGGGTCTATCTTTCTGATCAAAAAAGAAGGCTCTCTATCTACCATATGAAATTTTTTTGATCATACAATTTCAGTGGCTTTTGCTAAAGTTGTTCCATTCTTGAAAAAAATAAAATAAAAGAAAGAACGACATTGTTAATTGCTGATGAACAATGTAAAATAAAGAAAGTTTAAATATTTTTTTAGTTACTGAACTCAAACAAATTGAAATTCGTTCCTGTGTGAAACTTTGATACTTTTTGGTCCTCAAACTTTAAAATGAATGAATATAGTCCTTTTAACCCAATTATATTAAACTTTTTTTGACGTGTCAAACTTGTTTTCCAAAGTGAGAACGTGTTAAACGGTGTAAAAAACTCAAGTACTAGCATGAAATGCATTTTACTCGTCAAAAAAATTTAACATAATTAGATAAAGAATTATTTCCATTAATTTTTAAGTTTGGTAACCTAAATGTAGCAAAGTTTCGGACAGGGACAAGTTCCAATATCGTGTTAAAATTCAGGGACTAAAACATGTTTAACCCAATAGAGAATCCCCATTTTACACTCTGTTGATTAAATTTTCTGTTTTGTCCTTAACTCTTTTTTTCTGCAGGTTCGTGTTTCTGAGTATAACAATATTCGCAGTCAGCTTAATACCATCAATAGAAAGCAAGCTGGAAGGTGTGAATGTTGTTTATTGGCCGATCATGACTTTTTTATTTAATACTGTTATATTTCTTATCTGACTTGAATGCGCTTTTTGCTTGTTTTAGCTTAGCTGTGCGTGATCTTTCCAACTTGGTAAAACCTGAGGATATTATAACATCAGAAAATTTAACTACCCTTCTTGCTATTGTTCCAAAGTATTCACAGAAGGATTGGCTCTCAAGCTATGAAACGTTGACCAACTATGTGGTAAGAGTTGCCATATTTGCTCATATACTCTGCTGCTACTTAGCCAAGATTATATGAGTGATGATTCACTATATATTTTACCCAATTAATATAAAAAAATCTCTGAAATTTAAATAAATAGTCTAACCATGTTTAACTCTGGAATATTCCTGAATACAAGCTTTTTGCCTTGGTTTATTTTTAATTCTGATTAAAATAAGTATTTTAGGTTCCCAGGTCTTCCAACAAGTTGTATGAAGATAACGAATATGCTCTTTATAATGTAACACTATTCAGTCGTGTTGCAGACAATTTTAGAACTAGTGCACGAGAAAAAGGGTTCCAAGTAAGTATATTTTCTCAAGTTGCGAATACTGTCTTCAGTTTTAGAAGATTGGTAAAATTCATATTCTTTTTAGATTTACATCCAGTAACTTGTTTATGGACTACTTCAGATTCGTGACTTCGAATACAGTCCTGAATCACACGAGAGTCGCAAGCAAGAGTTAGAGAAATTGATAGAAGACCAGGAAAGATTGAGGGCCTCTCTGTTACAGTGGTGTTATACTAGTTATGGAGAGGTATTATTCTTTATTTATCACATCATTTAATTTGTACAATATATGTCCAAAATATTACAATGCACAATTTTCAGGTCGCAGGAAGAAACTGAGCAGATTATGAAATCAGTTATTATCAATTACTTGACTATCTTCAATTTACATTCTGAATTTCTTATATGTTGATGATGCCTTTTAGCGGCCCCTTAATTTTTAGAGTAAAAATTCTACTTTTTTGTTTACTTTTGAAAATTCTGTTGTTTTCAGTTCTCAGTATCTTAAAATATTAATAAGTTTTGTGATCTCACTCTTGTGCTTGCCCTGTTATCATAAATGATGTGATTTCTGATTTGACGTTTTTAATTGTTTTATTTACTGAAGGTTTTCAGCTCCTGGATGCACTTTTGTGCAGTACGTGTATTTACTGAGAGCATTCTGAGATATGGTCTTCCACCATCTTTCTTGGTTAGATATACTCTATACAACACCTTTCAGTTTCGCTTTTTTCCCTCCAAATATTTTATCACTGACCATCGGTTTTTGTGGTCATCCAGGCATGTGTTTTAGCTCCATCAGTCAAATCTGAGAAGAAAGTACGCTCTATCCTTGAAGGGTTGAGCGATAGCACAAACAGGTAATGGACTTATTTCTGTCTCTGTGGCTTAAAATAGATATACTTAATTTTATACGCTACCAAGATTGACTCGTATTGATTCAAAAGAAAATAAGATGCCTAAGAAAATTGCTTTTTTTATTTTGGCGAGTTTGTCACTAAATGGGTGTTGGTCAGTGTCTTAGTTTACGGTTTCGTGCATCTTTCACATAAAATTTGGTAAATGCATTAGAAACTCAGCAAGTTTCAATTATTTGGTGATTCCTTAATCAATTATCATTGACTAATTTCAAAATTACTTGAGATGTTGACACTTGGCACCCTTCAGTACCAGATGAAAAAGAGATAGTAAGCAAACGAAATTTGTTAAAGTCCTGTGATTTTCTCTCCAAAATATCCAATGCTCCTTTTTTTAAAGAAGCATCAATTACAGTGTTCACGTCATTACACCATACTACCACATACTCTATGTTTAATTGCCTTCAATTACTGTTGGCAATGCAACCCATTATTATAGCTGTCTTGCTTTTACTATTACTATTATTATAATTATTATTAGTAGTGCTATCTTTTAATTCTACTTCTAGCCGTGCGGTATGAGGGTGGTATACTAGCATTATGATAAAACATGCTCATAAATTCAATCATTAATTCCTATGACATACTTCAGCAGAACTTGCATCCACCATATAGATTTGATCCACAAGACCATTTTTATAGTTCTATTATTTATCTATAATATAGTTTTTTTTTTTTTTTTTTTTTTTTTTTTTTTTTTTTTTTTTTTTTTTTTTTTTTTTTTTTTTTTTTTTTTTTTTTTTTTAATGTTACATGCTCATATTGCTATTGTTCCTTTCATATTTACGTGCAGTGGTTACTGGAAGACCGAGGATGATGGGGTTGGGATGGCTGGTCTTGTAGCAGGTGATGCTGATGCCCATCCTTATGTCTCTTTCACTATCAATCTTATTTGAGCGCACCCAGAAGGGAGCCCTGTCTTCTTTCAGGGTCAGGAAGGATTCCTTTGTACATTAGGGTCATGTTCCATTCTTTTTTATTTTTTTATATATATAATATATAATTTGAGCGCATTCAAGTTTCCAGAAGGATCTCTGGTGAATTTAAGTGTAGTCTTATGGTACCAAGTTTTGATCATTAATTTGTATTGAGTTATTTCATTATGTTTTCTCGTCTGTGATCATGTAATTGAAGTTACAGTCTTTGTATTTCTTGGTAATATCTATAAAATACTACATAATACTTTGATTGTATCTTGAGATTTATATATATCCATTTGTTTATACTTTTGGATTTGAGCTGATTTAAACTAATCTGTGCGGACGGTCAACTCCTTTTTAGATCAAGTTTATATTTTTTTAAAGTGAGATACACTTTAGAGGGGAAGATATTGATAGAATTATGTATTACAATCTAAAATTTGAGATTATAATTAAGTATGTTTTTATAAAATAGTTAAACAACTCTGAATTTGAAACTTATTATGAAAGAAATCAAGAACTATCTTTTGATAACATGGTATCATATTATTTATACTAAATTTTATTTTCTAATACAATAGAAGTTAACTTATTACCACAATTATTGTTTTCTTTAACAAACTTAATTTGTTTACATATATCTCTAAAATTAAGAAAAATTATTGAACAAATAAACAAGAAATTTCTTTTGAAAAAATGGGTCCAATAAAGATTAATCTCGCTTATGTATATCTATGGGGAAAACATAAGAAAATCTAACGAATAATAAATTGGATGAATAGGGTAACGAAGAAGATAAATCATGCAAAGTAGACCATAAGACAATGGACTAGACGCCTATGTGAGTATTATAAAAGTCCTGGAATGAGGGGATATAAATTGCATAGAGTAGATGCTAAGTGTAATTACACTCAGCAGACGAAGTCATAGACGAAGGCAATAGAAAACAACAAAATGACTTGGTTAGACGATGGAAAAGGAAATTGAGTTGAGTAGACGATTTAGGTGGATAATTGTAGTAGATGTGGGGAGAGTAGACGATGAGTTAAATGAAGGAGTTCACATTGCATTAAGAAAAGTATATGATATGTAAGGCAAAAGTAGATATTTGCAAATTAGAACTGGACTAACAAGTTATTGAGGATGAGTTGGAGTAGATTGAACATGTTTTAATACTGTAGAGTAAATAAAAACGATTACTTGACTTGGGAGATGGTTAATTAGTCATTAAAAAGGTTAAGACTAGATAAAGACTATTTTTTGAACTAATCTGGATATCTTATTACCACCTTTCTTCTCTTTAAAGTTCATATCTTTCTCATTTCCTGTAGCTTCTTTCTAAAATCCTGAGTGAGTTGGTATCTTAATAGAAAACCTAGAGTGATTTTCATGATTGTGGTGAAGAGAGTTTTCTATTTGTCTGCGTGGTGTTGGAAGTGTAGTAAGTTTATTCTCCATTTTTTTTTGGTTCAGATTAAGTGATAAGCATGTGGGTGTTTAACCTTTGAGTCTAAGATAAAAGCTTTATAGTTTTTGGAAGAAGGAGTACTCAACTTTCTAATCTGAGTTTTGTTTTGTGTAGAGTAAAAGGTGCAAGCCTTAAGGGTGACATAGGAAAGAAAGTAAAGAAAAATCTTATAGGTAAGGGAAGCTAATTTCGGAATGGTTTTTCTATCATGTGGTGTGATACTTCTGATTGGAATATGGTGTGAGCGTCTGAAGATGATGTCGTCTAACGGATGCTAAACAAGGGTATTGTTTACCTTGAGTATCAGATGTTATTCCAAAAGAGCCTAGTATGATATTGGAAGCATCGTAGTGAGGCCAAAATTATGTGAATGAGCCATGAGGCTGGAATATACGAAGGTGCACATATTTGTGCATGTGAAAAGCTAGTTGAGTTGAAGCCACACACACACACACAAGTGCGCACATGCAAACGCACACAGACATGCACACGTAGACACACACACACGAGAGAGAGAGAAAGGGAGAGAGAGAGAAAGAGAGAGAGAGAGAGACAGAGAGAGAGATAAATCTTTGTGTATCCAGTATAATGTCTGAAGTGTGTGTGCATGGTAGGTGTATTGAATGTGAGCCAGAGTAATGAGATCATTCAAACTCTACTTGTTATTGGAATCAAGTAGAACAAGGTAATTAGGGATGAGAGTTGATGGAGACTTCAAGAAGACATACATGATTTTGACAAGGGATAATGGTTCTATGGTCTGAAGAAGCTAACCTTGTTGGTTAAGGTAGTGTGGTTTAGTCATGGTATGGAAAATAATCACATCTTGCAAACGCTGCTCTTAAGAGCTTATGGTACCATGGGAGATTAATGTTGTTATAAGGTGGTTGTATTCTCTTGTTGAGTGTAGTATCTCACAGTGACTAAATTTAAATACATGAAATCTTCTGAAAGTAGATCATGGCATGATGTAGTGAATGTGTGGGTGAATGTTAAAGATTTGTAATGTGTGTGAATTATGGGAAAACTAGATAATTTTCTTATTATAGGTGTGCTTTATTTTCACTAGCTTACCCTTGCAATTGTTTGTGGTTTTTTTACAGTGTTATGATTGTGGGCTTATGCTACACAAGAGCATAGGATAGGTGATGGCTTATTCCTGTCTCCATTGAAGCTTGCATGAAGAATGGAGGTTCCATTGATGGTGTTGGATGCTGAAGCATGAAGGAAAGAAGCTTAAGGTGTTTGGTTTGGTGTAGGTGAAAGGATTCTTAAGAGAGGTGAAGCCAACTCCTAAGGAAGAAGACTAGAATAAACTAGAGAAGAGTTTACTCTAAGGTGAGCTCAAAAGAGATTTGTGCATAAATTTGGGCAGCAATTAATTACTCAATTTCAAGCTCAAAAATACATCTACTAAGCCTTCTATTTATAGGCTAAAATGAGACCAAAGAGTCTCCAAAAAGTGGAGGAAAAAAAGAGTCTAGAAAGTTGAACTTTGGAGCAAAAAAGAAGCATGTGGGAGGTGTGACTTGCCACCTAAACAAGTCACACTTTTCTTGCCATGGGAAGCTAACTTTCATCCTTGGAGAGCAAGTTTGAGAAGCTTCTAGGATTCTCTAAAGTAGATGCACTACTCTCGGTCCATTTAGCCCAATTCCCCTTTTTGGTCCAAAATTACTTCTAAAGCCCAATTTCCTCTAAGACCCAATACATGGTCCATAGAAAACCCTATTCTACTGGGTTCAAAATACAAAGCCCAAAATAAAATCCTAATCTAGTATTTACAAGCAAAGAGTCCTAGGCTAAGTCTTCACATCTCACATCTTCCTTGGCCTATGTGAAGTTTATCTTGGACCTTGCATGAGCATTTGTGACCCATTCCTCTTGTATTCTCCTAGTCATGGCTCTTGTTATAGGTCCTTTGGCTAGAGGCATCTCATTATCCCCTCCCTCTTGAGAAGGATTTGTCCTCATATTTGTAGTCTCTACCTCATCATCTGTACCACATGCAAAAGGTATAAAGTCAGCAACATTAAAGGTGGCATGCACATCATAGCCCTCAGGCAACTCTAGTCTATACGCATTATCATTGACTCTTTTCAGCACTTTAAAGGGACCATCACCTCGAGGGCTAAGTTTAGACTTCCTTTGCTTAGGAAATCTATCTTTTTTAAGGGGTAGCCATACCCAATCCCCTTCTTCAAAAATCATTTCCCTCTTCCCCTTATTGTTGTACTTAGCATACCGCTCTGTTTGTTGCTGGATTTGTCTTTTAATCCTCTCATGCATTTTCTTAACAAAATCAGATTTTGCCACTTGATAATGTTAATTTTTACCATTATCCAAGCTATATTTCATTCGTAAAACCATCTCTTCCAAAGCTTTTAACCTACTTAATCCTCAATTTTACCTTACTTTTGTAAATAAATACATTTTGGGTTACATTGATCTAAATATACCACTAATCCCCATTTTTGTGTCCTTTTTGTAGATGGGAAGCTTTGTTCCAAAAATCCAAACTAATGAGTGACCCGGAATAGCAAAGAGAAGAAGAAAAATGTCAACAGGAAGCGCCTGGCGACGTGAAACCAGCGCCAGGCAGAACAAACCGCCAGCCACGCGCCAGCCAAGCGCCAGACAGGTGCTACTGTTAGTCACCGCCTAGCGGCACTTGGTCATCGCCGGGTGGTAGCGGGAAGACTTGCCCCCTATTTGGTGGCTTGTGCCTGGCGGTGAGATCCTTCCGCCAGGTGCCAGTGTTCGCTGATGTGGTAAGTTGGCTCTTTTTCTTCTGTTTTCGCGAGGGGAAAACTGATCTTTGGCATTTTTGGAGGCACGAAGAACACATTTGGAGAGCTTGGAGGAGTGCTAGGGCTTGTGGGAACAGCTCCATCTTCCTCTTTGTATCTCTTTCTCTTCCATCTCTTCCATTTTTAAGCTTGAGCTCTCTATGGCAATGGAGAGCTAAACCCATTTTTGTTGGGGTTAGATGTTGCCACGAAACTCTTGTGTAAATTCAAATGTTTTGATTATATATATGACTCTTTCATTAATTGCTAGTCTTCTTATTTCTTCACTTAAAGCTTGCATTGATTTAGCCATCTCTTGCATGATTTTTGGTTCATTGGGTGTGGAAATATCTTTTGAAACCTAAATTCGGAATAAGAAAACTCAATGGAGCTTGTACCTAGGAATGAGGCTTGACCCATTGGTCGTCTTAAACCTTTGTGCATAAAGCAAATTTGCTTATTAAGAGTTCAAGGAATTGGCTTTTAATAAGGAAATTTAGGCTCAATCTATTAAGGAATTAGGGTTTGAGTAATATTGTGGGTTGGCATTAGCATATTAATGAAGAGGATGTTAAATTGTAGTTGCATGAGAGCATAATTGGTGAATTCTAACCCCGGCAATATCAAGTCATATCATTTCTAATCTTTTCCATTCACTAAATGCCTTTAACTTCCAAAGTTCAATTTTAATTATTTATGCAAAGTTTAATTTCATACATTAAAACTCAAAATATGGATTTATTCATTAGTTTAAATTAGTCATTAATTACGCAATTAATTAGTATACACGAGTCTCTTGGGAAACGATATCCCGGTCTTACCGGTTACTACTTGCGCGACTTGGTACACTTGCCAAAGTCTTAACACCACCCTTTCTTTATGAATAAAATCAACAGATGTAGGAAGTGGTAGCAAGTCCATGGGAGTGAGAGGATTAAACCATAAACAATTTCAAATGGAGAGATTTTAGTAGCCTATGAACTACTCTATTGTAGACAAACTCAATATAGGGAAGGCATTCATCCCAAGATTTGTGGTTTCCTTTCAAAATTGCCCTTAGCATAGTAGACAGAGACCTATTAACAACTTCAGTTTGCCCATCAATTTGTGGGTGACATGAAGTAAAGAAATTAAGCTTAGTTCCTAGCCTTAACCAAAGTGTTTTCCAAAAGTGGCTAAGGAACTTAGTGTCTCTATCAGAAACTATAGTGCGTGGTATACCATGAAGCTTGACCACATCTCTAAAGAAAAGCCTAGCAATGTTGCTAGCATCATCAACTTTGTGACATGGTATAAAATGTGTCATTTTTCTTAAACGATCTACCACCACAAAAATATAATCAAAACCCCTTTATGTTCTTGGAAGTCCCAAGGGGCTGAAGCAACAGGCAAGGGGGTCTATAATCCATGGGACATTGTCTTAGACTTGGATTGCAAATATGAAATACATTTTATTACAATGCCTTTAGACATCCTTCCTCATATGGGGCCAAAAGAATTTTTCTTTCAAAAGACCTAGGGTTTTCTTGGACAAGGAGTTTTCTTTGTGAGCATTGGGGAATACAAATTTTTCCTTCTTTAAACAAATACCCTTCATTCACATAGAAACCTCCTTGAGGTCTTTCCATACACTCAGCATAAGTATTGGAAAACTCAGAATCTTGAACATACATTTCTGGAATGTGATCAAATCTAAGAATTTGGGCTCCCAATTTTGGAAACAGGGTGTGCCTTCTAGACAAGGCATCAGCCACCACATTACTTTTTTCCTTCTTGTACTTTATCACATCTATCTTGACAAGCTCATTGAGGGGTGAAGCCAAAGTAGAGAAGTTAGGAATGAATCTTCTATAAAAGCTTGCCAAACCATGGAAGCTCCTAACTTCTCCAACACTTGTAGGAGTAGGCCATTCTTGGATGGCCTTTATTTTTGTAGGGTCAACATGGACCCCATTTTTGTTCACAAAAAAACCTAAGAAAACTACACTATCTACATAGAAAGTACATTTCTCTTTATTAGCAAACAAACTATTTACCCTAAGGATGGTAAGGATAGACCTCAGATGGTCTATGTGCTCATGTAAGCTCTTGCTATAGATCAAGATATCATCAAAATAGACAACCACAAACTTTCCTATGCACTCTCTAAGGACATGATTCATCAGGCTCATGAATGTGCTAGGTGTATTAGTAAGCCCAAAGGGCATCACCAACCACTCATATAGTCCAAATTTGGTCTTAAAAGCGATTTTTCACTCATCACCTTCTTTGATTCTTATTTGGTGATAACCACTCTTTAGATAAATTTTAGAAAAATGAGGGACCCATGCAACTCATCAAGCATGTCATCAAGCCTAGGGATTGGATGCCTATATTTGATGGTGATGTTATTTATAGCCCTACAATCACAACACATTCTCCACTTTCCATCCTTTTTAGGC
>Ga0209589_1008232_pt1 | contig 16353 bp, 7 predicted proteins | sample CowpeawhiteBW_FD_187525 | JGI IMG/M metagenome (GOLD analysis project Ga0209589, IMG submission 187525) | Root nodule microbial communities of legume samples collected from California USA - Cow pea white BW (SPAdes) (version 2) | ecosystem: Host-associated > Plants > Roots > Nodule | place: USA... | reverse complement strand
ATGGTCTCCCTACTGTCTTCTAACATCATTTTCATGCTAGACCACCAATGAACAGCCTCTCCGGCTAGCAAGTACTCAGAATATGCCAGTCTACTCTCTGGTGGGCATCTTTTGGCTTCAAATATCCGCTCCATATCTCGCATCCACTGATTTGCCTCATCTGGAGTGGTCTTGCCATCAAAGCGGGATGGATGATGCTTAAGAAAGTCCTCCATACTCCATTCTTGCACTCGTGGTGGTGGAGCTTGGGAAGATCCAGCCGCAGATCGATTCTCCCCTAGCTGATGTAAAGCCTCCAAGTGCCTCTGTTGGGTGGTCTCTGCTGCTAGCCTAGCAGACTCCATCTGCTGCAAGGCCAAGTTGTGCTGGTTCACCATGTTAGCATTTTGCTGCTGCATGGCTGCCAACATCGCCTCAATAGTCCCCACCAAGTGAGAGCTATCCGGGTTAGGAATAGGAGGAGGAGGAGGTCTAGGTGCCATAGCTCTGACCACATAAAGAGAAACATCAGTTTATCGAGCAAACTCCACAATTGTGCCAAATTACTATAAGAAACACACAACAGAAACTAGGCAAGCTCACACCTACAGACCCTAAAGGAACTACTGCTCTGATACCAAAAATGTAACATCCCATTTAATAGCTTTTTCATACTATCAAACAAAACATTATATCATGATAAAACATGGCAGGCAGTAGGGGTAACAGTCATACACACATAGTATATATATCTAGTACAGTCCTCCACACTTCTACATCTATAAACACGGATACACAGGGTAAGAGTAGGTAGAAAGGATGCTAAACTACACCCAAAACCTCAAAATATACAGTAGAAGTCTAAACTATAGTGGTACTGCTTGTCAAGCTCCAACTCCTACTCAAGAGGGGGCATCTCCATCTGGTTTCTGCTCTGCTCCCACCAAACATAGGTGATCATTGCAAAAGAGATAATATGCAAAAGCAAACAACACGAACGAAAAGGGTAAGCTAACTGAAGGAAACAATATCAATACACTTTGCAATTAGAGATATTATTTATAGCATAAAGTTCAATCCTAATTTATAGACTCGATATCCGGATCGTGTAAGTGACGTTGGAGCTCTTGGTGGCTTGCACTTGTAACGGTTCCCAGACTCTGCAGAGTCTGGACACATGGAGTATTCACCCGACCGTTTCCAGGGTAAGTCCCCTCCACGTCTAAGACTTGATCAAGTCCGACGACGAGGACCTCCTGCTACTCCTCACGACATAATCCATTCTACTCTATCTGAGCTTGAATGATTATTGGAGTTTCAGGATACCAACCATTTAGATTCCTCACATCCTTACACACACTACTACTCCACTTGAATTTCCCTTGAAATTCCATTCAACTTCCTCTCTTCATATTTATATTCATCCAATTAAATCATTCAACACATCAATGGTAGCATTCTAATCATACAAAGTCTAAATTGCAAAAAGATGCTTTAAAACATATATTTTTACTAAGAAAAACAGATTTGAAACACTACTACTGCAGTACCTCTCGCTCAGACTAGAAAGTCTAGCTTAGGCGAGGGGTCATCTCGCTCAGACGAGTTAGTCTCGCCTAGGCGAGGCACTAATAGTGGCAAAAAGAGAAAAACTGGGCGAACCCTCGCTCAGGCTAAGCTGGTTCGCCCAGACGAGATCATAATCTCGCTCAGGCGACCCCAGCTCGCCTAGGCGAGACTTCGCGCAGAAACAGAAGGGCGTTTCATGGTATTTTCGCTCAGGCGAGCGTTACACGCCTAGGCGAAAATATCAGGACACGAATATGTTCTTTCATGCAGCAAGTCAGTTTCCTTTTAACATCATTCAATTACTCACCAAAATCACACAATTCAAGCGTCAATTAATAAATTAAACAAGCAATTCAAGCTTATTCACGGATCATCTAGAAAATTTAAAGAAAGGGGTTAGCTTCCCTTACCTCTATAGGGTTTTTAACTAGTTAGAATCCTTTCAACCAAGAGCTCCTCAATTGTACAACCTAATGAGCTGGAAATGCAAGTTCAGAGAATGAGAATGATTGTTGGTTCTCAAAATTGACTCAACAATAAGAAAATCTTTACAATTTTCGAATTGAAGAAGAAAAATGTACAGGTTAGGTACAACTTACATGGAGGAGGGGAATTGTAGTTGAGATAGGGGATCATGAGCTAGTCTCAGGTCTGGGCTCTGAAATGGATGAAGAGTAAGTTCAGAATTCTCTTTTTGGTAGAGAGAAGGTAGAGGAAAAGAAGAGAGAAGGGGTGCTGTAAAGAGTAATGAAGTTCAGTGGAGTGGGTGGCAGAGAGAGAGAAGAGATTAGGGCTGAAAATTTTGGGTCCCACACCTAACATTTTCATTTGGATTTATATTGATTAAGAAGTGCTTAAAGTTAGTAATTTTAAGTTAGGTCAATTAGGTAAAAACTCCTTTTCCCTCGGCCAACAAAACAACAATAAATAAAATTAAAATATTAACGACAAAGTTTACAACAAAATTTCCGTATATAAAATATGGAAAACCCTACAAAAAAGAGAAAATATCAAAAAAAAAAAAAAAAAAACTATACAACTACACGTTGTCAAAATAAACACTTCAGAAAAATTATGGCCTTTGAACCCTTCATTAGTCCATTACCACCTGCGTTCACTATACGGGCCTGGTAGCCATGGATGGGCCTCCGGCCCAAAATGAGGATAAGCATGCACCGCCGGAGGAGGCGGGGGAGGATATGGATACGCAACCGGCGGCGGCGGTGACGACGATTGTGGGTAATTGAAATGAAACTCTCCATACGACGGAAGCATAACCGGCGGCGGTGGAGCAGCTGCCGGATAGACGGGACACCCCACCGGCAACGCGACCGTTGGGTAGCAGCACGTGTTATCAATTTCGCACGTGGGATATTGTACCCTATTGGGAGCGCACGCGCAATCCTCCGGTGCCAGAACAGGGTACCCGGAGATTCTCCCTTGGAGAATCTGCGACGAGTGCATTCCGCTAACAATCCCACCCCAATTTCCAATCCCAATCCCAAACCCAATCAATTTGTACGAAAAATTGAAGACACCATTCGGCTTTCCCTCGGGGGATCGAACCTCGTAGCTCACGATCCTCGCTGCGCCGGCGGCTCCGTCGCGGATCATATCGGAGAACGCCACGCGGCACTCGCCGACGATTTTATCGCCGAGGATGACGCCGTCGTGGCGGAACTCAAAGCAGAGGAAGAGATCATCGTAATCGGAGTGGCACGGCGAGCGCGAAAGCTTCCCCAAATCGAAACGCGCGTAGTTGTTCCATTCGGGGTTGCTGCCATCGCCGTCGCTTTCTCTGTGCGTTAGGGTTCGCTGTCGCTGCCTCCGTTCCTCCGTCATTTCCCTCTTCGGATCCTCGCTGTCGATGAAGACGGTGGCGTAAACTGTGAGCTTTTGGAAAAAATTGAAGGCTCTGAGGTCCTTGCACGAGATGAGTTTCACCTCTATGGATCTTTGTTCAGGTTCCATTGTTTCGTGATTTTTTGGGGTTTAGAAAAATTTTAACGTTGGAATTAAAATTTGATGCGATCTTAGGTTTTATAGATGTATTTGTGCGCGTATTCAAGGAGAAACTTCGCGAGAAAACTAATGTTCAATGTTAAATTCGTTAACTGTCATGTCCCGTAGTAATCTTGAATGGAAGGTTCTCTCGGTGTTCCATTCACGTTGACAGTATGTGCTAATGTGCCGTGTCTGTCGTCCTGACATGCACGTGGATATTGTTAGATAAATGAAACAAATCAACAAATTACTTCATAAAATAAAAGCAAAGTGAGTATGTGTACCTTATAGGCGTGATAGATCAATCTAAAGATAATTTAAGTTTTGGAGGAAAAAACTAACTTAGCTAATTATTTATAGGAGAATGGTATAAAAAGCTTCAACAACAACCTTGTGATATGCTTTGAAGAGTTGTACCTTATGTCATTTTATATGGAAGAAAGGAAGGAGTTATTTTCCTTTCTTGACATGCGATTTGATAATTAGTTGGCAAAATTATATTGTTAAGTTATTGTTTTGCTAGAGATGGAATTATAGTTCAGAAAATAAATTAAATAAAATTAAAAATTCATATGATTTATTAACTTAATCTTTTTATAATAATTTAATTAATTTATATCATTTATTAGTGGCTGGTATTGATTAGTGAGAAATTTTTTTATCGCATAGTGTGAAAAATAATGAAAACACAATATGAAAATCAATTAATCTGATAATTATTTTTGTAATCTTAGCTTTGTAGATTTTTTGTGAGACCCATGCTTCTTACCAAACACAGAACACTAACTCTTCTTCCCTACACTCTCCTCACACACTGAATACTTCATCAGCCTCTCCTCCTTCATAATTCTCTCTTCCCTCAGTCACAGTTTCTTACTCTTGCATTCAGGTCTTGGAAGTGAAGCCCCTGCTGGACCCTCTGTGAATTTACAACCTTCGTTTCCCTCTTCATAGTGAGTTAAACCAACTACAGCTCCTTCTGACTCTCCCCACAGAATTCATCTTCAATTTCTGGGTTAATTAGGTCTAACCCTTCTCTTGCAACACTGTGTTGCATTTTCTTAGGTTGGATTGAGGTTCTGAGCTCTCCCTGTTGAGGTAGTATCTTACTAAGTCCAAAAATCATAAAAAGGTAAGGGAAGCTAACCTCTCACTCTAATTTCGCAAAGAAATCGCTGATTAGGGTTAGAATTGCATGAATTGGGTGTTGATTGATGAGTGTAAACAATTGTGTGTGGTGAATTTCGAGTTTGGCATGAACTGTGTGGATTGCATGTGAAAACATATTGAAATTCTGATGGTTTCGCCCAGGCGAGCAGCTCTCGCCTAAGCGAAAATACCAGAAATTCACCCCTAATGTTGCGCGAGGTCTCACCTAGGCGAGCTGGTTTCGCCTGAGCGAGAGTCAATCTCGTCTAGGCGAAACAGCTTAGCCTGAGCAAGAATTCGCTCAGATTTTGGGGTTGCTATCTGTTTGGAGTCTCGCCCAAGCGAGAGTGACTCGCCTAAGCGAGATAACTCTCTAGTTCAGGCGAGATCCTCTAGCTTGAGCGAGATTCACTACAGAATTGGATTATCTTCTTTGTTTTAGATTAAATGAAGCTATGCTAAGTAGACTGAAGTGATGATTGCCTGTTTTGTACTTGAGTTTTATGAATAATAGTCTATTTGGTGGAATTGTGTGAGTTTGGTGTACTTGAGAATGTGATGGAATTAGGATTTCAAGGGAAATTCTAAGGATGATGGTTTTAGTGAATGTAAGGACATGAGGACTCATATTGATGGCAACCTGACGCTCCTATAACCATTAAGACTCATATAGAGTATAATGGATTATGTCGGGAGGAGTAGCAGGAGGTCCTAGTCTATGGACCCAATCTGTCATAGACATGAAGGGGACTTACCTTAGGAGTGGTTGGGTAAATACCCCTTGTGCCCAAAACTCTGCAGAGTTTGGGAACCGTCACAAGTGCAAGCCACCAAGAGCTCCAATGTCACTTACATAATCTGGATATCGAGTCTAGAATTGTGATTGTGTGTTATGATGGCGGCGATATGAACAATTTTGATAATTGTGATAGACCTTGATTGATGCTTAATTATTAAATTGCATGATTTCTCTTTATTTAAGTTAGCTTACCCTTCTTGCATATGTTTGTTCTGTGTGTCTTTCTCTTTTGCAATGATCGCCCTTAATGATTGGCGTGAGCAGCTAAAAGTGCAGGTGATGATACACCCCTCCTGGATAGGAGTTGAGTAGTGTTTGGACGCTTCCAGTAGTAGCTTTCACCCTTTATTTTGCCTTAGATGGTTAGGTGTTTTGTAACCCCTTTTTGGTTAAGGCTGTATGTATAGGCAGTACATGTATGGTATTGATACTTTAATTCGGCTTATTCCTATCATTTGCTTGAATTATCATAATATAATGTTTTGTTTGATAGCATAAAAACTATCAAAACGGGATGTTACATTTTTCCTTCTTTAAGTAAATTTAACAAATATAACATTCAACTTTCGTGATAAATGGAAGTATTTATCTCTCTAGGTTATATAGTTTATAGTTTTTTACTTAAAGAGTAATAAAATCACACATCCTACAAACATCCTACTAACGTCCTACAAGGTACTAGGTAGATAGTTGTGTCTGAGTTGACATAACAGTGACAAATCTTTGGCCAATATTTTAAGGGTGTCAAAATTTTGGTTGAATTATCCTCTTGGTATATTTTTTTCGTCCAAAAATGTCAAGTTGGTCCTCTAATTTTTTTTAGTCTTAATTTGGTTTCGATTTTTTAAAAATTGATGCAATTTAATCCTTTCCGTTAAATTTCTTGAAGCGGAACAATAATTTTTCATCAAAATAGACACTAGGATTATGTCAATTACACCAACAAAAGAAATCATCCTTATTCACAACTTCAATCCTAATGAAAAACCTTGATCCGGTTCAAGAAATTTAACAAAAATAATAATAATAAATTGCATCATTTTTTTCAAAAATTGGACCATATTGAAACTAAAAAAATATTTGAGGACCAATTTGATATTTTTAAACAAAAATAAGAACCAAAAACATAATCTCATAATTTTTATATAAACTAGTAAAAATATTGTATTTACTTTTTTTATGATGATAAAAAATAATAAAATTATAATAATAATTATTATTATAATTATAATTATAAAATTAAATATAAATAATTTTTATAATTTTATTATAATTAATTTTTATTTATAACAATTAAGTTTAAAAAAATAATCAAATAAAAAATAGTTAAATTAAATAAATACTAACTTAAAATATAATATTAATAAAATAATTAATTTTATTTAAAAGATATTTAAAAGATAAAATTAAAAAATAGATATAAAAAGAAAAAGACTTTTCCTTATATATAGATATAAATATATAAAAAAATTGAAAATATTAATTACATAAAATATATTAAAAATATTTTATTTTTAAAAAACATATTTAAATTATATATCAATATATAAATGTAAAAGAATTTGGGGGCCATGACCCCCTTTGTCATTACTAAGTACCGGCACTAGACATATAGTTGCCGAATATTTCAGTTTTATTTTGAATTTTAATAAATATTTGAATGAAACTTGATTTTGGTGTGAATCTCTTTAATAACCGGTGGAGAATACATTTCTTACATTAGACTTAAGTTTCAAGAATATTCTTTAAGTTGATGTCAGCTTAAATAAAATCTTGTACTTATAATTTGGTCATCATTAATCACTTATTAGATATAATGGAATGATCTCCATGTTGTCATATTGTTATTGTTTGTCAGACAAAACACATGTATTTATCATATACACCTTTTTCATACTTTTAATGTATTAAGTGATTAATAAAAGTAATATAGGGTATGTATTTTATTTTATACCACATAGCTACGGTAAACAACTTTAATATATTAATTTAGTGATAGTGATTAACTTGGATCATAATCATAAGTACCAATTGAAACTTAATTTTTACTTTCAGAATTAGGTTTAAGGATTTTAAGAGGTATTTTGTTATTTGAATATCTAAGTTTAAAACTTATGGAAAAGCAACTTTTGAGTTTCCCATTTTCTCTTTAGTTCATTATGTATAGGTTTAATTAATTATATGGTACCTACTTTTGTAGGAATGTGTCAATTTGGTACCCGTTGTTAAAAAAATGTCAATTATGTCCCAACTTTTAAAAAGTGCCTCAATTAAGTTCTTTTAAAAAAAATAATTAACGCGGTTAACAGCACGCTACATGTCACTTTTTGGTTTTTCTAATTTTTAAATTGTTTTTTAATTTTTTTTTGCAAAAAGTTTTTGTTGTCATATGTCAAGTCCCTGGTATGACACGTGGCAATGTTAGTGCCACATGGCAGGATAATGTCATGTGTGTCAAATGTCATTGTCCTTATTCCAATTTAGTTTCCATATATGTTTCATTGTTTCAATTTAGTCCCCACGTTTGTAAGCCCCTTTTTCAGCTTATAAAGGTTTGGGCCTGGCCTTTTCGTAGGCCCAAGACCAGCCCTTCAGAGGACCCAATACCCCTTCGAGCTGACTCATTGTTCCCTTGTCACCTTTTCAGAAACAACTCCTTCCTCTCCTTCTCATATATCCAGCAAAGTGCTCTACTAGGGAACAATATTCTTTCATCTCCGAGCTAGCAAAATCCTTTTCACCTTCAAGTAAGTTGAACCTTAAGGTTTTGTGTCTATTTTCCTCCTCTTTACACCGTTTAAGTGTGTTGGTCTGGTTAGGGTTTTGTCTCATACCCTGGTTTGTCTTCGTTCTATGTTTCAGCTCACTGCTCTAGCCCTTGGAGCTGATGTACTCCTTAGTTGTGGGTCTGTTGCGTCTTGTTAGCATCTAAGCAAGGTAAGGGAAACTAGGTTTTTCGTTTTTGGGGTATGTTGCTTGTTTCACTACTGTTTTATGCTTAAAATGATTTGAAAATGTTTGTGCTTGTGTGAGATCAAAAGTAAGATGTTTGGTTTGATTGTTTCTGGGTTGCATGCGTGGAACAGTGGGGGAGAACTGGTATTCTCGCCCAAGCGAGCTCGTCTCGCCTAGGCGAATAGCATAAGCTCGCCCAAGATTCTGCCTCGAGCGCTTGCTCAGGCGACCAGTTCACGTTTTGAGCAACGCCTTGTCTCGCTCAGGCGAGAAGGCCTCACCCAAGCAAGAGCTCGTGAAATCTCCCAGGGGCCACCGTTGCAGTCTCGCCTAAGCGAGAGCCCACAGCTTGAGCGAGGCAAGCTTCCTCGCCTGAGCAAGGCTCCTGGCTTGAGCGAGACTGGTGCAGTGGTGCGTGCTGTCACTGTTTTCTTGACTGTTTGGATGATTTGTTGCATGTCTTGTCTAGATTATTCTTCCTAAAAAGGATGTACGTGAATATGCTTGGGTGTTTGAATTTTATGAACAAAATTGGCATGCTTGGTATGAGATTGATCATGAAATTGTGGATTTGTGATGTTTTAACATGAGAAGTGGATGAATGAAATAAATGAGGTGGGAATTGTATGAGAAACATGATTCTGATTGTGAGATAGGCGTAATTCCATGAGTCTCGTGGGGAGATCTCATGTTGGTGTGTAGTGTATATATTAAGATAAGGATTCAAGTAAAGATCACATCCTGAAACTCTAAAAGGTCAGTGAGTCTCAAGTAGAGCAAACTGACCTAAGTGGTGAGAGTAGCGGGAGGCCCTAGTCTTTGGCAGGATAATGGCCTTAGACGCTTAAAGGCTAACATTGTGTGTGGTAGGGTGAAACCCATTGGCAATGGCTCTGTAGAGCAATAAAGGCCACCACAAGTGCACGCGTCCAGTGAATCTGATCTTAGTATATGTATCTGGATAATTGAGTCATAGTGTCTTGCTCGTTTGTTATAACATGATTCTTTGGCCCTACTGATTTGCATGCTTGGACTGTTTTACGTACTTATTTGCTATAATATGTTAAATTTAAATTACACTAGCTTACCCTTTCATTTCATGTTATTTCCTTCTTGCGATGATCACCTTTCGGTGGGGTAGATGAGAGGGATGTTCAAGGTGGATCTGGGAGTAGCAGCGGTGCAGCTTAGATTATTCTATCTCGATGGCTCTTAGGAGCAGTTTCACGGCCATGAGGCCTTTTGTAATAGTTGCCTTAGTGGCAACCCCTTTTGCAAAACTGTTGAACCATTTTAGATTACGTTTTTGGCTAGACCATTGTGGTATGCCTAAGTTTCTATTCCTGTACCCTCTTGGATGACTGTAACAGTTAACTTTCTTATGTTCCCTGTTCATCTGATTGCTCCTTTAGTATTATAATTTTGTGATGCTTTATTGAGTAGATTTATTCTATTAAATGGGATGTCACAACTTTTGTGTCTTTGATTCAATTTTGTCCTAATTTTTGTAATAATTGAAATATATTTTTTAATCTATTTTTTATAAGATTAAACTAATTAAGTATAAATATTTTTACAAAATTAAGTACTGATATTTACATTAAAATTTAGTGGTACAAAAATATTATACTAATAGAAAAATATAATTACCCATTTTTTTTTTCAAAATAGAATAATATTGTCTCTCTCCAATTTCAGACCAAATTTATTATTTGTATAAATGTTATACTAATATTTTTTATATTAAAAATGACTTTTTAACATATTACACTATTGTATATTATTAACCCATATTTTGTTAATGTATTCTTTGACCACTAAATTTTAAAATATAAATATCAGTACTTAATTTTGTAAAAATATTTATATTTAATTAGTTTTAATCTTATAAAAAATGGATTATAAAAATATTTTTCAATCATTAAAAAAAATTGGGATAAAATTAAATCAAAGGCACAAAAGTGGGGACTAAATTAAAACAATAAGACATATATGAGGACTAAATTGAAATCACAACAATAACATTTAACAAATGTGGCACTATCCTGCCATGTGGCACTCACATTGTCACGTGTCACACTAAGGATTTGACACGTGGCAACAAAAAAAATTTGCAAAAAAAAAATTAAAAATTAAAAAAGAAATAAAAAAAATTAGAGAGTGACATGTGGCGCGCCACTAACGGTGTTAATTATATTTGTCTGAAAAGAACCTAATTGGGGCACTTTTCAAAAGTTGGAACATAATTGACACTTTTTTAAGAGCGAGTACCAAATTGAGACACCCCTACCAAAGTGGATACCATTCGAATGATTAACCCAGTATACATGAATTATAGGATTAGTCATAAACACAAAAAATATATATATATATATATATATATATATATATATATATATATATATATATATATATATATTCCTAAAAAAATAAATTTTAAATTGCTAGTGGAAATTTTTTTATGGTATTTAATTCAAATTAGAGTTACGAGTTCTATTCAAGAATAGTAATTGTGTGATCCTATGTTCAATTCAATATGTAACTGAAAGAGTTTTAGAAGAAAAAACCAATTCCGCATACATAACATTGAAATATTAACATTGAAAATGCAAAAAATCAAATACCGACCAATAATGAATTAAAAATAAATAAATAAACTGAAAACTAGAAAGTTATGAAGTAATGATGTGCGCAAATATTAAATAGAAAGATTACAAAATAAAGAGATTATGAAACAATTAGAATATGAAATTTTTAAGGCTCACTCTAATTGTTGTCCTACTTTTAAAGGGCCTACTCTAATCACTTTGGTCTAAGGCTGACCTATAAGGTGTCCAAACCCCTAAACTTGTCCTAACCATCTCATTCACTTCACTTTTCAGAAAACAACTCTCTCCCTCTTTTAGAACTACAGTTGTGCTCTGCTAGGGTTTGGTCCCAAATCTTGGTCAAGCTAGCTCAAGCATTTTTCTGCTTCATGTAAGTTGTTCCAACCTATGCTCTTTCTTTTCTAGTTGATTTTCGCGGTTCCAACTAGGGCTAACTGTAGTAATCTATCCTTGCTCTGGTGTCCTTGTTTTCGACTCACTAAAATGTCCTAGGAGCTGTGGTACTTCTCTGCTCATACTCAAAACCCTCACAGTAGCTCTTCCAAGTAAGGGAAGTTAGGGTTTCACGTTTTCAAGTCATATATGTTTGTTGTAGCTTCGTTTTCGTGTTTAAAATGCCTGAATACTATTGTAATTGCTTGGAATGTTGATAAATGTTGATTGGGTCTTGAATGCTTGACTGTTGCACGAGTGAATAGTGGTGAGCTCTGGTTTTCTCGCCCAAGCGAGCGTGTCTCGCCTAGGCGAGACTAACAGAGGCTCGCCCAGGTTTTCTGCTCGAGTTGTCGCTTAGGCGATGAGCCTTCATTTTGAGCGAGGTGTGGTCTCACTCAGGCGAGGAGGTCTCGCCTAAGCGAGAAATCGCAGAAAGAAACTATTCCCACTCTTCGAGCCCTCACTTAGGCGAAAGGAGTTCGCCTGAGTGAGAGAAACCTCTCGCCTAAGCGAGGCCTTTGAGCCTGAGCGAGAACTGAGTGAGAATGTGCCAAGGTCCTGTTTTCTTCTCTGTTCTTGGATGTTTGCCTCATGTTTGGTTAAATTACTATGTTAAAGCATGAAATGAGTGATTTTTCATGTATTGAATGATTTATGGGCTGTAATTGATGAGTTTGGCATGATCTTGGCATGTAACATGAATGTGATGGTTGGTTATAAATGTTGACATGGAATTGGTATGTATAATGACTTTATGTTGGTTGGAGAAACATGATGTTTGTATGGTTAGGACGTAATTCCACGAAGGTTTCGTGGTGGTGCCTCATTGGTCAGGACGTAGTTCCATGGATCTCTAGGTAAGGTCTCATGGTGGTGCCTCATTGGTCAGGACGTAATTCCACGATGGTTGTGTGGTGGTGCCTTATGGTCAGGATGTAATTCCATGACCCCTGTTAGTGGGAGCTCATGGTGGTGCCTCATATTTAGGACATAATTCCACAAAGTTCGTGGTGGTGCCTTATTATATAATTTAGTAAGGATTCAAGTAAGGATTGCATCCTAGCACTCTAAAGAGTCAGTTAGTCTCACGTAGAGCGTACTGACTCAAGTGGTGAGAGTAGTAGGAGGTCCTAGTCTTTCGCATGATAACGACCTTAGATGTTTGTAAGCTAACCTTGTGAGTGGTAGGGTGAAACTCATTGGCAATTGGCTCTGAAGAGGAGTAGAGACCACCACAAGTGCAAGCATCCCGTGAATCCGACTAATTATATGTATCCGGATAATCATGTCTTGTGTCTTAGTGTCTTGTTTGCGAGTCATCACATGCTTGGTTGATGTATGTATCTTTGGCTATAAAATTGTATGCAATTGTATGATAAAACGTTTTTCCACTTTAGCTTACCCTTTATGCTTGTTTGTATGTTCTGTGTGTGGCTTTCTCTTTTTGCGATGATCATCAATTTATTGATGGGAGCATATGCGAGAACTCCCCGTAGTGGTCAGGTTGATGGAGATTCCGCTGCTTAGCTTGTTTCGGGTCGAATCCTCTTATTTTCGAGTTTCCCTTTTTAGGCTGAGGCTTATGTATTATCTGCTCTCTAAGCATTTATTTTGAATATTGTCGAACTATTTCTCTATCTTGTTATTGGCATTGTGGTGTGCCTTAATATTTCATTTTAAATACCTTGGATATATGTAAGGAGTGACTTTATACTCCGCAACTTTGTTCTTTATATTATCTTGTGTAACATTTGATTATGTTATTATTTAAAGGGAACATTACAAATTTGAAGTAGAACTGAATTACAATGTTGAGTTTGAAAGTTTTCCAAATGTAAAAGAAAAAAAGGAAGTATGGAAAGTAGAGAAAAAACTAAGGGATTTTAAAAGGTAAATATCAAACATATATGTTTCCAAAAAAATGTAAAACTAGACACTAAGTGATTGTACAAATTCCTATATATGATATACATACTACAAATGTTTTACAAGGCCCATGGAAAAAGCTCAGTCATTTTTTAGTTTGTTTTTTAATAACCTTTTTATATTTGTAGTAGAATTTCACTCAATGAAATGGGACTTGTTGAGTAACATGTTCGTGAAGTTGGTTATTACTCTGGACTATATTTACTGATTCATTGAACGAATAGGCCCTCACCGAGAAAGATACAATTAAAATTTGTATTAGTAATTATTAATGATTCATTGAACAGATTCTAGTTCGTTGAGTGAATTTATTATTGCATGAAAATTCTTTAAATATATTTGTCTCTTCATCAATATTGGTGAAAATATGCATGATTAAAATCTAGGGCCAACAGGATGATGAATTCTCTTAGAAAAAAAATAATAGATACTTTATTATCGTCTATTATGAAAAACTATTAGAAAAATATCAGAAAAAACATAACCTTTTAATTGGATTTGAGGTTGTAAGTTGATTACATATAGTGAAGACATTAACAATATTTAATGTTTATATTTGGACTACCTTTAATTAAATGTATTAAATGTTAAAAATTAGTTTCACTTTCTAAAATACTTTTATTTTCCATTATGATACAAATTTAAAATCTTATTAATTATTATTTCTATAAACAGAGAATACGTATGACCTTACTTCAAAATATTTTTATTCATAATGAAAAATTGCAGGTTCAAGGTTCACTCTATAAAAAGCTATAAAAAGATTGTGTGTATGTTTAATATTTTTTGGTTATGAAATTTAAATATTTATTTAGCATTTAATGAAGTTGTATACGTCGTTAAGAGTACATGTTAGTGTGAGAGACTATACTTGATACATTTAAATTTAAATGTTATACAACGAGTAAAATAGTATAAACTATATATTAATAAGGTAGACTATCACATGAATTCTATTTAACAGGAAAAAAAATTATATTTATATAAACTTACTATGTCTAAATTATTTTTAAATAGTGAAATAAAAATTATGCTTAGGATCATACATGCATTTAAACAAATACTTTTAAAAATTTATTATATCCAATCCTCTTTTAAACGTAGACTTTTGTTTTTAATATAAAGTATCTTATTCAATCAGGTGGAACTTGAACAAAAATTTTAGAAAATCAGAGGCGGAACATCAGAGGAGTAGGGAGGGGCCTAGGCCGTCCCGCAAATATTTTTTATTTTTTTCAAAATTATATATCCATTTTTTGACTTTTTAAAAATTTAAAAATTTAAAAAATTTTAAAATTATAAATAGTATATTTTAGAAATTGATGATAATTAAATTGTGTCTTTTTATTTCTTTTATAAAATACAACATTTAATGTTAATAAATAATAAAACATAAAATCCAATATAATAAAAAAATATTTAGGTTTAATTAGTCTTCTAGTATATGTTTTCGTCTAAAAATATCAAATTACGACTAAAAAATTGCGACTAAATTGAAATTAAAAAAACTGGAAGATCAACTTACATTTTTGGAAACAATAACCAAAAAAGTAATTAAACCAAACATTTATTAAAATATTTTTTTATTTTCTTCTGTCATTGCCTTTTTAATTTTTGACAAAATTGTACTTATCCCTCACTATCATATGTTTTTTTTAAGAGAAATGAAGTTAGACACATACTTATTATGTTTGCTCTCATTTCTCATATGTTTCCTTCATTTCTCAAAGAAAAAAAAATGTAACTCTCTCTTGTCTTACTTGATTATGAAATATTAGTTTAATAGTTATTAAAATGATTTTTTATCTCATTAGCCTTTTGTATACTTATTTTTTATGATTATAGAAGAAAAAAATGTATTATATGTTTTTTAATAATCAATTTTTAATTGTGACTTGATTATAATATATTTTTCTTCTGATACTTATGTCTCTCAATGTTTTATTAGATTGTGATAAATTATTTTTTAATATATTTAAAAAAAAAACATATTGATGAAGACTAGAATAATGGATTTATTTTGTAGAAGTAGTAAAAGGGAAGCTACACGTGAAGATGAAAACAAGTTAAATTATACTTCTTCACATTTTTTAAAGTATTTAAAACATTATACTAATAATTCAATCTAACGATCCAATTGTTTTATAGAAGAGTCATTTTTTTAAAGTGTGTTGAAATAATTATTAAATTTATGTTAGAGTAATTATTAAGTCTAAAATAGGGAGTTGTGTGTTGGGAACTACTTCCAGCTGCATTTATAAGTCTAGTGCACTCTATGAGTTGTACCTAGGTATTTAGGGTAGTCTTAATCTCAGTTCTGTCCACTGCATTTTCATTAATGTCTGAAGTATTTCAATGTGCATCCTGTTCTCTTAATCTCAGTTCTGTCCACTGCATTTTCATTAATGTCCATCATTTGTTGCTGTTTGTCGCCGCCTTCTGCCTCCGGCCACCTGCCAGCGGCTTTCCATCACTATCTAAAGCTACCCACTCTTTTTTTTTTTAACTATTCAACAATGTGAACCACTGTTCACTATTAGTGCGCCTCTGTCCGCCGTCTTCCGCCATCGCCGGCCACCGGCCGGGGCCGCCGTCGACTATTGTCGCAGTTTCGTCCGGCGACCACCAGATCAGGGTCGCCTCTTCGAGCGACGTCCAACCTCGCAGGGATCAAAGCCAGATTCGTCTCCACGCGCCGTCACGCATGTCAGTTCTTCGCGCCACTGTTGAGCGCGTGAGTCCGATGTTCTTCATGTCATGGCCATACGACTCGCCGGAGCAAGCTGAGTCCATATATTCCCTTGGTTCCTGGTTTCGAAGTCATTTGGTGGGTGTCCTAAGTTTTTCCTCTTTCTTGAAACCCTATGATTTCTTGTTTATTGCGTTTCTGCAATATATCTTTTTCTCTGCTCGCAACACGCTATTGCC
>Ga0209589_1008231_pt1 | contig 16354 bp, 20 predicted proteins | sample CowpeawhiteBW_FD_187525 | JGI IMG/M metagenome (GOLD analysis project Ga0209589, IMG submission 187525) | Root nodule microbial communities of legume samples collected from California USA - Cow pea white BW (SPAdes) (version 2) | ecosystem: Host-associated > Plants > Roots > Nodule | place: USA... | reverse complement strand
GTTCACTTTTATGAGAATTTTAAGCAACAATTGTTGCTTTACTGAAAATCGTAGCCTATTACCTACAGTTACACTTACCTAGACTACACCTAAAAAATTATTGTCTAAACTTTAGCCCATTGTTTTTATAGTTTAACTCACAATTATGTTATTGCCTAAAGTGACTTTTGTTGTAGTGATAATGTAAATAAGGTTAAAATACTCTATTGGTCCACGTTTTTGTTCAAAAATCATAATTAGGTCCTAAGATTTTTTTTAGTCTCAATTAGGTCCATGTTTGAAAATGCGTAACAATTAGATCCATTTCGTTAGTACGGTGATAACTGTGTTAAGGATGTGTCACATGTCAGCTCCTATTTTTTTGATTTTTTTTTTGATTTTTTTTAAATTATTCATGTCACATGTCATGTCAATATTGTGCCACATGTCAAGTCAGTAAAGGTGACACGTGTCAAGTCATTGTCTGAATCTCAATTTGGTCCATATATTTGTTATTTTGATTACATTTCAGTCCATTTATTTTAAAATTTTAAATATATTTATTTTAACTTTTTACAAAATATTTTTAAAATTTTATATTTAAATTTATAAAATTGTTATTTTTAAACCAACTATAACATTTGTATATAAATTATTTAAAACAATTTTGTAACAAGTTAAAATAAATATTTTAAAATTTTAAAACAAAATATAAGTAAAGTTTAATGTAAAATAAAAATTTAAATAAACTTAATATTATTAAAATGTTTAATACAAATATCATTATAAAATTTATATAAAAGTTAAATTTGGTCTCAATTTAGAGAAAATGAAATTGAAAATTAAAAAAAAATGGACTGAAATATAATCAAAATAACAAATATATGGACCAAATTGAGATTCAAACATTGACTTGACACGTGACACAGTATTGACATGACACGTGACATGAATAATTAAAAAAATAAAAAAATCAAAATAATGAGGAGCTGACACGTAACACATCTTTAATACAATTACCACCATACTAACGGAATGGACCTAATTGTTACGCATTTTCAAAAATATGGATCTAATTGAGACTAAAAAAAAATATTAGGACCTAATTAAGATTTTTGAACAAAAATGTGAACCAATGGAGTAAGAACAGCGAGTGGATGAGACAATGCATGTTTATAAGACATGTTACAGTATCACTGTTACTTCCCTGGGTGGTGATAACTTTTGGTATATATAAGAAATATGACATCGTAGTATGGTATTTATAGGAGCAAACTAGATAAGCTGAACCGCAAGTATAACATACGATATAAGAAAATCCTCAATTAAAAACAAATTTTAGAAATAAAAAATAATTAGTTATTTGAATGACTAATTTAAATATCAATTTATAAAATTAAAAATTTGTTGTTACTAAAATAGTCAATATTATAAATAAAAATTTATAATTAGTCACTAATTAATTAGAAATTAGTTTAGAAACTAATTTATTTTGGTAGTCAAAATCTAGGTAGTTGATGTTTAGTGATCAATTTACTTTGATAGCTAAAACCATGTAGCTAATTTTAAAACTAATTTAGTTACTAATTATAATTTTTTATTCATAATAGTGACTATTATGTAACCAATAATTTTTAGTTTTGTAAATTGATATATAAATTGGTCATTGTAGCTACTAATACTTATTGGTCAATTGGTCATTATTCAACAATTTTCTTCTAGTGATATATTTAAGGAGAATTCTAATCAGTACCTTAAGGACAATGGTTAATAATAATTAATTTGCATTGATTCCTTCATTTTTACATTGAAAGTTGAAATAATTAAATACATTAATTAAGATAGTATAAATGCATATAACAAATTTTATAAAGACAAAAAACATCCTTTTAAAGTTTTATAATAAGGTACTGATACAGAATAATGATTTTGAAATTTTTAAGGTCTCTACTAAGACATTTTATATAGTTATTTTTTTATAAATTTATTAGATGTTTAACACTATTTTTGTTTTGTTGGTTGTTCTATTAATTTAAACTTCCTTATGTCTAATTATATTTAATCTTTAATAACATTAAAACATAGTAATTTTATTATTTAATTATTTGTTCTTTTATTTATGAACATTAAATAATATATGAAATACACATGTACAATAATTATGGACATTTTTGTCTTTTAAATAAAATAAAATTGCATTAATTATGATTAAATCATATTTAATTTAATATTACACTTATATGTTTTTTATAGAATTCAATGCATATTAATTACCTTAACCAATGTTCTTAGAACACCGGTTAGCAAAATACTGTACTTAATTCATAAATGATATATTTAATTCATAAGTGAGAACTTTAATATCTCTTTAATGTATCATTTCAATAATAATTATGATTTATTTGTAAATTATCGTTACATATAATAACTATCATTTATTTATAAATTATCGTTACATATTCCTCGTAAATACTCATAAGTAGCATTTCAAAATATATGTAACCCAAAACTTGAAGGTAATAAATTTATAAAAAATTATGGTTTGACAAAATTCTTTTTAATAAATTTAACAAAGTTTCTAAAAGTGAAATTAAAGTAAATTAAATTTTTATTTTTTAATTAAAATAAAGTAACAAAATATTTTTTTTTTACTTAAATAGAAAAATTTGTCAAAATTTTGTTAAAAAACTTTGTTAACATATAATTAGTGCAGTGGTACTTTTGAAGTTCTGAATTTATGATAAACATGCATATAATTAAAACCATTATTTCCAGATTAGGTATTATGAATATTTATCTTGTGTCTATCAAATCATAAAATAAGTTCCGAACTGCATTTTTTATTGAGTTAGCATTATTAGATTAATTACTTAAAAGTTAAAAAAATAAAGTATATTTAAATTAATATTTATTTTAACTCTTAAACGAATTGATTTTAATTCTAAAATAATATGAGATTAATAAACAGAAAATTATTTATTATATATTTTTTAATTAAAAAAAACATTGTATTTTTACTGAGGCAAGAAAGTGTTCTAAAATAAATATCATTAATAATTGTGTTATGGAGAAAAATATCATCAGTCGTTGAAAAACAAAAACGTAGTGCATTTAATTTACAAACCGTAGTATCATTAGCTAAACAGAAAGCTACAAATTACCTCACAAATTGAAACGAGGTATAAAACAGGAATCTTAAAACGCAATATTTCATTTTAGTTAGGGACGGGTCACCTCATTTCTATGTCTTGAGTTCAATATTAGGGGTGAAAAAGAGTGTCGGAAGAAGAGAGTCACTAGAAGTGATAAGGTTTATGATGGAGATTAATTATGGGGAAGTACAGTGAAAAAAAACTCTGTACCAAAAATATAATTATTAAAAGAAATTCACTTCAATTCTCGTCAGGCAAACCTTTTTGGACGGTTGCTCCGACGAGACCCGGACGCTATTCGGGTCTTGACCCGTTCAAACTCAGTGAACCGGCAGGGGATGGTGATTCCACCGTCGTGGTGGAACCCGAACTCCTCCTCTGCCCCACGTATACGGCGAGATGGTTGAAGTATATTACCGGCACCAGCACGCGGTGCAACTCGCCATCCTTCTGCCCCACGTATACGGCGAGATGTCCCTTGGGCACAGTCGGGTCCCGGTCGGATCCTACCACGGAACCAGATCCCAATTGGGCGTAACCCGACCCGACTGATACTGGGAAGAAGGACTTGGCGGCCGCCGTCAGCTTGCGACCCCACGAGAGGAGTTTAGCGATGGACGACCGAGGAGAGTTGCCCAGGCGATGGTATCCGGGTCCGCTCCGGACTCGGATCTTCCTGAAGACCCATTTGGAGACCCGGATGAGGCGCTTCCTGAGGTTGAATCCGCGAATCTTGGACATATTTGGGGAGAGGGTGGATAAAGATTTTACGGTGTGGTGTGTGTGGTGTATGGTAATGAAAGTGAAGAGGACCGTGGGTGTGTGTATGTGCGGTGGTAGATGCTAGGGTACGGTGGGTTCATGAGAATGGCCAAGGGTCTGCTATCGACATCGCTAGGCGAAACTGTGTGAGACAAATCTCAGAGAGCGATGTTGGGATGTTGGACATGGTTTTTAGACGCAGTTTAGTTTCATTGACGAACAAAAAACTGAACCATGCTCTCTTACAAACTTACGTGGGACAACGTGGGAACGAAGGTCGTGTCTGTTTTGCAGGGAAGACGTACTCCTTTGGCTACTGGGATTTGTTAAGTGGTGCAAAACATTTTGGGCCCTTGCAAGGACACTACTAATGTATATATACCAAAAGTCTAGGAAAATAAGACTTTTTTGTTAGTTAGCTAGCTAACGTACACGCTATTGAAGTGTAACCTTGTTTAATATCCGTATGCTGTTGAACGGCGTTTCATTTTATGGTTTATATATGCCAAATACTCTTTTAATTTTTTTTTTTTGCAAAAATAAAATCAGTTCATTTTTTGTCCGTCAAAAAAATGGATCAAAATATCATTATCCTTCAAAATATTTAGGTTAAAATACATTTTTTGTCCCAATTTTCTTAAGTTTTGTCAAATCAGTTATAATTTTGTTTTTGTGTTCAAATAGGTCTAAATTTTCCTCAATTTTGTGTAATTTGGTCTTTGTTTGCTATAACACAGCTTAAATTGACGATAATGAATTGTGACTTTTGACTGTCACTTGTCACTTCGTGGTTTTTTTTTATATGTTTTAACTTTTTTTTTAATTTTATTTAAATGTCACTAGTGCAGATTTGACATTTTACTTCGCCTTATAGGCCTCGGTTATAATGAAACCGAAGCCTATAAGGAGGTGGTGGCATTTTTGCAATTTCGTCCAACTATATTGCCTCGGGTGTGTGCAAAACTGGTGCAGTAAGAGGTTTTAGGTTTCGGTTGCAAAAGAACCGAAGCCTATAAGGCAGTCCAATAACCAAAATTTCAAAAATGTCATTAGTGTCAGCACTTTTGGCTTCGGGTGTTTCTGGACCGAGGCAATATGAAGAGGTTTTTGGCCTCGGTTAAAAAAGAACTGAGGCCTATAAGTGAGCCAGTAACCCTAATTTCAAAAATATCACCAGCGTCGTCACATTTGGCTTCGGGTCTTTATTGACCGAGGCCATAAAGGGACTTTAGGCCTTGGTTATTAATTAAACCGAGGCCATATGCCCTATTTAGGTTCCCAAATTTACGACTTTGCATTGTTCACCTTCGTTCCGGAGCGAACACTTTGCGCGCGGTGGAGGCATTCTCGTCTTCGTTTTCTCATGCAGTGGTGTTTGGTTCGTCATTGGCGAAGGAGGCGTGTTCGCGGCTCACGGCAAAGGCGTGATTTTGTGGTCACTCTCTTCCTTTGTCTGCGGTGATGATGGCGGCAGAACACTTTGCGTGCGGTGGAGGCATTCTCGTCTTCGTTTTCTCATGCGGTGGTGTTTGGTTCGTCATTGGCGAAGGAGGCGTGCTCGCGGTTCACGGCAAAGGCGTGATTTTGTGGTCACTCTTTTCCTTTGTCTACGGTGGTGATGGCGGCACAATGGTAGGGTTGCCTGCAACAATGGCTTGAAGTTCTGCTTCGAACGGTAGTGGAGGTGTTGGATCTCTAGATCTCTTGGCTCTACTGGTTCATGGTGGTTTGTCGTTGTCGCATTCAGATCGTGTCGTGGTAGCATGGGTCTGAACATCCCGGTGGGTTGCTCGTTTAGTGCTAGTGAAGGTCTGGCCGTGCCAGCGTTTGCTGACGATCTCGGTGGCGAGGACGAGCGCAGCAGTGCTAATGGTGGTGCGAGCGAAGTACCCCTATGGCTTCGGGTCCTCAGAGAACGAGCCAGAAAAGTACCCCCTATGGCTTCGGTTGACACCCGAGGCCAAAATCCACCCTTTTTTCCTCACCCCAATATGCCTCGGTTCTGGAACCGGGGCAGAATATCAAAAACAACCGGGGCCAAAAGTCCTTACTGCACTAATGTGTCCACGTGTCAATCCAACATCGTGTCACGTGTCAAAGTCAATCTTTTATATTCAATTTAGTTTCTATATTTGTTGTTTTTGTTTAATTTAATCCTAATTTTGTTTATAAATGAGCAATTTTGTCTCTTTCAAAATTGAGACCAAATTTAATTTTTATGTAAAAGTTATAATGATGTTTTGTTAAAATTCACATTTTTAATAAATATTTTTGGCGTAAGGTTACAATTATTTAAAATTAGAACGAATTTTTTTTAAGGATGAAAACTAACATTATTGATCTAAAATTTTAAAATTAGTCTTTCTCCTTAAAATTATTGTTATAGTTTTAACTAATTGTAACCCTAAACAAAATTATTTAATAAAAATGTAAATTTTAATATATAAAGTAAATTTGGGACTAAATTGAACAAAAATAGCAAATATAGATACCAAATTGAATATAAAACATTAACTTTAACATGTGACACGTTGGATTAACACGTTGACATTAAAACAAACAATTTAAAAAATTAAAAAAAAATTAAAAAATCATGAAGTGACACGTGATAGTCACTATTCATTACGGTTAATGATTTAAACAATGTTAGCAAAAATGGACCAAATCGAATCAAATTAACAAAAAATTGTATTTATTTAAACACAAAAACAATATTAGGACTAATCTGACAAAACTTGAAAAAAATTAGGACAAAAAGGTATTTTAATCAAATATTTTAAAGTACTTTGAAACTAAAACATAAACAAGATTAAGATACCTAATATATTTTTGTTTTTCCATATTTATTTGTATTTCGTTTTCAAATATATGAATTGTTTTTAATTATTTTATTTTTTGTTTTAAATTATTTTTAATAGTAACAATTGATGTTATACTGTTAATACATTCAATTTAGTAAAATTAGTAAAAGTAATAGAAAAGATTAAAACTAAAATACTTAGTTTTATTTCAAAAGAATATTGATAATAATACTAAAAAACAAAATTAAATTTTTACATTCATACGTGAAATTTATTTAAAGACAAAAAGACTAATTCAATGTGTTCATGTTAGCATTACAGCACACGCATTGATTACTTGGTACCGAAAACACGTAAGTTTTAAGGACTGAATTGAAATTTTATAAAATTAAAATAATATGATGATAATTGAATCTGATACATGTGGTATTTGTTTATTAAAGAAAAGAGCGCTGTAGCCACACGTTCTCTTTCTGGTGTATGTAAGGTACAAAATCGTTGAAAATATATGCATATAACGTTGGACAAATTATTAATTAATTAAAAAGATTTTATTTCAATAATACTAGCGTAAGCACAGGCGCTATCGCACATGTGTGTATTTATTTTTTAATTATGTGTGATATTATATTAGCAGGTGATAATATTGTAATGTTATTAAGTTAATATGTAAACTAAAATTATGTTTATTAAACATAAAGTGAAATATATCAGAACAAATAAAAGAATAACCATTAATAAATAAAGAAGAAGAGAAGAAGTAGAGACATTCGATTTTATAAAACAACTTGTAAAAAAAACGATCAATTTTTAAAAATTTAATAAATTATTATATTTAAAGGGTAAAATTGGTATTTTGAAAAGTGGATACAAAAAGGGGAATACCCTTTATATATTGTTATAGATAATATTTAAGACTGCTTTAAGGTATTTAAATTTAACAATTTTTACTAAAAATTATATTTACTAAATTCTTAATTATTAACAGCGATGAAAATCATTTTAGACCACAGAATATATATGTTTCTGCAGAGAACAAATAAGATGAGTTAGGCACAAGTATCACCTTACCCATAGTCCGCCATCTCCTCAGTAGGCCTCTTCCCGGTTAGCATATGTCTGCTTGGACCCGGAAGGGGTTACCTACAGAAGGGACTCCGAAGCTTAAGTCAACAAAATTTCTCAGAAAGTCAAATTAGGTGATTAAGGAAGTAATAAATGCGTACCTTTAATTTGTGGGGTCCATGCATATTTATAGATCATTAATTATGTCTGGGCCCTTGCTTGGGCTGTAGGTGGGCCTGGGCCTTAGCTCATGCCCTTAGTTCGATTATTGGGAACTAGTGACTTTTATTTTTTGCTGAGTCCTTGGTTGTTTTTATAGAGTTGTCGGCCTAAGCCGGTTACCCTTTAACGGCTTAGGCCGCTATTGTTGTTTTTGGCTTGTTTTATGAATGTCGCTTCTTAGTGGTTTAGTCCGGATACCTTAGCATGTATATGGTGCTTGCTATTATTCGGCTTAGGCCGATTAGGTGTGGTACACCAGTCCCCCAACCTTTGTCGATATAGTTATGTCGGTAAAGGGTGATAAGTGTCTGTTGTTTTTCGTCTAGGCCGACTAGGTGCGGTACACCAGTCCCCCAACCTTTAAATGTGATGAACAATGTTAAGGCTAAAGACAGGAAGAGGTTTGTAGCAGGTAAGGGGGTGTCAGTGGTCTAATCAAAAAGGGTTTTGCACCGTCGTTCCTGATACTCATGACCTTTGGTGTGCTTTGTGTCGATTTGTATGGGTTGTGACTGTTGGCGGGAAGAAGTTGTGTCGTTTGGAATTCATGCTTATAAATGAGGATTTCGCGAAGGGTTTGTGTTTTTTAGCTCATTTGTGTGAATTTCGTAATCAAAGACTTGCGTGCATTAGATCTGTCCGACTAGTTCCTTGTTTCTGCCGACATCGTTCAAAAAAGGTATGTCTAGTAGTAGTGATACTGTGTCATTGTATTCTTCCAATAGTGGGAGTGTGGAGTCCAGGAGGGATGTAGGTAAGCATGTGGAGGAGGAGAGTACTAGTCCGATGGCTATGGTGGGAAGGATTCCGATGGAGACAGTGATCGAGGTGAGGGAAGACCCTCCTGAAGAAATAGTAGAGAATAACTGGCCGGCTAAGGCCGGTTATGACTGGGTAGGGGCTGAATTCGTGGTTGAACTGTACCCCTGTTATCGCGAAAAACATGGACTGTGGTATCGTGTCGCTGGAGCGGGTGAGCGCTATTAAGCGCGTCTGTCACGACCAAGAAGGGGGTATCGAGAAGTTCTTTTACATATATATGTGTCATTTCTCTCAGTTACATGTGAGGTTAAAGCTAGATGACTTCACCATGGGGGTACTCCGTCAGCTCAACGTGGCGCCTACTCAGTTACATCCGAACAGTTAGGCATACTTGCAGGCCTTTCGTGTTTTGTGCCAGTCACTGTATCTACGGCCTTCTCCTCATGCTTTTCTATATTTTTACGACACGAGACCCCGACAACCGACTACCTGTTATCCTTGGTGAGTCGGCCGAGCATTAGCAGGCTGGACGCATTTTCACAATCATTCAAGCATTTCAAGGATGGTTATTTCAAGGTTATGGTGAAGGAGGAGGGCAAGTCACATTTTCTCAATGCAGATGGAAGTACAAAATTTTCGTTTAGTTGGACGGGTAGCCCTTCTCGATATAAGGATATGGGTACCGACTAGCCGTTTATCAGCATCAGCCTTGGCCACTAGGCGTCGTTCCTCGCCGAGTTTGCGTTTTTTCTGGGAGATATACTAGGCCTCTTTGTAGATAGATAACTTGTGAGATGCTACTTGAGGGTCAACTCCAGGTAAGTCGGCAGCTGACCAAGCAAAGAGGTCCGTGTTGCCGACTAGGATGGGTGTGATGATGTCACACTCTTTAGATTCTAGCCTTGTGCCAAGTTTGATTAAGTTGCCATTTGGGAGCTCCATGGGGGGTGGTCTCTTCAACAGGTTCGAGGCGAACATCCCGGCCCACTCTGGGGTCTAGATCATCACCCGACAGAGCGATCTCAGAGTCGGGTGGCTGACTCGATGTGATTGACCATGTAGCATTCGCGTGCAAGGCGTTGGTCGCAATGAATGGTGAGGATGTCACCAGATGGGGAGGGAAACTTCATTGCCAGATGAGGGGTGGAGACGACAGCGTCAAGGGTGTTGAGCGAGGGGCGGTCGAGGAGGACATTATAAGATGTGGGTGCGTCGACGATGAGGAAGCGGATAGGAATGATTTTGGTTTGGGCTCCGTCACGGAAGACGGTATGGAGGTCAATGTAGCCGCGAGTGGAATCTTTTTCCCCAAAAAAGCCATAGATTGGTTCATTGTATGGGACCATGGCGATGTTTGGGAGTTGAAGTTTCTAGTATGTTGCCCAATAAAGGATGTCGACGAAACTGCCTTAGTCGACGAGGACTTTTTTGACTGCGTAATTTTCTATTTCAACGGTGATGACCATAGGGTCATCTTGCTGGTGATCAAGGTCGTGAAAGTCGTCATCCATGAAGGTTATGGGAGGCATGCGACGTTTATGATGAGAATGGGTGATGTGGTTGATTGATTGGATATGGCAGAGGTGTCTCTTTCTGGCGGATGAGGTAGAACCTCCACTAGTGAAACCACCGGAGATGGTGTTGATAGTGCCGCGTAGGGGAGGGTTGGCAGGGGTGACGTCGGTGCGAGCCGGTTAGGGGTCATGGTTTGCGGGTTGGTTTGGGCGTTTATCGTGGCGAGAGTCACTGGGAGGGCATCGGTGGTTGGGACGAGGAGGATGATGGGATCGAGAGGAGTGGTCTTCTTTGCGAACAAAGCGGCGAAAGTGTCCAGCATGTACCAGTTCTTCAATTTTATCTTGGAGTGCTTTATAGTCCTCTGTAGTATGGCCATGGTTTCGGTGATAGCGACAATATTTAGTCATGTCCGCGTTGGGAGGAGTGGTCATCCTGTGTGGTGGTGGGATGAGGTCGGCCTGTAAAGCCTCATCAAGGAGGCGGGATCTGGGACATTTAGATGGGCGTATCTGGTGAAGTGGGGTTGTCGGGGTTCTCGAGGTCTCGGATCAGGACAAGGGGGGTTGTGGAGTGGGGTTGGTGGTAGAGGGTGCATAATCATTGCAAAATATTGTATGGAGGGTTTGCATTTCCTCCATGCGGACGTAATCGGCGGCTCGCAAGTTCAACTCATGCATGGAGGCAGGTGGGTGTACGTATTGGAGTATCGTCTCTTGATTGAGGTGTGGGGTGCGAAGGGCAGCCTTGCTGAATCAATCAATAAATGCCCGAAGTGTCTCGCCTTGTTCTTGCCTGACGCCGAGGAGTGATATTGTGGTAGTTTGATGTGGGCGGCTGTCAGCGAAGTGAGTGATAAACATATGTGAGAGGGTGTCGAAGCTGTCGATAGAGTATGGTGGGAGGGTGGTGAACCATTCTAGGGCAGGGCCTTTGAGGGTGGTAGGAAAGGCTTTGCAAAAGACTGCATCATGAGAAGTGTAGAGGGCGACGTGGGTGATGTAGACTTTGAGGTATTCATCGGGGTCGGTTTCACTAGTGTAACGCTCCAGTGTGAAGGGTTCCCACTGGGTAGGGAGGGGGGTGTTGGCGATGAAGTCGGTGAAAGGGTGACAGCACCGGGATTGGTGGGATGGAAGCGGGTGGGGGGGTATGGGATGGTGGAGGTGATGTTGTGAGGAGGGATGCGGGTAGTAGGGAGGTTGTGAGGGTTGTAGGGTGGGATATGAGTGGTATGTAGGATGGTGGGCATGTTGTAGGGGACATGAGTAGTGGGGAGGGTGGCGACGGGAGTGGGAGCCACAGTATGTCCCGGGAGGGTGGAGTGGAAATGAGTAGGATGGGTTGAGAGGATGGGAGTTTGTTGGGTGGTGGTGAAGGTGTGCGGGGTAGGATTGTACTCGCTTTCCTCTTCAGTAGGCTGGAAAGTCGGGGACCCTGCAGCTTAGATGTTTCCTAGGCCTTTCCCTTTTGAGTGGGATCGACTTCGATCTTTCGCCTTAGGCGAGAATTTTCCTGTCGCAGTGCTTCCATCTCCTCAGCGCTGCGCTTCTTCAAGTCAGCCAACTCCTGTTGCATCTTAGCTTGATCGTCTAGGATGGCGGCCAGATCCAGAGTGATGTTAGCAGGTCCTGAGGGGCCAGCTTCAACTTGGTTGTTAACTCCTGCTCTGCTGCGAGTAGAAACCATTTTCGGAGAAAGCGAGTGGTGAAGTACTATCTCGTGCCCCACGGTGGGCGCCAAATGTTCCTGCAGAGATCAAATAAGATGAGTTACGCACAAGTATCACCTTACCCATAGTCCGCCATCTCCTTAGTAGGCCTCTTCCCAGTTAGCATATGTCTGCTTAGACCCAGGAGGGTTACCTACAGAAGGGACTCTGAAGCTCAAGTCAGCGAAATCTCTCAGAAAGTCAAATTAGATGATTAAGGAAGTAATGAATGCGTACCTTTAATTCGTGGGGTCCATGCATATTTATAGATCATTAATTATGTCTGACCATGTCATGGGCTGGGCCCTTGCTTGGGCCGTAGGTAGGCCTGGGCCTTAGCCCAGGCCCTTAGTTCGATTATTGGGAACTGGTGACTTTTATTGGAGCGTTGTGTTTTTTGCTGAGTCCTTGGTTGTTTTTATAGAGTTGTTGGCCTAAGCCGGTTACCCTTTAACGGCTTAGGCCGCTATTGTTGTTTTTGGCTTGTTTTATGAATGTCGTTTCTTAGTGGTTTAGTCCAGGTACCTTAGCATGTATATGGTGCTTGCTATTATTCGGCTTAGGCCGATTAGGTGCGGTACAATGTATATAATTCGTATTATGATTAATCTTAGGTATCTAGATGTATTTTATATGCATAATTCATTTTTCTAGTTGTGTCACTGCATCAAATACTTACTACATATTAGGTTTTTTCTTAGGCATTTAATAAATACTTTTTCTTTTCATACCACTGCATTGTTTTAGGTATACTTGTAAAGTTCAGTTCATGTTTTAATACATTTGTTTACACATTTCATGCATTCATATACGAGTTTATTCATTATAATTCACTTTAGGAGGTAAACCATAGATTTCATATTAATACATTTGTTTACACATTTCATGCATTCATATACGAGTTTATTCATTATAATTCACTTTAGGAGGTAAACCATAGATTTCATAATCATAGATTGTGCATTCAATCGAATTTTGAGTGTAGCTGTAGAAATTGTTCCATGCATAATCTCATTAGAATTTTAGGATATTTTTGGTGTTGTTTCAAATATTAGATTGTACTGCCCAATTGCTACATTCACAAATCAGATTTTACATTATTAAATCACTAATCACTTTATCATTTCCTTTGATTGATACCTACTCTACTACATTAAAGGGATTTGGAATTTTTGTTGAATTCTTAGGCAACAAATGGTTTAAAAACGAGTTAGGACTAAATGAGGTGTTTGGCTAGGTTGGGTAGATGAATTGAATGTGGGCAGACGAGGTGAGTAGTGGTCTATTAGACAAGTGGTCTAGTAGACAAGTGGTATGTTAGTCGAGTGGTCTGATAGACTCTGAAGAGCATTAGACAACTATTTGTTTTAAACGAGTAGCTGTTAGATGAGTTTGATGTTAAATGCTCAAGGGCGTTAGATGAGGCTTTGTGCCTTGAGAGAAAGTTGAGAGTAGAGATAAAGGAAAGACATGTAGAAGGCAAGGAAAAGATGTGGAAGGAAATGTTGTCTGACACCTTGATATGTTGATTGTACTTTCTTGAGGATAAAGCTGACCCATATAGTACTATGGTACGATTTTTCTTTCTATTAGGGAATAGTGTCAAAGCACGTCAAGAGCATTGTGTTGTCCCTTTGAAAAGGAAAAACCAAGTCATATTAGGTAAGGGAAACTTAGTGTCAAGCCTCATTGCCCACATTCTTCTCTCTCGGTCTTGCCAAGTTCTCTCTCTTCTCTCTAAGTCTATTCTTCGTTGGAGTTGGTTGTGCTTATAAAGTCACAACGTTAGAGCTTTTTGGTGCTCAAAATCCTTGTTCATTTATGATGTTTTGTTTGGTGAAAGGTGACTATAATGTTGCAGTGTAGGGGCTGGCCCGAAACTACCGAGGTGGTTGACTAAGAGACTCAAGAGTACTTGAGCAAGAGACTCAAAGCAAACAAAGAGAGTGGTTTGTGTTGGTTACACATCAATAATGATTGTTGAGTAAAGTCTAGACCTTGGGTCAAAGTGTTTTTCTTTAAGCATGAGGAACATGTTGTGGTGGATGTATTGGTGGGTATTCCAAGTGGAACCACTCTCATTGTAGTGGTGAAGGGGCGAAGCAAATAGACCAGTAAGAGGGATAGTAGGCACCCAATAGAGAAAAGTAAGTATGGTGTAAGAGTTGCCGAAGGTCCTAAGCCGCAAAACAAAAAAGGGCAAAATCGTTTCGCCGTAGGATTTTGTAGAGGTGACAGGTGTAGTCCTTGGAAAATCTGTTGGCGGTATGGCGTGCTTGTGAAAAATACATCATTGAATCAAATGCTAGAATCCAGAGGAGTGGTATAAGTTGGGAGAGTTCCAAGAGGAGGTTTCTGGAAAAGTAATTTCTAGACAACTTAAGGTTTGCAAGGGAGGATGGGTTTATGAGTTTGGTACATTGAGAGATTTGTCCAGGCGTATGCCACAAGGTTTGAGTACTTGCCTCGGTTCTACACTTAAGCTACGTTTGAGGCTTGGAGATGCAGGAAGTTTGTTCAAGGTTTGGCAAAGAAGATGAACAAGCTAGTGGCCCCTATATGTTTGGAGGAGTTACACTTTTTGTAAGAAAACCAAGATGATAGAAGAGTTAGAGGACAAGCCAAGCATGGTGGTGCACTCTAATGGAGGAAGATCTTCTACTAGGAAGGGCAAGGCTTTTTAGAAGTTGTATGCTAGGCCCTAATAGTAGAGGGGAATGGGTGGACTAGCTAAGTCGCAGCAAGAGTCGTCGAAACGCTTTCTCTGTGAAGGGATACACTTGAAGAGCGATTGTCCACCTCCTGGTATCAAGTGTTTCAAGTGCCAAAAGATTAACCACAAGTTAGAGGGCAAGGTGGTGTTTAAGGAGTTCAAGCGAAAAGAGATGTGGGTGGCAAACCTCAAGCTACTGAAAGGGTGTATGCTCTTGGAGCAGAGGCTAGTACCACAAGTAATCTCATTCATGATGTATGCTGTTAGAATCGCGCAACGGAACATTTGCATTGGACAAAAATCAAAAGGGGTTGTATTAGTTTCTTAATAAAAATTGTGACACATTTCTTCATTTTCACTCCGAAGCATTTTTCAATTTCTCCATGAATTTTATCGGAAAATATTTCATGGTTTGCTGGCATGCTTCAACAAATCACATGAAAAATTATGATAAATATAAAATAAAATAAAAACTTACCAAATTAAAATAAATAAGAAAACAAAATAAATGTTAGGGAAAATAGAGAAAAAGAAAATTTTACTGATAAACAAAACTAAAATTAAAGTAGGAAAAATAAAATCAGAACCAAAAATCATAAAAATTTTAACTATATTTTTCGAAAACAACACCAAATTTTATAACATTGTCATTGACACGATTAAGTTAATACTACTTATCTATAACAACCTTAATATTGCTAGGATAGTAGTCAATAAATTGAAAAGGTAAAGTCAACCTTAAGTCCTCTCCTAACAACATGGAATTGTATCCTAACAAATATAAAAATTATACAAAAGGGATTAGTCAAATAAAATAATAAAAGAAGACTAAGATAAATAAAATAAATAAATGATTAAATAAAAGAATAATAAATCATGTATATTCTTTTACCTCTTATATCAAGTAAAAAGCTAGTTAACCACAATAACTTCTTGATTAATTCTAATTGAAGTTTTCACCTTTAATCAAATTAAATTCTCAATTATTGGAAAAAACTCATTCAATCGTATGAAAGTTTCTAATTTTAATTAAAGTAACTTATTAATTAAAATTAAAAACCCTTAGACTCACATGATTGTTATGACACGTACATTTAATGCTATGCTAACTTGTTATAATGTAAAAATTATTACTTTTACTAGATTAAAAGACAAGACATAGATAAAAAAAAATTACAACAACAATAAAAAGAACAAACAAATTATTTCATTCCAACCTCGAAATCCATTATGAAATTATAGTAGAATCAACCTAGAGGCTTAACACTCCATGAAATTTAGAAACAACATAAAAATAGAAAATAATGGAGGTTGGAACGTGACTAGATCTCCCAAAGGGTTGCTAAGCTCCCCTTTTCTATTTCCCCTAAGTCTCTTATAGAGATTTGATTGGGCTTTGTTTCAGGCCTTTCTATTGTTCTAATCTTCTCTCTGATAATGTAATATCCTTCAATTATATTCTAAATAATCCAATATGACCTCCAAATTAAGTTTATTTGATGTTGCAAATGCGTTTCTCAGCTAACATTGAAGTGAAAATGTGTTATGTGATGCCCCGACTACTATATTAAATAATTATTATTTAATAAAAAGGTATGGAATTAATTTTTTTGTATAATAAGATATATATATATATATATATATATATATATATATATATATATATATATAT
>Ga0209589_1008229_pt1 | contig 16355 bp, 5 predicted proteins | sample CowpeawhiteBW_FD_187525 | JGI IMG/M metagenome (GOLD analysis project Ga0209589, IMG submission 187525) | Root nodule microbial communities of legume samples collected from California USA - Cow pea white BW (SPAdes) (version 2) | ecosystem: Host-associated > Plants > Roots > Nodule | place: USA... | reverse complement strand
TTTTTTTTTTTTTTTCATTAGTGTTATGGGTTGAAACTTCAGAAGCCATATAAGATGTGAGTGATCTAATTAATTGAAAAATAGATGTTTTTTAAATGCATAGATACCTGATGAATGTCTCCCATAAAATGTGAAATGAATAGCAGAGACTGAGTGAGATTATCTGATATCACAAAAGAAAATTATTAGTGAGGTCGAAAATGATGTGGATGGATAAATACAACATTAGTTTCACATTTACATTTAGTTTTGGTTCCGTATTCCAGGAGCTGGTTGGTGTAGTTGGTAATCGCTGATACAACACATCGCCCTTTAATTCCAGTTTTCAAGTCTACACAATCCCCTGAATGTTCAGGACCAGGTTAGTACTACATCAAATTCAGTTTTTTAAATTCTATTTCTGGCATCAGTATTTAAAATTCATAAATTCTTATATATATTAAAAAATAAATTATTTGATCAATCACTTTTAAAATTATTGGGCTATGAAATCATATTAGAATAGTGGAAAGTATGCATATCTTAATCAGACTAAATCGATTCATACATCTAGATCGAGATCTTAAAGAAATAAATTTAAGTCTATAAAAATCTATTTATAAGATAAGATTTAAATTATTTATAGTTTTTGGTTGGATGATTTTGATAATAATTAAGAGATGAACATCAAACGTATATTGATCTTACGAAATTGGTTTATACCACTTAATATAAATTTGACACATCTCTCATTGTGAATTTTCAAAAGAAAATATTGAACATAAGAATTGAGAGATAACAAGAAATACTTAAATCTCAATTAAGATAGGTTATTAATGACTTTAATAACACTAGTGAAAAGATAGATGTTATCGCGTATATGTATTTAATTTTTTAATTTTTTGTAGAAATTTGAGTTAAGATCAATAAAAAATATATAATTAATTTTTAAAATATTTTTAAAAAATAAAATATGTATACAAAAGAAGAAGTTTTTAAAATAATTGTTAAAAACGAAAAAGGTTATTAGAATAACAGTTAATGGTAAACTATTTATAAAATAATAATTAAAGATAAAATTGGAATAAAAAAATATAGATACAAAAAGAGTATCTCTTTATATATTGTTATAGATATTAGTAATTGAAATTTAACCCAAACTTAATTTCATTAAACCATTTTGGTAAATAAAAATTTACAACAAAATATTTTTCTTATTAGCTAAATAATGTTCAATTCATACATAATATTGAACCTTGAAATTTAATGTAAAATATGATTGGATTCATTTTAACATACATGTGTAGGGACAAAAACAAGCTGGGTTGGACATGAATAATGTCTATTCGTCGACATGTAACAAAAAAAATTCACTTGTTACCCATCTGTTTTTTCATCGGATACCCGATTAGAAAATATCTACGAGTTTTTTTAAAATTTGTTGATACCCGTGAATATTTACAAAAAGATATCTTCTAAATTAAAAACAAAATTAAATAAAATTACAAAAGAGTATAAAATAAAATATAAAGTAAATTTTAATTTTAATTATATCTAACTTAATAAAACATAAATTAAATTTTAATTTCAATTTTTTGAGGGTAATGGATACGTATGGATATGAATAGTATGATACTGCACCCAACCCGTTTATAAATAGATATTAAAATACTCGCTACTCACTATCCAGAAGTAGTAAATATTTACAGATAATAATTATCCGTTACGAATCTTATATCTGAATACTCGTTGACAGGAAAATTTATTTTTGTTATCCCTTTGTATGTAAGCTTTTACAAACTTTTCTTATATAGATAGAAAGAGTAAGAAGATGAGTTGAGAGAAGAAGAAGGAACTTACTACTGTTCTTGTAGTTGCAAGCGTCTTTAGGAGTATTTGCAAAGTGCAAAGCAGAGGACCAAGGAAACACCACCCTTAAACTATCAGCCCATGAACACTTGCTCGACAAGTCATTGTTCGCAGATTTTGGCAATAGTTTCTTCACTGCTGCTGCAGCTTGAGTGCTTAGCCGAGCCTTCTCAATATCAAACCACCAAAGATAAGAAAGGAACATGAATTTCAGTCTCACTTCTAACTTTAAACACAACAACTAATAACAAAAGGATTATGTTCAATATTTTTAAGTACATTTTAATTTTAAATCAATAAGGTAATATATACTGTAAACTATTTTATCTCTAGTTGATGTGAGATTTTCAACACATTTTAACCTTGAAACATATATATATCAAACACGAAATTAGAGATTAATAGATCTTCGATTATGATTCGTTAAGTGATAAACAAGATAGATATAACAAATACCAAATTTTGTGAAAATAAATTTCAGATGACTAATACCATCTTAAGGAGTTAATTATAAACCTAACTCAATTATATAAAATCGAATTATAAAGAGAAATTTATATTTATCACTAGTGCAGAATCACGTTTTTAACTCCCTTATAGGCTTCGGTTACTGCGGAACCGAAGACTATAAGGACGCGGTGGCATTTTTGAAATTTTTCGAAACTTTTTGCCTCGGGTCCCTATCCAACCGAAGCCTATAAGAGATTTTATGCTTCGGTTATCACTCAACCGAGGCCTATAACTCGTCAGTGTTCCCCAAAATTTCGAAATTGCCACTGACAGTGGAGGCTTTGGCCTCTGGTGGAATAGGACCGAGGCCTATACGACTTTATGCCTCGGTCATTAATGGAACCGAGGCCATATACCTTATTTAGGGTTCCAAATTCGCGAACCCTGCACCTGTTCATCTTCTCTACGCCAACCCAAATTTTTCTCCTCTCCGTGAGCGTGGTGCAGATCTGTTTCGCTGTTGCAGATCTATTTCTGGCTCACGCGTGGAGGCTCGCGGTGAAGCTGCAACAATGGTGGTTCGCTGCCTTTGTTCGCCAATGGAGGTGCTACTGCTGTGAAGCTGCCACACGAGATAAACTGGTGCAGATCTGCTCCAAGCGCGGTGATGAATGGATCTGTTGTGGTGGTTGCGTCGCGGAGGCTTGGTGTGGTGAATCTGCCATGGTTGGATGCGTGAATGGACAAGTTCTTCGAGGATGTGGAGGACGTGAAAGAGGACATGAGGAGCGTGGAGATGCTGTACAGAAAGCTGCAAGAGGCGAACGAGGAGAGAAAAATGGCGAAGGCAATGAAGGAGATCCAGGCGCGCATGGATAAGGACGTGGAGCTGGTGCTGAAGCGCGTGAAGGTGGTAAAGGGGAAGCTGGAGGCGCTGAAGCGGTCGAACACGGCGAACCGAAGCTTGTCGGGGTGCGGACCGGGGTCATCGGCGGACCGGACGAGGACGTCGGTGGTGAGCGGGTTGGGGAAGAAGCTGAAGGACATGGTGGCTGGTGCGCGAAACAAAAAAAGTCTTTATGGCTTCGGTTCCTTTGCAACCGAGACCAAACTTTTGGTCTCGTCCCAATATGTCTCGGGTCTAAAACCGAGGCAGAATGACGAAAATAACCGGGGCCAAAAACCCTTACTGCACTAGTGTATTCTGTATTATAAATTTATCTTATTTCTAATCAACGTGGCATATTCCATAAATCAATTAAGTAAGTTTTGGCAAGAGAATACAAGAGTTATGAGATTGATTTTTTTCTTTCATGTACATACATCTTCTCTTTTCTTCGCTGTATTATGATTTTGACAGAAAGGTTTTACTAAATACATCATTCCGACATGATATGTTAACGTACCTGAGCAATCTTACAAACAATGGCATGTCCATCGTCTCCCCAGGCATGGGTATTTGGAAGCAAAAGCACGAATGAGACTATGGCCACAACCTGAACTACTCTATAACAACCCATTCTTTTCTACACTTCAAAACTATGCAAATAAACCCAACTTCGCTTGCTTTTCTAATATACTTATATACACACACACACTCTCCAATTGGATAACCCTGTTAGTTAAATGCCACGAGGTGTGTCAAACCCGATCTGCGCAAAATAGAATATTAATTAATGTTAGGTGATGATAAACACACCATTCTTTTACCAAATACCCTTTTTTTTTTTCCTACTGAACCCCTACCAAACATTAACGAAATGGCAATTTTATTTTAAAATATAATATATTTATAAATAAATAATCTACGTAAGTAAAAAAAAATTATTAAGTATCTCAACTAATTGAAATCTGTATTTAACATTTTTTTTTAATATAGACATTCAACATTAGAGAAAAAAAGAAAGAAAAGGAATAAATACAACAGTTATATATAATTATGTAGTAGTAAATTAAAATAAAACTAAAAAGAATATTACGTTTTTATTTTAAATAATGATCCTTGTTATTTATTCAAAAATTGAATTTAAATATAACCGCTAAAAGTTGATTTGTGCAATGAAGGTTATGTCAAATAGAGATTTACAGAAACAAAGAAAGATCTAGGAGTAAATAATAGACTACGTCTAAAAAATCCTACTAAGATGGATTCAAATTAAAAAATAAATTAAATTTTATTCAATTTTATAAAATGGGTTTGTGCACAGAATCAACTTGTTTATTTGTAAGATGAGATTTAGATCTAGTTATATATTTTAGTTTAACCTAATTTGTAAGGGAAAAGAAAATCTCTCTAACATGTGTTTAGAAGATATTCCTTTTAACCTTTATTTGTAAACGTGCTTTGGGTTAAGTCAAGATGGGCGTTCAAGGAAGTGATTTTTGTATTTTCGTATGGGATTCATGGCAGATATTATTATTATAATCTGCCAAAAAGTCTACGTCTATCTACTATCAGAGTAGTAAAGTAAAGAACATAAGAGGAATATTCCTTTCGCATGTGGTATGATCCCTAAATTGTAGTAGCGTGGACGTGTTACAATAGTTTTTGTGATCGTTTAAATTCTTTTATTAAAAGGAAGTAGTCTTAGTTAATTCAGATTCCACGTGCTAAAAATATCATATGTGCTTACTGTATATCATGACTAAAACAATACCTATTTAAAAAAAAAACTGAAACCAATGGATAAAACTAAATTCTACACAAATGAATTGGTTTCAATGAATTAATGATACGTTTGTACCAGATAATTTAGAAGGATTATTTCATTTATTTGAAAATTTAAAATTTTTTATATTAAAATGATTTTTTTGGATAAAGTAATTTGAAAGAATTCAAATTTAAAGAATTTTGAAATGTATTTTAAAGGAATAAAATAGAAGAATATTTAAATATTCTCAAAAATATAAAAAATTTAAAATTTTCACATTTTTATTGTTGAGTCAGTGGATTTTGAAGGTCTAGTTAAGTTGGACCATGTCGAAGGTTGAGCCGAATAAGCCTGTGCCAAAGGTTGGACCAAGTTAGCAAAGGTTGAATCTTCGTAAGTCGACCTAGATTGAAAGTCGAGATGAGTCATCTCGGATCGAAAGTCGAGTTAACTTAGCTCGGACTTAATGATAGAGTTGAGTTTTCCTTAAAATAAAAATTAAATTACTTTATACAAATAAAAAAAATTGAAATTTAAGATATTTTAATTACTCCACCCACACAAACTATTTAAAAAATAAAGAGAATTCAAATGTAAGTAATTCAAATAATATATATTTTACTTTCTTGGAATAGTTGAAGTTTCTCGTACAAATATAAGGTTAGTGTCCATTATAGAGTGATTTCCTTTGTATAAATGTTTTAGTACTCTTAATAATCTCACTTGTATATGTTTGTCTAATCTGTTTAATTTAAAAGTAAATAGTTTTTACTTTTCCATAAACAAGTTATCTTTCAAAGAAATGAATATTTGAAAAATTATTTATTTTATTTTATCCAAACTTATATATAATTTGGGTAAACTCATTCTATATGTAAGAAAATAACGGATATATTCATTAGTCCTGTGATTTTTATCTAAGCACATTTGCGTGGTGCATTTCTTTGTGATTGTTTTAGACATTTTCGTTGCTAACTTATAAAATATACTATCGTTTACTTTTAAGTGTGCACATCTTATAAAACTTTGAACGATTGTTTGAATTATTTTAAGCCTAGATTTTAAAGTAAACTCAACCGAATATGAAGAAGAGAACATTTAGAAAATAGAATTCAAATGAATTCAATGCTTACGAGACAAATTTGGATTATACTTACCGGTGATAATAACTTTTATAACTATACAGGACATGCTTCATATCATCTCGAGCACCCAATCCGAGATTTTCTTGAACTACATCTATTTGGACAACATGATATTATGATAAGTTAAAAGGCAGTTGAATTCACTCATAAGAAAGAGAGGTGTGTTGGAATGTCAATGGGGCGGAGAAATGACATCTTTCGCTGTCCCATACACATCCTTCAAGATAAAATTCATCTTTATTCTTATATTCAAACTCGACAGACATCAAAATTTTGTCTCATTCCCATTTCACCGAGTAACGGGTATATACTCGTGCCTATACCTGTAGTTACTTTTTTACTATTTCAATATTAATTAATAATTATTTTATAAAATAATAAAAAATTATGGTAAAAGAAACATAATATTATCACATATTCAATATTAAAAGGAAGTTTGTGTTCCAGTACACCAATAAGTCTCACATTGCTTAGGAGTCGATGTCAAATGTAGTTTAAATACTCCTTCCTCCCTCCCTTCTAAGGCGCCGTTTAAGGACAAAACTGAGACAAAACTCCATGCTTCAAAGCGGACAATACCTCGGGAACGAGATTGTTGTTCATAACGATCCTACCTAATGGACTTGGTCAAACCAGAACATTGGCGCCCATGATAACTCCCCTTGTCCTTGACTAGGGGGCTTATTCCAGTACACTCAATAAGTCTCACATTGCTTAGAGTCAGGGTCAAGTGCAAATTAAATGCTCCTTCCTCCTTCCACCCTTCAGATACGGGAACATGGTGCTGCCGGACGAACTTGGGTAGGGTTGAAACATTGGCGTCGTATGTGGGGACGACAAGCCCCCTTGCCCTTGACTAGGGGGCTTATTCCAGTACACCCAATAAGTCTCACATCTCTTTGGAGTCGGGAACGCGGTGCTGCCAGACGAACTTGGGTAGGGTCGAAACATTGGTGCCGTCTGTGGGGACGATAAGCGCATTTTAAATACTCCTTGCTCTCTCTACCCTAGCACTATAGTTTAAATACTCGTTCTTTCCTCCCCCTCTAAGGCACCTTTTAAGGACAAACCGCGACGTAGTTTCACGCTCTAAAGTGAACAATACCCCAGGAACGTGGTGATTGTTCCTAATGATACTGCTGGACGGACTTGGGTTGGGTCAAAACATTGGCGTTGTGTGTGGGAACGACAACTCCCATTGCCTTCGACTAGGGGCTTGTTTCAGTACACATAATAAGTCCCATATCGCTTACGAGTTGAGGTCAAGTGTAGTTTAAATTGTCATTCCTCCCTCCCCTTTGAGATGCCTTTTAAGGACAAAACCGTAATAGAGGTGCATGCTCCAAAGCAAACAATACCTTAAGAACGCGGTGATTGTTCCTAACGATGCTACCAGATGGACTTGGGTTGTATCAGAACAATTTGTTTTCTGTATATCAAATTTTTAGAAAGAAATTATAATTGTATATATTTCAATTGTATACATTTCAAATTAAAATACCAAATAAAATTTCATAAGAACCGAAACATTTATTAAATTTGCAACCAGTAATGAAACCTAGTTGATAAAATTTTAAAATATTTTTAAAAAAGTATAAAAAGGAAAACAAATATTCAAATTAAATACATCACTTGATAAAAATCACAAAAAAAGGATTAAACTAATAATAATAGAATTTTAACATAAATATTTCATCTTTTGAAGTTCAATATATGTTGAATGGTGATAAAAAAAATCATGATAATTACATTAAGTTATATAACAAATAATTTTTTTATACAATTATAGTGATAAAATTACACGTATGATAATGAGTTAAAAAATGAAAATAATTATATAAAAATATCAAAATAGTATTTTACATGAAAAAAATAAACAGCAAATAAATATATTAAAAAATGATGAAATATGTGTTTTATAAACAATTTGATTGACCATGAATGAAATTGCACAAACGAAAATAATGTTATACTTATGGATATGATAAGATGAAAACTACCTTAGAGATCTAAGAAAACCTTACAAATATCAATCTAGTCGATGATTGAGAGATAACGAAAATTGTTTCAATGAAACAAAATAGTTCTTAAGATGTAAGGAAAAAATAATAATAATAGAATAAAAAGGTTCTTTTTATAACCTAATAAATAAAAGGTTTATGCTATTGAACACTTAAATTGAGATATTCTCATGTGAAAAGAAAATATACAATAGATAAAAATATTAAAACATAGTAGAAATATTAAAATGTGAGACATAAACAATATTTAATTGACATACATCATTTGAACATAATTTCATAAAGGTTGTGATAAGACCGAAAATATCTTTGAGATGCGAATGAACTTCATGACAAGACAAACAATTAGAAAAATTAAAAAATAGAAAGTGTGTATATCTCTTTCTTTCTCTCTCTCTCTCTCTCTCTCTCTCTCTATATATATATATATATATATTACTTAATATATTATGAGTATTTTAATAATTTAAATGGGGACGAGAATATGATGAGTATGAGGACGGGGACAGAATGAATATGTACATCCCCATTCCCATCCTTATACCCACCTGAAAAAGTCGAGTATTTCCCCTACGCATACCCATACACAATCAATGCGGGGATTCCCCGTACAAATTGAAACGAGTTCAAGCAATACCAACGGGGGTGGGTTTATTTGTCATCTCTAGAGGTGTGTCACAATGGACAACTTAAATACCAAGTCTTTCTTATCCAGAGTATTTCCCAACTAGTGTAAAAATTTACCAAAAAGAAATTCTTAATGAAGGAAAAAACAAAAAAAAATTGCTAGCAATTTAAATATATTTGCGTTAAACAAATAAAATTAAAATAAATAAATAAAAAAATAATTTTGTAAAAGAAAGAAAAAAATAAAAATAAAAAATTTAAAAATATTAACCGTATTTTGTAACATCCAATTTAATTATGCAATACTACTAAATAAAACTTCATATAAGTGATAATCCATGAACAACTACAACAAGATATATAACTGTACACTTTTACACTCATCCAAAATAACCATCTCCCTCCTAGGTACCTCACTACCTGCTTCATCATTTGTTCCCACAAGTAAAGGTGATCATCGTAAAGGAAGAACGATAAACACAAGACAAATAGATAAGAAATGGTAAACTAATATACAAAAGAAGTGCCATATATCGTGAATCAAATCATATTAAGAAACTAGGTAATTCACACCATTAAAGCCACAAAACACATCGTAAAAAACCCATTAGACTCAATTATTCGGATAATAAGCATTGATGTGGAACTACTTGGAAGTTTTGGCTATTGTGATGGATAACTTCCACCCACAAGGTTAATCCTATACTAGTTCCTATAACTACAAACAATTATTTCAACCAGGACCTCCTGCTACTCCCACTCTTAATTCATTCTCCTCTACATGATTTTGAATAATTAGTAGAGTGTCAGGTTAAACTTCCAAATCCTGAGTCTTTACATCAATTCACACCAAAAGCACACTTACTTTAAATGGATTTTGCCCTGTAAATCCATTCATCATTCTCAATTCACTGTTAAACAATTCTCATACATTATATCATCAATATACAACACATATAGCCATGGACAAGGTCATTATGATCAGCACAATTTCATAGATCATTATATTCCAAAAGTTCGTATCATTCCCACACATTCACATAATCACGAAGTGTATTACATAATAACTTAACAACATATATGCAAATTGGTTAGGGGTTTCAAAAATAAAACTACAACTTGTACAAAACTTCAAAAATTATGTTCTTACATTCAAATTAAAGATTATTGAATCAAGAAATAAATGCAAAAATAATTAACCAAAAAGGATACCCATAGAAAATGTAATGCACTAAACAAGTGACAAAGGTCAAAGTTGTCAACAACCTAATCTACGGGAATCTTACAAGACAAACTGCTTTCACTATATAATTTCAAACAAAGACCACAATGGTTAAAACAAAGCATCGTATGTCCAGGACCTATTGTAAAAATTTTAACTCGATCTGGGTTAATAAGGATGGAATTCAATTTTTTTCAAGATGACTCAAAGTTGGAAACCCAACTCGCCTAGTGAGAGGATTTCTCGCCCAACGAGGAAAATTCTCCATCAAAATTAATTTTGTCACTTACTCAACGAGCAGTAGGCTCTCCCAGTGAGTCTGTATAACGTATAAACGCAATTTGTACATTTTGAGAGTGCCAAAATAGAAAGCCCCAAATTTTCTAACACATGCATATTAAAAGATGCAAATTATGGATTCACAAAGACCAAATTAAACTCACCCATTAGAGCTAAAAGTCAAAGAAACAAACATTCATTCTAAATAAAATTAAAAAGGTCACACAAAATTTATTACATAATAGTTGTAGCTTTAGCTTCCCTTACCTTCCAAGGACCACTTAAAATTCTAAGAACTCCAAGACGCCTTAGAACACACAAAAACTCTACCTCAACTTAGAGACATTGAAAATAAACAATCGAACCGAACCAAACAAACCATTGATTAATAAGGAGAGGAAACAAAGACTCTAGGAGCACATGCTACCCAAGATGAATCGCATGCACGACCCAGAAGGGCACTTTGTGAAGAAGCCAGAACTTTCAACTTACCAGAAAGAGGATTTTTTTTTCTATCAAATTAGAAGAGGGCTTCACAACGATAACAACTTCGACCTCTAATGACGAAGATGATGGAATATGAGTGAGAAGCTTGATGAAGAAGATGAAGGTTGTGGAGAGAATGCATTTTAAAAGAGAAACAAAGGTTATGTGTTTGAAACTTTTATTGTAGCTGAGTTTGGGTTTTCATTTTAATAAAAATAAATTTAAAATTTGATAAAGGGGTTTTACATATTCTCTGATAACGACACCAAATTTGATAATATTGTCATTGATGCTATCAAATTAACAATACTTAACTAACTCTAGTATTGCCAAGTCAGTAGTTAACAAATTAGATAGGGTAAACTCAACCCTAAATCGTTTTCCAACAAATACATAATCGACTCTTAACCCATTAACTCTTATAAATAATTAAAGATCAAAGTAAAGATGTATTCTAATGGAATTAAAATTAGTAAATTTGAATGATATGCAAAAATATAAAGGCGAATTTGATAAAAATAAATGAAACAACAAATTAATGAAAAAGCTTTAAAATAATGAGTCACTTAAATATCTAAGGGGCCAACACAAGTTAAATAAGCAATGTGCAAAATGGATGAATTTCTTAGAACAATTTCTATATGTGATAAAATACAAGAATGACAAAAGTAATGTTGTGGTTGATGCCTTATCTAGGAGGCATAACTTGTTTTCAAAACTGGAAGTCCAAATTCTTGGATTTGATCACATATTTGAATTGTATAACCAAGATTATGATTTATCCTTCATCTTTGCTAGTTGCCAAAAGAGAGAACAAGGAGGTTTCTATGTTTCTAATTTCTTTTTTTTTAAAGAAGGAAAACTTTGTATAACCAAGAATCTCATAATCCTAGTAAAAGAAACACATGAAAGGGAACTCATGGGCCATTTTGGAGTTGATAAAACTCTAAGTATGCTTCAAGAGAAACTCTTTTGGCATAATATGAGAAGGAAGTCCAAAGACATTATCATAGATGTATTGCATGCATTGTCATAGGACTATGCCTTATGGTTTATACACCCCCTTGCATGTTACTTCATCCCCTTAGTAAAGATATTAGCATAAATTTCATCTTTTGTTTACCCAAGATCCAAAGGAGATTTCACTCTACCTTTGTGGTAGTGGATCGTTTTAGCAAAATGACTCATTTTATACCCTATCACATGGTAGAACCTCTAGATTTGAGGACAAATCCTTTTTAAGAAGGATGACATGATGGAAAATTCCTAGCCATGGGACCAACCACTAGAGCCATGGCCAAGTACATACAAAAAGAGTGGACCCAAGCTCTAAACCAAATAATACAAGGATTCAAACATGATTTTTTGTAAAGAAAATGTATTATGGAAAACATTCCTTATTTGATGTGCTTAATCATAAAAAATTATTTCCCTTATCAAAAAAGCAACCCAATTACCAATTTTTATTTGCGTTTGTCGAGAGTTGAACCCAAGTCTATTGCTTAGAAGGCAATTATCCTAACCATTGGACTACAAACGCTTCATGTTTTGTTTAAACTTTCTTCAATAATGCTAATGAATATTTTCTTGACAAAAAGTAAAGGCGAAAATACAATAATGGTTTCATATACACTAGGTTAGTACCCAAGGAGATAACAACGAAAATTACATCATAGATTTGAAACATTCATCTGAATCATTTTGTTTCTTTTATTTAATGTGTTTCCACTTTTTAATAACTTTTAAAATAAAACCAATAATCAAGAAAAAAAAAATTGTTGCTTTACTATTGATATTGTATAAGAAAAACACTTTTATTTTAGAGAGTACATTGCAAATCATGGACAAGTGTACACTTTTCAATAAAAAAATCAATTGTAGGAAACAAAAACTAGTAGCTAGTGGTGGAATTTTAAAAAATATTTTGTGTTATCAAAATTTTATTTTCAAGTATTTACAAAATTTGAAGAGATTATATATTATAATTAAAAGAAATTATTTGTATATTAACTCTGCCACTGATTAAGACATTGTTTGAATATGAAGTCACCAAATTTTTTAATGTCATGTATTTTTTATTTTAAGATTTATAAGCACAAGTTTGTTGGAGAAAAAAATGAAATGATCTGTAAACTATCACAAAGCTAGGTTACACAAAAAGAATAAAGTGTTAACCTGTTGGAGACTTCTTGTTGTATGCATCATACATTTATTAATAATGGATATTTTCATACATTTATTAATAATGGATATTTTCAAAATAAATTTATATAAAATGACTTCAGATTGTTAACCTGTTGGAGACTTCTTGTTGAGACGATAGGGTTCTTTGTCTTAGTTTGACATAACCTCTATACTCTTGTAGAGATGGAAGGATAGTCGCATGTGTGGATCATATGTATCAAGTATGTAAGAGTTTGAAGGAGTGATGCAACAATGCGCTAAGGTAATTTTTTTTTTCTGGGTAATGCTAACTCTTCTAGAAGACTCATTATCTCAAGAGTCTTTCTTTATATAGTTTGTTCGTCAATAGATTTTAGATGGAAGTCATCCACAAGACGAACTAAGGGTTTTCCTACTCGACCCATGGAATACTCAATTGTTATGGGTTAGATAAAGTAATACTTGAAGGTGCAGTTGGCTCTAAAAGAGAGAAGATGAATAATGATCCTTTCCTAATTGTTTTTGTTTCTTTAGAGTAATATGAATATATACTCGTTCATGTAATTTTTACCAATGATCTTTCATTCTTCATTGATCTTCCATAACTTGATCAGAGCAGTGAGGATAACATACGTACTTTGTAAGACCCGTGAAAATTAAATAATTAAATAATTAAATAATTAATTAATTAATAAATGAGGGTAGGAAGAACATTTATCATATTTAATTCTGATTTATATGACGTGGAAAAGTACTAGCTTAAGTGGTTGAAAGTACTTTAATTGTGTGAGAGGACTTGGGTTCAAGTCTTATGTATGCTATTTATGTATTAATTAATTATTATTGTTTTAATAATATGTGTAATTTAGGGGTGCAACTTAGTAAAAAGGAGGGGTGCAAAGCAGAAAATAAAGTTAAATAACAAAAGGGGTGTAAACCAAAAAACAGGGGGTGCAGAGGTGTAAACATGAAAATTGGGGGTACATTTAGTACCTGAACTATTTCTCTCCAAAATTTCTATTATGGGACTTAATTTATGAATTAAAATATTCATTATTTACACTCATAAGGACCTAAATTAAATTACAATTGCATTATTAAACTTAATAATATCCAATAATATAGTATGCAATTAAATAAAATTTTTAAGCCCAAAAATAATAATAAATTCCTAAAGTTTAAGTATTGAATGTGAGCCAAGGTTCGACTCATCATACCTTCCAAGCGGTTTGGAAGCGAGCAACGCTTGGCGGTACGTGTCCCCCGCTAGGCGATTTTACTACAGCAGCATTGGTGTGATTGTGTGATATATATAACTATGCAATAGTGTACGCGGTACACGGGAGCATATGTTATTGCAGGTAGATCTGGTGAGGCCTAGAGACGGAGGGGGCTAGTTTTGGGAGAAGATTTTATCAGAACTTTTATGAAGATTTTATGCTTTCAAATAATTTGTAATTATGAATATTCTAGACTTTTGGATAATTACAATCTTATTTACACTTATGAATTTTGGTTTATTGTGAAAGTAATAAAAGTTTTTAATTTTCCCGCGTTTTGGGAATATCAGTTATAATAAATGAATTTTTTATTATTTACTTCATTTTTTTAAATCCGTAATATCCGATCGGGATGTTACATGCTTACAATTCTTCCTAAATGATAAGACTTCATGTAAGATTAGCTCCAACACTTTATTCTTTAATATCAATATGAATGTTTGATTTTATGATGCTTATCCATAAGACTTTTCAACATTCAAATATTTCACTAAAAAAAAGAAACTTTGTAAGTTTTATTTGTCAACGTTAATTACATATGATTAATCTTATATAAAAGATCACAATATTTTTATATTGAGAATAAACTTTTATTATTTATGTTGAGATATTTTAAGAAATTTTAGATGTTATTTTTATTTACTATAATTATGTATTTCTTAGCCTTTAATTATTTATATTTTCTAAAATTGCCAGGTAGGATTTCAAAATTGTTCAGAAGGATTTTTTATATATATATATATATATATATATATATATATATATATATATATATATATTTATTTAATGTGTCTAATGAGAGTGTGAAAATCATTTTAAGAAAACTTTGTGCAACTTGATTTTACATTTGAATCATTAGAACAATAATATCTTTAATTCAATCAAATAGTGATAGGTTATATATTTTTTCATATATGGTTATGATCATGGTTATAGTCATTGAGAGATTGTGGTTCTATATCGTTATATGACATTAGTCTTACACATATAAGACCTTAGACACTACTTTTACACCAAAACCTTAAGGCAATGTTGTTATGGGTCTTTATTCTTATATAGTGTTTAACTTTGTCTTTTCTATCCAATGTGGGACTTTGACTCACACTTGGACTATTCCCAACAAATAGTTCATTCATAAGACATTTCTCAATATAATTTCCTTTTAATGTTTGATTCAAAACTTTCTTCTTCTAAAATGATAGTATTCATTGTAATTCATTTCATTGAAACTCCTATTCAAACACTTGTACCAATATATTAATTTTCATGATTAATTAGAGATAAAAAAACCTGTTTTAGATCATCAAAACACATCATAAAAGTTTCAAGATTAAAGGTTGTCTCACACTTAGGTCATCTAATTACTTAAGTTGCTTTAGGTTGTCTAAGACCTTCGTCTTCTGACACTTAGGAAGTCTACTGACTTAACTTGTCTTAGGTCGTCTAACCCTTAGTCATCTAACACCTTAGTCATCTAACACCTTAGTCATCTAACATAGTGACTAAGGTTGTCTATGGACATAGGTCATCTAATGAATTTTCTTGATGATTTTTACTGTTAGACACGTCTAACACCTTTACTTGTTTAATCCTTAGACTTGTTTAATGCTTAGATTTGGCCTTTGTATTTACCAAACTTATTGTTGTTGTTTACACATTCAATGCATGAAAAAAATGAATTTCGCACATGCAAGCAATACTATGTATCATGTATTTTTATGTTCAAACAGCATTGATCAATTTCTCCTTCTCACTAATTCCCTTAGACTCTCTCTCTTAATCATCTAATATGCATTTCTAAATCTTGAATGGCATGAGTTTAAGGTTAAATTGTTTAAACAGAAATAGATGCAGATATCGTTATCAACGTAGACATTGACATTATCATAACTACTTGGTGTTGATTGCGTACGATTTTTTGTTTCTTTTGGAATTATGCATTTGAGTATAATTAACAATGGCTGCATTCGTGTGATCCTAAAGGATGATTATTTTATATTTCTTTTTATATATTTAAATATTAAATTTATTAATATAATTATGTATAATTATAAATATAATTTATAAAGATATTGACACATACAGATTACAAACAAAAATATATTGAAAAATATTGATATGTGTAATAATATATATATATATATATATATATATATATATATATATATATAATAAAAAATATT
>Ga0209589_1008228_pt1 | contig 16355 bp, 7 predicted proteins | sample CowpeawhiteBW_FD_187525 | JGI IMG/M metagenome (GOLD analysis project Ga0209589, IMG submission 187525) | Root nodule microbial communities of legume samples collected from California USA - Cow pea white BW (SPAdes) (version 2) | ecosystem: Host-associated > Plants > Roots > Nodule | place: USA... | reverse complement strand
TGTTGTTTGTGACTAATATAAAAGTTATGATAGTTAAATACAACTTCACGTAGAGTCAGATGCCAACAAGCAGGAAAACACATATTTAAGTAACACAATTTCCTTAAAATAAAATCATATCAAACAATAATCATTTAACTACGTAAATAGTTTTTATAAAATTGGATAAAAAAAATTATGGTTTGTTAAATTTCTTGTTTAGATAACACAATTTCATTATTATATAATGGAATCTTATCCAACAACCACCATTTAACCGTGTAGGAAATTTTGATAAAATTGGATAAAAATAAAGTTACTTTGTTTAATTTCCCTTCTTTCTACCTACTTCAGATTTTTATTTATTCACATCAAATTATAAAAAGAAATACCTATATATACTTTACAAGTAACAAGTTTCATCCATTGAAAAAGTCACGGTAGCCATTAGTCAACATGGGTAAGCGTACAACTTTTACGCAATTAAATAAAATTTTAAAGTTTAGTCTTTCAATTATTTGTTCAATGTATTTTATTCAAAAGCTATTCCTTTATTAAAAACCAAATTCAGATTATAAGTGTTTTATTTGGACGTATAAATTCAGATTATCAAAAAATATTTACTATTGAGCCAATGAGTACTTCTTATAATTATATCTCATGAGTTGAAACTTACAAGTATATATTTTGAAGAATAAATTTTATATTAGAATTACTTTTGCATTTTAAATTTAATTTTAAAAATTTATCAACAACTGAAAAGCTTATATTTAATTTCTTAAAATATACTTGTGGCGCCTGCATTATTTCAACTTTTATCTTTGTTATTTGTTATTATACTTCTAGAAGGTTACTTTTTAGTTTTTATAATAATTTGGCAGATGTTTTTAGTTGGTTAAATATATTTTAATGTTTTAATTTTATGTGAAAATTAGTCTATTTTTAAAATTTTGGTTTAATTTAATTTTTAATTTTTAAAATATGTGAATTTAATTTTTTTAATAAAATTTTATTAAATTTATTTTAAGTTTTTAGTGTATTTTATGATAATATTTAAATAGTTATTTATACAGCTAGACACATCTTATTTTGATGTTAGTAGAAAAATATGATATTAAATTTGAAACTTTATATAAATTTAATAAAATTAGGTTAAAAATACGATTTTTAAGTTGGAAACTAAATTAAACTAAAGTATAGAAGAATAACTAATTTTAATCTCTACTTAAGATAAAAATATATAATTTTACCCATTTTCAAAAAATATTACTTTTTATTAAAATTTAAACGAAATGAAAACGATGAACATAAAAGGTTAAATCTTTAAATTAAAGATAAAAGCTATGTATAGTTAAAAAAAAAGAAAACTTACTTTAAACCTTAAAATTTTGCTCTATTCCACGTGGAGGGCTAGCTATTGAAAACACCTGATATAGGATTATAAGAGAAGAAACCAAATCAAATCTATGGGAAGGTTGGTAAAATATGGAAATTTTGCAGAAGGGGTGTAAAACGTAGAGTTAAATAACAGTTTTAGTAGTTATCAAAGAACAACAACAAATAATAATACGTAGATTGTTTAAGAATGTTGTTTTGATTCTTCCAATGTAAATGAAAATACATTATTAGAAAGTAAGTTTATTTTGATAATTTTTACTCAAAAGGATAAAGTTTTGATTATCAATGCAGATATCTCTTATATACATAAAGAAAATTATCAAAAAATCAAACATGGTGGACTTGTCCTTTTCAGACCTGTCTGTCAACGCCACTATTTTCCATCCTCATCAGCATATAGCACAGTCACTCATCTTTCTCTTCTTTTTTGCCTTCTTTTTCTTCCTCTCTTTTCATCAGCTCAAGGAAAACAGCTATGACCACCAGAGAAATCCTTAACAAGATGAAGGTACAAGTCATTCCCTTTTGATATTGCATAGAAAATTAGTGGTGGCTGTTCTTGGATCACATTTTTCTTGCTTTTATATTCATCAATTGATAAATGATGTAGATCTTCATTTGTGGGTATTACTCTTCATCATTCGATTCTGTGGATTGCTTTTTGTTGCTTATAAGTTAATAAACTCAACTTGTTTTATTTGTATGCTTTTTGTGGTTGTTGTTGAACCGATTCATGGAGTGTGCCTGGTCTTCCATCATTGACTTTGACTTGTAAGAGAGTGTTTGCAATCACTTTTCTGCAATCTAATGTTATTATCTTTCAGCTATCTCCGATCTGTAGAAAAACATATCACTGAAACTCATATGCATCTTTGTTTCCGGTGTGAGATAAATATACCGGATCATGTCAAATACTTCAATTGATTTTAATGCGTATGAGTATGTAAATTGTGATGAGTGAGGGTATGTTCCAGAACCAACCTGCTTATCATGTTTGCTCGTTTCTGTCATACCCTAGGCTTTACTTTGAAATGACAAAGTTACAAAATAAAGATTTTAAGAGTGCTTTCTTCCAAAACCTGGTTCTTTGTCCATTAAGAGCCATCTGGGATTTGCCTTAATGAACTTTGCAAAAGCTATGGTAAAAGAAGTTGAGGGCTTTCTAATTTCCTTCCAGGGAAATGCAAAATCATAATATATCACTTTGAATGAGCTAGGTTAAGTTTTAACAATAGGGTTTGTGGGGGGTTTGGCTTTGACCTATCTATGTGAGCTAGATCATTGTTTGACAGCTCTAATACAAAGTGTAACAAACGATCTTGTTATATAGTGTAAATTTGGGAGAGTGGTTGTGTGATTCATGTAACCTATCTCAGTGTTGAGATAAAGTTTTCTTGTTGTAACGGAGAGGGTTGGGAGAGCACCACTGGTTTCTCTGGTCATAATATATTCTTTACATGGGCATCTTCTTAATGACCATAGGACCATATATGGCAAGGTCAATCACCCACTTGATTAACTACTTCACATATAGATAACCAAAGCATGAATCTATAGTCATTTTTTGACATGAGCATGTTGCTTGCAGGTAAAAGTTGGTTTGGGTTCATCAGACACTGATTCAGGGAAAGGCAAGAGCAAGATGTCGAAGAACATAACTCATGGCTTTCACTTGGTAAAAGGAAAATCATATCATGACATGGAGGATTATGTTGTTGCTCAATTTAAGCAAGTAGATAGCAATGAATTAGGTTTGTTTGCAATATTTGATGGACATGCCGGTCACAATGTACCTAATTACCTGCAGTCTCATTTGTTTGACAATATCTTAAAAGAGGTAATGCATGTTGTTAGCTATTGCTGATTACTTAACTGTAAAGGAGATTAATTTCAGGGATATCCTCAAAATTGAAAATTAACTATAGTTAAAGGAATATGATTACTATTTTTAATAGAAGTTCAATCATTTTTTGTCTTGTGTAGCCTGACTTCTGGAAAGAACCTGCAGATGCTGTCAAGAGAGCTTACAGTAAAACTGATTCTAATATTTTAGAGATGTCGGGTGAATTAGGTAGAGGAGGTTCAACTGCAGTTACAGCCATATTAGTCAATTGTCAGAAGTTAATAGTAGCCAACATTGGGGATTCCAGGGCTGTCTTATGCAAGAAGGGTGTGGCCAAACAATTATCAGTGGATCATGAACCAAACACGGAGCACGAAGATATAAAGAATAGAGGTGGTTTTGTATCAAACTTTCCAGGTATGACATAATTTAAAATGCATTATAACTTAGCATCAATCTTACTAAATGCTCCGCTAGGTTGGTCAGTTGTGAGATTTGTAGCATAGAACTAAGCTAATGATTCTCGCTGTTTTTCTGATCTAGTTGAGTTGCTTGCTTTAAAAAGTTCACTTAGAGCGGCATAGACTTTGTTCCAGTGCTAAGTATGCAACTTTTGTCATTACTTCAGGGGATGTTCCACGGGTTGATGGACGGCTGGCTGTGTCAAGGGCTTTTGGTGACAAAAGCCTGAAGAAACATTTGAGTTCAGAGCCATTTGTGACAGTGGAGAATATAAATGATGATGCAGAGTTCATTATATTAGCCAGTGATGGATTATGGAAGGTCAGTTTTTATAAATGAAGCATGATGCAAACACCTTATAACCGTCTAGCTATCTATCTATCTATCAATGTATATATTTGATAGGTTTAATTACTTATTTGATTCTTGTGTGTGCATAATCTTAAACGATTTAGAAAATACTTGTTTTTAGTCCATGCACACATACCTTTTAACTCTGTTTAGTATGTTTTTAATCGGTTTTAGTCCTTATAGTTTTGGACAGCAGGGATTAAAGAGTGTATGTGTAGGATAGGGACTAAAGAGTAGTTTCTAAGTAGTCATGTTTGGTGCTTGTGGAGTTTTATCTAATGTTCAAATCTGTTTATTCAAATTATTCCAGGTCATGTCAAATCAAGAAGCAGTTAATTGTATCAGAAATATAAAGGATGCTCGGTCTTCAGCAAAGCGCCTTACCGAAGAAGCAGTTAACAAGAAAAGCACTGATGATATCTCGTGCATTGTTGTCAAATTTCAGTGATCACAACACTCACATGACATACTTTGATCCAGAAACTTGCAAGTGTAACATATACTGCGGTGTAATGAATAAAATGATAAATTATGTTGAGTCCTTCATGCAAATTAACAATGTGGGCAAGATGTAGATTCTGTGATTATATGGACCAAACTTTAATCTGCGAGTTTGCAAGGAGCTTTGGCTTTGTCAGTGATCTTGGAACCATACTTTTAGATCACTGCCTAGGCCTGTAAGATTTTAGATCAAGTTATTTGCTTGTATTACTCCTATCACTGTTGTCATAATTTGTTGTTATTTTTCAGAAGGAACATGGGAATGACCTTCAACAATATCTTTTCATAAATAGGATGGAGGGTGATGGCTTTGCAGTGTCATAAGCATATCAATAATTGACAGGGGCAGACAAGAACATGTTTGTTACCATTTTGAGTTATCTTACAGTTTTATTTACTGGAGATGCAAATAAATCCTACAGATATATTGTGGAGATTTTATTTTACCATTTTATGCGTTTTGAGTCTGTTGAATCTATAGAAATAATTGAAAGAGATACCTGAATTTACTCAATAAGCAATAGATTTTATTCTAATAATGGGGAAATACATCATTCCAAGGGTGGTATCAAGGCACACAGAAAATAAGAAACTTGGTAAGTAAATAATAAAATACAGAGCTTCAGCACTATGACGTAGTTTACATATGACACCACCTTTAAGTGTTGGGGGTTTTTAATTCTGGTTTTAGATTCTTATTCTCGTAACATAAAAAGTGGACTTTATTATATGCCTTGGCATATTGTAAAGATCCATTGACAGAAGAGAGGGAGCATGCTGATGAACACATTGAATTCATCTGAAGTGGAAGGACCTGTAACCAGAATTCCTTGCCATGTTCATCTGAATTCTTCCCCAGTCATCAGCATTTCTGCATAGGCTTTCTGTAGGGTTCTGTCCTTTGCTGCTGCTGCATCCTTCACTGCAAGTCTCAGCATTGCTCTTCCGGCGCCGTTCATTGTGTCTGGCCAAGCGTCTCCGGCAGCTTCTTTTAGCTTCGTCAAACTCTGCCAGCTCATGGAACCTGCACAAACTCATCACAGGTTTCTAACAAGGCAAATGCACAGAAGCAATCCCTTGAAATAGTTGACACTTGTTCTTTATATGAAAGATATGTTAAAAGATCTAAGCACTGAAGTTGATTTTTTAATGTATGTTTCTGATGTATGCATCAGAAAATGTTTCTTGAGTAACACAACAACAAATTCTTTAGTCACTGATTAAGATTCAAGGCATGCCTCTAATTCTAATAAGTCTGTTCATAGTTTGAATTTAAAGGACTACTTCAAAAGTAGTACAATGCTTAGTTTCAAAGTTTTCATGGATAAAGCATGATCCATCCACTCTACTATATATAATGAAGATGCTAAAGGCAATACAGTTTTACATTAAGAGAAAATGGTTTAGTTTAGATGAGGGATTTAACACCTGCTACATTGCTGGCAAAACCTCTGCCTCATTCCTGCAACCATCACAAAAGGTGCCTTGGAATGAAGCTCACACACCTTATGGCGGCGATGGTACCTCTTTGCAACAGTCAAATCAGCACCACACATCTCTGCTTGACAAGAAGGTGGAGAAACTCCACCCCCAGTGGACCCTCTTCTCCCACCACCACCTGCACCACCCTTCTTCCTCTCATCTTCTGCAAGACAGCCCTCACCGCCAGCCACACTTTCATCCTCCTCCTCTTCCTCATCCTCAACTTCAACTGGACTTTCTCTCCTCACCTTCTCAATTGACACTTGCCTCCTGTCTCTACTCTTGATCTCCATTATGAGTTCTTCTGACAAGTATGAAGAAGAAGAAGAAGATGCTGGGGGCAAGAAAACGGTTAGAGCTTGTCTCTGGGAGCATTGTGAGTGAATGGAAGAGTTTATATGGAGCCAAAAAGGTAGAAAAAGAAGAGGGAAGGGTGTGGACCACAAACTTCATTTTGTTGGTTGTTTGCTTTGTTAGCATAGGGTGGGGGGGAAGTCATGCATGGGGATGTGGTTTGTTTTGTCTGTAATGATAAGCAAATAAAGCAAAGTTTAAATATCACTTGTTGTAATAAGTGGGAAGTGGGGATTGATTTTGCATGAATGATGTGTTGAAAGTGACAGTGCTGTCAATTTTGGTTCCTTTGTGGTAAATGCCTATCTAATGGTGCTCAAGGAGTTACAATTTAGCAGAGAAGGATTTTCCCTTTGTTTGTTGATGTGATTTCTGATACGCAGGTGAAGGACCCATATCACATGCACAGCCATCCCTAGCCTTCATCTACTGTATTTACAGAAAGATATATATAATTTACTAATGACTTCATGCAAAAATCTGCATGATTAAACACAGAATCAGAATGACAGTACCAGCAGGGCTAATTTGGACTTTGACACTGTAGGCTTTATATGAAGAGAATTTTTTGAGTTAGATTATTGTAAGCAAAATCAAGTACTCCATTCTAAGTGCACCACAATTCCAACTAATCCAACATAGCAAATTAAGAACTGTTCTTATGGTTCACTACCAATATGGAAGTTACTAGGAGTAACAAACTTAAACATAGGGTTTAGGTATATAGGTCTGTTTTCTCTGTTACTTGTATCACTAAAATATTTTATTGAGATGCACAGTGACAGATGTACTTGTGAACTGGATTTGAAATCAAAAGCTTGTGAAGTACTCATTGCAGTGGGAAAGGGTAGAAAGTTGAAAGAAACATATCATATTTTTCATGGAAGCCAAAGGTCTAGGGAACATCAACAAGAAAATCAACTCTGTAACTTCTCAAGAAAATATGGGTACGTTTGAATTCACCATGGATCAAATTAAGTGCAGATTCTGCTTTGAATAATTTTTAGATTTTCACATCAGAAACATATTTCACTTTGGCTTTAGTTAGAAGCAAATGAGCCCAAAGAAATAGATCTAATGATGCACATTTGTTTAAACGGTTGAAATATTTAGTGCTTGGAAATATGAAAACTGTACTTCCACAACCACTCTGGTATAAAATGATATCATAAACTCTTTTTTTGATGCATATCAAATGATGTCACAAAGTTCGGAGGATAGCATTCCACATTAGCTGGTAATCTTGACGCATGCATGTTTCAATAGTACTACTTTGGCCACAACAATCATGGTACTGACATGACCCAGCACGCTAACACCATGGTTGCACAAGAAGGCAAGGAGCCATTGTACTTGCCACTTGATGTGAGTTTTCACCATGGATGGCTTCTAGTTGTAACAGACAAAAGCAAATAGTTTCAATCTTATCAATGTTACAGAAAAAAAGGATTTTATTTTCAATTGGGAGGAAAAGAAAACAGGAGAATTCATTTCATTTGGAAGTTATAAAAACGTTAACTGATGTTTGACTATTGATGTCTTTTATTATGACAGTTTTATGGTTTTCAATCTTGTGGTCATGCCTGCTTAATTAATCTTTGATGGAGTTATTAAACTCATTAAAATTCAAAGACTTAATTAAGCACAACACAACTAATACTTAATAATTCAGAGAAACTTCATAAAAACTTCTGTAAAGGAGAGAGGAAAATAACACTTAAGCTTTTACCTTGACTTTTTCCTTGTGCTTTTATCTTGACATCTTAAAGGTAAAACAAGTTAGACTTGCAAATATGTTCTTGTACTTTTTCCTTGTGCTTTTATCTTGACATCTTAAAGGTAAAGCAAGTTAGACTTGCAAATATGTTCTTGTAATATGTTTCAGTTGGCTTTTTATATGATAAGGATTTTAGATACCCTTTATCCTGTTGTAGTGTTCTAGGTGACATCAATTGTTCCACGGTAGTGATGAAGTGGGTCAAGTCACAATTGAATTGTGACGTTTGGATTATTTAGTTCTTAAGTAGAAAAAGTTGTGTCATGACTAACGGCTATAGCTTTTTACCTAGTGGTAAATACTTGATTCAACAATTGGTACCAAAACCCAGGTCACGAGTTCGATTTACAGTAGATAATTGTTCAGGTAAAGATTGTTGCAAGTAACATTAATTATCCCATGATGGAAGCCAAATGGACCGAGTCATAGTCGAATTATGTCATGCCTAATGGTAAGTGCTTAGGCCACATCATGATAAAAATCATGGTAAAGCTAAAAACTTAATGGATACAAAATCAATTTCTGTTGGTATAAATGATGTTTGGTCAGAAATGCAGAATCAGTTGTAACATTAGCTTGCCTTCTCTTAATTTGCCTTCTGGCCATGAGAATCGGAATATCACAGTGTACATATTTCTCCAAAAATCATGCCCATCACTCTCATGTTGAGTTGGTTTGGTCCCCTTGTTGTTCCTTTTATTTTTTGTTTTTATTAATGATGCATGAAATGAATACTAAAACCTAACTAGTCATCATGGCACTGTCATCATCTTTCTTGATTGAAACTTGAAATTAGCAATGAAAATGAGAGTACAGAAGCACAATGATATATCCCATTATGCCATAGTAATTGTGATCCCTTGTGAAATGGTCCACAAGTTTGTGTCTTTAGCAAAGTGTGAAGAAGGACAGTTGTTGAGAATTGTATACTGATAGGACAAAGAAAGAAGTTGTAGTGAGATTCTTGGTTGGTGTCTGTAAAGAAGGGATAGTGCAGAGACAGCTTGCATGGGCACTAGTGATCTGATTCAAGAAGCTTGGAATTTGTTGTTGGTCCCAAGATTTTGGTAAGCTAAATGAGAATAAAGGCATAAAATCAAAATGATCTTGTTTGAACTCACCTTTGTGTCTTCTTCAAACATACAGAAAAACAAACCATTGGCTCTTTGCATGCGATTGCTTTTCTCTTATCAACGCTTTGTCGCTTTTGCCTTTATACAACGGTATCTGATTCTGCCTCTATTTTCATGCATCATAACTCTATATTCTCTTTTCAACTAGTCAAAATTATAGTACATATGATTCTTATATTTACTAAACCTCTATAACTTAATTCACTTTAAATTTCAAGTTTTTATGCTTTCTCTTTTTATCATATAAAATAAAAACCAATTTTTTTTATTTTAATAATGCTTACTTTTTACTTTTAAATACTTTTAATTTTTGTTGTCTAAGTCTCTTTCATCATTAATATATTTATTATTTCAATATGAACAATCAAAATAACATATATTTTTTATTCATTTATAAAATAAATTAAAAATACATAGTTTATAATTCATGTGCATGTAATATTAAGGAGTTTAATTTCCTAATAAATTTGATACTTTCACTTGAGTTTTTATTAACTTTTTTTATTACTCAAAATTTTATGGTTTTTAATTCTTTTGTCATTTATTTTTCTTTTTAGTGGATATCTTATTTATTTTCACATGTTAAGAAATATGAGATTATGTGATTGATATAATGATATCATAATTAATATAAAATGATTAGTGATTTTTAAACTCAATAGAAAATTCAAATTCTGATTTTTATCGTACGAAACCATGTTAGATGACATGATTTCATCGTAGAGGTGACAGTAGAGTCCCTTAATCATTGTAATAATGTGGAAGTCATCAAGGATTATGATAATTTCGTTAATCAACATATTTTAAACTAAAATAATAAAGTCATTTAGCATTTTATATTCATTAGCATCATTTTATATTAATCATAATGTCATATTTCTTTTTATATATATATATATATGGAAACAAGTAAGATAACAATTAAAAAATATAAAAAATTTGGGTAATAAAAGAAGTAATAGAGACTCAATTAAAATATTCAAATTTATTATGGAATTGATACTTAATTATTCATAGTTTTATTATAATAATAATTATTAAAATAATAATAATACTAACACGTATATGAATAAAAAATATTAATCAAAGACTCAATAATTTTTAGAACAATAATAAATAATAGATAAAAAATACAAGAGGTAAGGAGTAGAGATAACCTAGGTTGAGGCACGCATAACGTTATCTTTAGAGAGAAAATGTCCCTACTACATAGGGCAAAACAAAATCATATGCGATCTCTCCCAAGATACAATCGATCGAGTGCAGCGAATGATCTCTGAACCTTATGAACACCAATGTCTTAAAGATAATATAGAGAAGAAAGAATAACACTTTTGATAATGTTGTGTCTTTCATACACCTAAGTGTTATTTATAGGTAGAAAAATGAGACACAAGAGTAACTTGTAATAAAAAATTATAATTGTTAGTCATAAATAACATGAACCCATAAATTTAAAAGTCCATGAAAACATGAGTGAGAGTAGGATTTTGATTTTAGTTAGTTATTTTATAAATTATATTAAAATATTTTTAACAATAAATAGTTCAAGATGATTAAAATAAGCAATCATTCACAAACACTAACTTCATTCAATCATACAAAATTTTCTAGATAAACTACAACAACTACCTCTTGAGAAATTTATGTATTGAATCAGACCTCAGAGATTATGCATTTGTCATAAGGATCTCAATAGCATTTTGGCTTATAAAACCATGGCTCTACCAAGCCTTCCTACATGATAAGGTTAGTTCGACTATGACACGCCAGAAAAGTTCTATTTAACACTAATTCTCGTCATAAGAACCTCAATCAACTCTCATTAACTAAATACCTTCTACATGAGTTAGAATATCTAGTAAAGTCTAGGTAATCTCCTTCTGAGTCCCTACTCAACACACCTAACATAAGAGTGGAATGCTTTCTCCCTTGAAAGCCATTTGACATTCATCACTCCCAACCACACATTAGCATCTCATACAACATTTAAACATTACTAGTATTCATTCACATCTAAACCTCTAATTAACAATAAACTATACCAAGATAGAAGGCACACTCACAAGAAAATAACCAAAGAGCAACCTATCACACATAGCTCATTCATCACATTCTCGTATAATCTTACATCATTACATCATTTCATATATATGTAATTTACTGTTAGTGAAAAACGTCAATTGCATTGATCGCACGTAGCAAGTAGTAAATATTGTTATCTCCACTCCACAAGGACTTGTGTAACACATGACAACTCTTACAATTCAAAACTCAATTAAACAACAAAGCTCACAAAACACAAAGAAACTCTTTTTGTATTTTTATCATACAATTGGTGTGTTATACAAATTTAAAATAATATACAATTAGCAAGATTAAATTCCATTCACTTCATTCTTATACATTCACAAACATCTCAATTTCATACTAAAGTCAAAATCAACTCATAAATATACTCAAATCATATCCCTAGTGACTTTGAGCCTATGATAATTCTTCAAGTTCTAATTCCTTGAATCCTCGACAAGTGAAATCATGTTTTAAGTTCAAAAGTCTTAAGATTACTAATGAATCATATTATATCCTTAGATACTAGCTCCATTAGGTATTCAATTTTAGTCCTAGGTTCAAAAGACATTTTCCAACACTTCAAGAGCCAACAATCAAGCCATGGGTGATCAAGTCACAATAAGCATTAAGCATAGAAATCAAATACTAACATTGAAATGGAAAAGCATATGTATTACCATCACAAAATACACAAGATTCAGTTTATTACATCTAATATCAACAAATAGGGTTAGCTCTCCATAGTGAAGAATCCAGGGTTTACAAATAGAAGAGTTAGGGAAGAAATAGAAACCAAAGAGAAGATGCAAGCCCTCTCCCAAGGTTTTTGGCAATTGCTCTATGATCCAATTGCACCTCTTAATCGTGTCTCCATCTCCAAATTGTAGATCCTTCCCATGGATGAAAATTGAAGACCCAAGGAGGAGTGGAGAGCTTCCTAGCACCCCAAACAACCTCTAAGGGACTCTATTAGTCGTTCTAGGTGGAGACAAATCATGAGAGGAAGATAATGACATGTCAACGATGCCACCTCTCAACGCCTCTTTCAAACCATTTTGACATGTCAACGATGCCACCTCTCAACGCCTCTTTCAAACCATTGCCCAATGCCAACTCTGCAAAACTACTTCTGTGTCGCTCAATGTCAGACTCCTCTACAACACTGGTTGCTCTTTGACTTTGCAGTGCTGAGCGTGATTCTAGTGTTGCCCAGTGCGGGTATTTACTTTTGAGTTCAATATTGTTTTTCTCCACCACAAATGCTTGTTATTCACTTATTTAACACATTAAAAATAAATATTAGAGGTAAAACAAACATAAACTAACTAAAACACAAGAAAATACAAAATATACTAAACTTGAGATCAAACAAGGTAAAAACTAGGGACAATTGATTTTATTCTCTAAAATCACCACACCAAAACACATAAAAATCATCATTATCATTTACCTCAATCCAAACTTATCTCATAGCATCAATCACCTATTATTTATTTTAATTTAAATGTTAACAATCCATCATTTATTTAGTATTACATTAGCATAATATTCATTTACAATATTTCCATTAAGTACATCAAAATGGCAAAACACATGACTCTAACCACAAACTCTAATCAAATATCACAACATTCAAAGTGAAAGAATAATATGTCTATGACCAACTATCAAAATTTTAACTCGATCCGACAGTTAATGAAATGGGAATCTCAATTTTCCTGAGATAACTCAGGACAAAAAAACAAGGTGGTGTCGACCGTTGGGTAAGTAGCGTTAGGTGATAAAACCCCTTGGTACTCACTAATTTGGGAGCGCCCAAAAGTCCAAAAGTGATGCACAATGCCAACAAGCTAGTGAGACACAGTCTGATTGGTGCCCAACGATATTGCAGGGGTGCCTAACGCTCCACCAAATATTTTGAAATTTCTCTGAATGTTAATTAATCAATTTGACTTTTTCTGAGCTATTGACCACTCAATATACTCTATAAGATCATAATATAACTTTATCTTAACTCAAGAAGCACCAATTTGAAAAATTAATTTATCTCTCAGAAAAATCCCTCATCAATAGTTAAATAAACACAAAAGAACTAGTTCAAGCACATAATGGCACATGCTTATAATATCATTTTGTCAATCTAATATCCTCAAATGTGACATCTCTAGTTATTTCAAGACAATATCAACCATTTTAAGAATCTAGATTACTAAAGAGATATATTAAGTTAACTCACCAAACATAGAATTAATCATTCAACCAAACAAATCATCTCATTCATCAATTTCAACCAGTCCAAAACAAATTTATTCTATCATTAGATTAGTGAACTCGACTAATAAGTCTCAACAGGTATTTTTCTTACATTTCAAAACTCAAAACAGATTATACAAGCACAAAATATACTCATTGAAATCAATTGAGGCAGATCTACCAATACTTGACATAAAATTTCCCATCAAAATCCCAATTACATACATTAGTTGTATCTAAATTCATCAATTCAACTAGTTCACCAATTAACAACACCAAACAAACAAAATCACCTCATGTATCAATTCAACCATTCATAACTCATAAATCTAACCACAATCTCATTTAACAATACAATAACTTTTAAATAACTAACTTTCCTTACCTAACTTATGAGCACAAAACACAATTTCCTCAACCTCAAAGCACTCTTAACCACACATAAGGAAATATATGAACAAAGAATGCTCATATCAATGATTTGATCATACCTAACTATCCAAATTGAACATAGATTCATCTATAGCCTTGGGATGACACATGCAACCCCCTAACCTCACACAAGCATTACAAAAATAAACAAGACTTTAAAAATAACAAAATATGAACTTAAGGATAAACCTTGCTACCAAGAGTTTTAGGGTATACTCAAATCTTTAGACAAATGAGAGATGGAACCAAAGATATGGAGAAAAGGTTTAGAAAAAAGTTATAGAGATATAGTGTTTCTTATTAAAAGAAACTTGATTAATAGAGATTTATATTTATAATATGACTTTTATTAATATAATAATCGAGTGTCATCTTTTAACATCAACACTAATCTTTGTTATCTTTTAGGTCCCTACATTTACCCTTTTATTATCACAAAATGCGTTTAAAATGTCAAATAAACTTCATAAAATTTGGTAAGAAGGACTAAATCCACGCATTTCTAAAAATGAAGGACTAAATTAGTATAAAGTTTCGAAGAGGGACTAATTCCAAAATTCATTGAAACTTGAGGGACTAAAAATATGTTTAACCCTTAAATTAATTATTTTACTGATTTTACTAATTTTTTAATTTAATCGTTCTTTCATTTGACCAATTTTTAATTATTAAACTACCTATAAAATAAATAAAAAGTATTTACAACAAATTTATAAAAAATTATTTATATGTAATTTCATAATAATAATAATAATAATAATTTTATTATTTTTTATTGTCATCCAAAAAATGAACACACATGTAGCGTATGTGGTTTCACTGATTTACTTAAAATGAATAGAACTAAATGTGTATTTAATTGAAAGTTATTAATAAATAAATATTGTTTAATCCAAAGCTTAAAAACTAGTTATGATTTTTTTTATTAGGAGGAGAATGAATAAAAAGGGTTGCATTGAGGAGAAGGAAATGAAATATTTGCATTTAATTCATGTGGTGAAATTTAATTGTAAATTAATATATTGAAAAAATAATTTATAAAATATTTTTCTTAAATTAAATGTAAAGACTATTTTCTTAAAATGTAAAATAAAGTAATAAAGTTTACATTAAATAAAATTATTACAAAACTTTAATAAACAAGAAATATATTTCAAAATAAAATATATTAAAATAAATCATCAAAATTTAAATTAATTATTTTTTTATTTTCATTTTAATGCCTTTTTATTTTTTATTTTTATTTTTTAATATTAAACATCTATTAAAAAATATTAAATTGATTTAATTTTATTAATTATTTAAAAAAATTAATTATTCATTTTATTATAATAATAATAATATATTTTTAAAGTGTTAAATATATTTCATTTATAGATCTTAATTCTTTAGTATGTTAGAGTAAAATAACAAATATTATTATTTTTTATTTAAATTAATTCATTAAGTTTCTTCTTTAATCGATTATAATTCATTTTTATAAGTAAAATTTAATAAAGTTTTTTTTTAAAGGCAACTTTCTTTATAAATTACTGAAAATATACATCAAGATTTATCTTACTTTTGGTGATTTTGCGTTTCATTTTCGATTTTTTTACTTTGTTCCATTTCTTATGTTTCCTTTCGAAACAAAGCATCGTAAGGATGAGTGATAGTTCTATAGTATATGTATTAACTTTGTTTTAATGTGTTATTGTGGTACTAATAAACTAACATATAAACATGTATATATAGATAAGCATAGACACATGAATTATATTTATAACTTATGAAATGATTATTTAAGAAGCATTATTTACAAAATAAAATTCATAAATATGATAAACATACTCACATTTATTAAGATTGAACCCAAATAAATAATAATTTTGTCCATACCGGGTTGTCTCATGCAAAGTGCTACTTCTTTATTGGGTTTAATTAGTCGGATGATATTCACTTTCGTTCAGATGTGTCAGTTTGGTATCCGGTTTTAAAAATGTGTCAATCTAGTTCCAACTTTTGAAAAAGTGTTTTAATCAAGTCCCTTTCAGACAAAAATTACTAAAGCCTTTATCTTAATTCATGACTTTTACCACTAAATTTTAATATAAATATCAATACTTAGTTTTAAATATCAATAACCTTAACGATGTTAATAAAATTTTTGCTGAAAAGGACCTAATTGAGGCATCTTTTCAAAAGTTGAGAGTCAATTGACATCTTTTTAAAAGTGGGTACCATCCAACTAATTAAACCTCTTTTTTTTATATTGGGTGCTAGTAGTATTCTACAATCATAATGTTTAAATCATCTAAATATAAAATCTCAAATATAT
>Ga0209589_1008227_pt1 | contig 16358 bp, 9 predicted proteins | sample CowpeawhiteBW_FD_187525 | JGI IMG/M metagenome (GOLD analysis project Ga0209589, IMG submission 187525) | Root nodule microbial communities of legume samples collected from California USA - Cow pea white BW (SPAdes) (version 2) | ecosystem: Host-associated > Plants > Roots > Nodule | place: USA... | reverse complement strand
AAAAATTTGAAAAAAAAAAACTATAAATTTCAAAGAGATTACTTTTTTTGCAAAAATTAAATATTATACCTTTCAAACCTTTTAAGCTTCCACTAAGAGTCTCTTTAAGCATTAGAGAGATCTTTTTTCTTGCATTTTAGTAAAGGCCTTTGTTATTTCAAAGTATTTATTTTGTGTCAAAAGTATTGTTTATAAATTCTAAAGCACATTTTTGTCTTTATAAAATTTGTTATATAAATTTTTATTAATGAAAATAATTATTTCAGTTTTTAATATAAAAATGATAAAATTAAAGATCAATAGTTATACTTTAATCAATGCCCTAAGGACACTAGTTAGCATTTTCCATGTTTATTTTGTGTTAGAGAGATATTGCTTAGAAATCTCAAAAGACATTTCTTGTATTTATAAAATCTATTATATGAATTTATATTATTTTAATGGAGAATGCTAACCAGTGACACTGGTTAAAGAATAATAAATACGCATGGATTTTATCATTCTTACATTGTAAACTGAAATAATTAATTTTATTATTTAAAATAACATAAATGCATATAACTATTTTTATAAACAATAAGAAATTAAAATAAACATTTTGAAAAATCAATTAAATCTCAAATTGATATTTTTATTTTTATTTTTGTAAATTTTTTAGATGTTTAATAATATTTTTTGTTTATTTTTTTGGTAATTTAAATTTTTTATATTTAATTATATTTTAATTTTTAATAACATTCGAATATAATTATTTTATTATTTTTTAACTTTTATCGATAAACATTAAATAAAATATTATAACAATAGAATAATACTTATGGATATTCTTTTCTTTTAAATAAAATAAAATTGAATTAGTTGTAATTATAATTAACTATAAATTTATTTAAATATTAATTATTCTTAATCATTGTTCTTAGGACATTAATGAACAAGACCATAATCAATGAAGTTAATTATTTCAAGGAGAATACTAACCAGTGCCCTTAGGTCTTTTGCACAATAAGGAATAATTTAAAATGGAAGTTGAAAAAAACCATGAAGGCCTTCGTGAATGTTTTAAAGGGGAAGAGTTTGGAAGAGGGCTTTGTCTTCTAATCTCAGGTGAATAAAAATTCAAATCCAGTGGTACATAGAAGAACGAACTGGTAAGAAGTTGTTCGTTAAAATAAGGTAGGAACATTTGGGGATTAAGGTTTTCTACTGTTTTAGGGTTTAACAATGAGGAGGAGTTCTGGATCGAAGTGTAATGCATTGTCATCGTTGTCATTTGCACAACTAGGGTTTTCGCATTTTAGACCAAAACTTTGTGGATGTGGCAAAAGATTATTGCTTCTTAAATAAGGAATAATAAATGTGCTTTGATATCATTATTTTTACATTGAAAACTGAAATAATTAAATACAGTAATTAAAATAGTATAAATGCACATAATCAATTTTATAAAGACAAAAATACCCTTTTAAATATGTAGACAATAACTTACTGTTACAAAACAAGATTTTGAAATTTTTAAGGTCTACTAAAAAGAAAAAAAAATCAATTAAGTCTTAAATTGACACTTTAATTATTCCTTTTTTGTAACATTTTTAGATGTTTAACACTATTTTTTTTTGTTGGTTTTTCTGTTAATTTATACTTTCTTATGTTTTTTTTTTTAAGTTTTAGATGTTTAACACTATTTTTTAAAATTTTCTTATATCTAATTTTTAGCAACATTAAAATATAGTTATTTTATTATTTAATTAGTTTTAAATTTTATTTGTGAACATTAAATAAAATATTAAATACACATGTACAATATTTATGGGCATTTTTGTCTTTAAAAAAAATAAAGTTGCATTAATAGTTATTAGGTCAAGATTTATTTAATATTACACTTATCTATGTACTCTTGTAAGATCCAATGTATATTAATTATCCTTAACCAGTGCTCTTAGGACACTGGTTAGCAAGACCTTCTTTTAATAATCTTTATTTATTTTGGAATGAACTCCCCCCAAATGCAAATAAATCATTATTTTTAAACACTCCATAATATATAAGATATAAAAAATTATTATAAGATATTTTACTCTTAATTCATTTTTAAATTTTTTATAAATATAAATTTTATTAGTTTTTTTTATTGAATACTTGAAATTTTTTATAATTTTTAATTGTTTGAATATAATGATTAAAATATTATTTATATTTTTTTCTGTATTAAAAAAGAATTTTTTTATTGATTAAAATGATACTATTAAATAATAAGATGGTCATGATTTTTGTGACATGCTATTTTAGTTGACGTGAGTGAATGAATTGATCTTCTTAGTCGGAGAAGTTACAATTGGTAACTTACTTTTGGAGGTGAATTTTTTACCTATAAATTGATTTTGGAAAACCAACCAAACAACAACATTATTTTAATGATTTCATATATACTAAAATCAATTCAGGATACATCTCATATACACTAAAATAAATTGATATTTATAACTTCTCTTTGAAAATAAATTTTTTAATTTTAAATTGATTTTAAAACCAAACATACATTTTGATTTGAAAATTCATAATCAATGCTAAACCAAACAATGAATGGGTGTGTTTAAAGTGAAACCAAACAAAAAAAAAAAAAACTAAAAAATAAGTATCATTTTTGTCATTGCTGTAACTCATAATAACAATCTATCGCTATTCAACACAAAATAAAAAAAATTACTTAATATATAACTATAATATTATTATTTGATATTAATAAGAAAACTTTACTTTTTAACATCTAAAAATACTTAAGCAAAAATGACTTCGATAAATTAAAAGCATGATAAAAACTCAAAAGATAGTAACATTATTCATAATAGAGTTAAATAATTTGTGTTCCGATAAATGGAAAGTAAAAAGGTGCATAACTAACATAAACAAAATGAACTCTAATTTGGAGAAGGTGGTCTAATTTTGAGTTTAACTTTCTATTAACAAAACTAACAACTTGTCAATAAAAAAAAATCATCTATAATAAAAAAAATAGAATATGAAAAGATAAATAAACCAAAGTCTGAAAATTAAATTGGTTTAAAAAAATCCAATATCCTTTTGCGGTGGACGAAGGTCATTTCAGAAAATATCTCGCTATACTCCACTGTCCCACCTAACTGTTAAATAAAATGCTTCTTATAATCTAGCCAACAAGTTAATAGAAGTGATATAAATTAAATATCAATAATTTTTTATTTGAATATATTTTTAGAAAAAATGTCTAATTTTCATTCGGGTTTTCGTCTTTACTATTAATTTTAATTTTCGTAGTTTTTTTTTTAATTGTTAATCACATGTTTTGAAGCGCTTCCAAAGGTTTTTCTGAAAGAGATTAACTTAAAAAAATGAAAAAATTGTGAATTAACGGTAGCTAACGAAATAGTGTAGTGCAGAGTGGGTGTATAAGAAGATTTTAGAAGAGTGGGACAAAAAATGCGATGCGCGAAGAAGAAAGCAGAGATCGGGAATGCCATTGCTCATATCCAATTCCGCCAAAGCGTTTAGCTTCTCCAGGCGAATGTCCTCTCATCCTCCCGCACTCAAAACGCGCCTAAGAGGCGTCGTTTTCGACATGGACGGCACCCTCACCGTCCCGGTCATCGATTTTCCGGCCATGTACAGGGCGGTGCTCGGCGATGCGGAGTACCTCAGGCTGAAGGCGGAAAACCCTTCCGGCATCGACATTTTGGCTCACATCGAGACTTGGCCTCCTCATAAAAAGCACCAAGCCTACGACGCCATCGCCGAGGTCGAGCGTCAGGGTCTCCAACGCCTCCAAATCATGCCTGGTTTGCATCCATTTCTCTCTCTTTCTCTCTTTCTCATGAAGTGTGCATAGTTTTCATGCTCGTTCTGCAGGTGCTTCGGAGCTTTGTGCTATTCTTGATTCCAAGAAAATAAGGTCCAGTTAAGCGCATTTTCTTCTTCTTCTTCTGTTCTCTGCTCTTTGCAAATTGAGATTCAGTTAAACGCGGTATTGGTTATTGGTCCTGGTTCTTAGGGCATCTCAAACAGGAGCAATCTAGGAGTTTCTGGCATAAAAGTGGGTCCCACATTAGCATATCAACTAAATTCTATTAGAAGAAGCATCGTCGTTAACTCCAACCAACTCATTATTTTATATATATTTTATTTAAACTTGATTATAATATATAATAATATTTATGAAGATAATATTTTTTTTTTTATTGTAAACAATAATTATTTCTACAAGCAGCTCAAACTTATTTTAGCCTTCAATCTCTAATGGTAAAGTTGCTGGAAGCAACTCTAAATACATGTGAACTTAGGCACATTGTTTAATTTGGACAACTAACGTATTTATGTGATGAAACTTACTTTACACGGTTTCCAATAAATAGTTAAAGTTCAGCTTAGTATCTGTGATAAATGTTTGTACTAAAGGTCAAAACAGATTACCGTGTTGCTTTCTCAGTTATGACAAGAGAACAATGCTCAAAACATTTAAGCAATCAGTTTTGTTCTATCTTTTCTTAGGACAGACTTACATTTAGTTTCTTATGTGTATGTACTTTTGGTAATGCTTTCCTATTGAAATTAAAACTTTATCTCAGAATCCTATGCGAATCTTTATTACTATGTGAGGTAAAACTCTAATTCTTACCCAAAAAAATATTACCATAAGCATTTTAGGAACTACACTTAAGTTGTGCTCTTGTATTTATACATATTCTATGTCTATGCTAAGATTTTGTTAACATCTAGACACCAATGGCAATGAGTTGTTAAAATCAATTGATTTTTTTTTTACTGTAGCACATATCTATAACATGCTCTAGAATATGAAGTTTATTATGTGAAAATAGTATTCGTTAGCTAACTGTGATTCCATTTGTTTGAAGTTGTTTGTCCCAAGAAGATAAGGATAGTATGATTTTTTTTTTACAGTAGACATTTTGGTATTGTTTGTTATAAAATGTGAATAAATTACTCATGATCTATAGCTTTTTTTTAATAGGAGGGGTTTGATCACTAGGAACATGAAGACAGCAGTTGATTTATTCCATGAACGATTTGGGGTGAGTTTGTCAACAAAATGCAACTGTGTGTATGTATATATACTAAATTTATTTATCTCGGACAGTTGGATTGGATTGATATGGGAAATTGTTTGTGAAATTAGGTTGTTCACTTTTCTCCTATTTGATCTTTGTTTTTGGCTTTGCTCTGATATTGTGCCAATATAAACTAGAAAAGCGTGACAGAGTAAGGGATTTTGCCCTGCTGCTTTCTTTTGTCCGTAGGTATGACATACATCAGTTTGAAAATGAAGTTATATAGTTGCTGGATGGATGCTTGTATAGAATGGAATCTTATTACATTACATTTCCATTATTTTCAAGAAAAGTTGGTGTAACCTTATAAAGACAGTTATAAAAAAACTCCTTTCTAAAATGTGCTATCTATGGTGGTTGCATACTTCATAAAGTCACCATTATTGATTGTGACTTGAAGACTGTGAATTTTTAGTGTAAGGTTAAACCTCTAACTCTTCATTCTTTTAAAATGCTGAACTACTATATATTATCTCTCATTGCTGCAGATTACATTTTCTCCAGCATTAAGCAGGGAATTTCTTCCTTATAAACCTGATCCAGCTCCACTATTGCATATCTGTTCTCTTTGGGAAGTTCAACCGAATGAAGTAATAATGATTGGGGATAGCCTTAAAGATGATGTAAGTGATTCTTTTCCTAACGTGAGTATTCAAATGCCACACTTTTCATTGTAGCTGTGCAATGTACAATTTCAAGTGCATTGATTCTTATCATCATCACTATTTGGGAAAAATGCTTACGGCTCTTCTTGGTTTCTCTTTTCACATTTGATTACAAATACATAATAGTAATAATTGCAAAATCAAAAGCAGAACATTAAATATTGTAGTAATAAAATCCTGAATCTAGAGAAATAAGAGTGCATTTCAAATCTTTCTCAGAGTTGGTTCTGTGATGATGACCGGTAAACTTTATAGTAAAAAAAAATTGAGCATCAGTATGCAAACCAGTCTGTGTTTGCTTGCAATATATATATATATATATATATATATATATATATATATATATACTGTGACTCGTGTCCTTATTTTATTTACCTAGTGGTATTTTAATTTTATCATTATTTTGTCTGTAAGTTTTATGCCACTACAAATATCTGCATTTGATCAGTCAAAGATTGAAGATTGTGCTGCATTAATAAGTGGACCACAAGGGGAATAAGCTCTGTATAACAAAATGATAAATTACATGCTTTTAACATTTCCTTAACTATGGTGAGAGACCTAACAGATTTTCGTTTAAGGTAAACACAATAAGTTATATGGTAAATCACATTTCCTTGACTATTCAGGGCCATATGATTTACCCATGTTCATAGTCCCCCAAAACTATGATGAATAGAGGAAATTGTATTTACTGTTAAATTTAATAGTGGCAATCTGTTCATGTGGGAGGCAAAGTAGTCTTTGTTTTATGCGAAAGCCTGCCAAATTTAATTGAGAGTTGTTTTATATTTGTAAAACGGATTATTATTTCCAACATGGCTGCAAACAAATTCCTTTCCATTTATGCTGTATTTTCCTAGTATATTTATCATATTTGAAATTGGCTGGTAATTGATTTATGCTTAATTGCTTATTTAACCCTTTTACAGGTGGCTTGTGGGAAGCGAGCAGGAGCCTTTACATGCTTGCTTGATCAAAAAGGAATATATGATTCTCCCGAGTATGCTGATGTTGAATTCAAACCAGATTTCAAGGTGTCTTCCCTTGCTGATGTTTACTCAATTCTAGATGTAAATTTTGATCTGACATCTTGATGTCAAGGATTGTTCACGCGAGCCAATTATTGCGGTTTATGCTAAGAAGAGATATGGAGATGGCATATATATTAGGGTAGTTTTATATCTTACCTTGGTAAGGTCATGAAACAAAAATATCATTGAAATATTTAGGTTTGGAGGATTTAATAGGTGCCACTTTAATAATAATATTGTAACTTAGCTTGGATCATTTTCATTGTCTTGCATGCGCATGAATGCCATCCAAAATTATTGTTCTGAAAGTTAGCGTCAGTAACAAGATCCATTGGATTGTGCTGTACATGTTGCCTCTCTTTGGACTTGCAAGTTCTGTAGATGTTACTTCAGCTTCTTTGACCCATGGGTTTTGACACGATATTACGTGTAGGAGCTCTATTTATTCTGAAATATATATATATATATATATATATATATATATATATATATATATATATATATATATATACTTTGTCAACCTTTTCAATCTTTTGGTCTTGTGATTTGTGGTATATCACATTAGAAACGAATTAATTTCAATCAAGTTCATCAAACTCAAACCTTATTTTACAAAATTTAAAAGCTTACTTATGTCTATTTTTAATACCTCATTTAAAAATATTACTTAAATAAAAAATGGTTAAATATATTGTTAGTAATTAAAGTACATAAAAATTAGAATTTGACTCTTTAAAACTTTAAAATATTTTAGTTTTCAAATTTTAAATATATATATATAATTATTTTAATCAAATTATATATATTAACTTGAAAACATGTATGATACGTCAAAAAAGTTTAATATAATTAAATTAAAATGATTATATACATATACTTTATATTTGAGATCAAAATGAATTTGAGATCAATGTTTCAATCAAAAATGAATTTACTTTTATATTAAATAATTTAGTTTTATATTAGATTTGGAGAACTAAAATTATAGTTAACTCTACAACAAAAATATAAAAGAACAAAAACTTATAAATAAACCAAAAATTTGAATGGTGTGTTTGGATAAAGTATTTTAACGAAGTAATTTTTCTTTTCTTTTTTTAAGAATTTAGATTTTTTTTTTTGTAATGAAATGTTTTGTTTGGATAGAAAAATTAAAAAAATTTAAAATTCAAACATTTTTGTAAAGTATTCTAATTAGCTAAAGTAGTAGAAATTCAAATATTTTCAAAATAGGTGGAATTTAAATTTCTTTTCCCTCACAACCTCACACGCCAAACCTTAAATAATATAAATTATTTAAATATTTTAAGTTGACCAATATTTTTTAAATTTAACTTACAAATTTTATACATTAATATAAAGGCTTAATTATGTTTTAAGTCCTTGATAACTTTGAAAACTCTCAATTATACATTATAAAACTATAAAATTAAAAAAAATAAAAATTATATTTGTATATTTTGTAAATTCGTAATTATGAAATTATATATTTTTATAATTTTGTAATTTGTTAATTTTTGTAATTTAATATTTTTAAATTTTATAATTTTATTTTCATAATTTTTAGTTACATGTTTTATATTTTTGTAATTTTTTTTAATTTCATAACTTACTTAAATTTAATAACTATTTTCGTTAAATATAATAAATATTCAAACAATATCTCCTAATGAGAGTCTCTTATAACAAAATATTATGTGACGACATTCATGGAGAGTAAGTAGGGATGACAATAGGTGAGTCGGGAAGCATAGTGCCTACCTGCAATCCGACATGTAACAAAAAAATCTGTCTGTTACTCCTTCTGCTACCCAAGCGGGTACCCATTTAAAAAATACCCAATTAAATTTATATAAAATTACAAAAAAATGTAAAATTAAATATTAATTTAATTTAATTTAATTTAATCTAATAAAATATAAATTAAAATTCAATTTTAATTAAATTTAACTTAATAAAACAATTATTAATTTTAATTTTTTTACAAGTAACAGATATCGAGTACAATATAATACTCACACCTGATCCGGATATTAAAATACCCGTTACCAGTAGGTAGCAAATACCCGTAAGTACCAATTATCCGTCACAGATTTTATTCATATATACTCATGGACATAAATATTTTTGTCACATCCCTAAAAGTAATAGTATAAGTGTCACATCACAAATTATTAATGACTCAATTAAAAATTTATAAATTTATCAAAACTTCAAACATAATTAAACCTCAAATAAATAATTTGAAAATAAAATTTTATCTAGTACGAAAATCAATTGATTTATCTAAACGTGAAATTGAAATATAAATTATTTTAATTTTTTTATCCAAACAAATTATTTAGAAAATAAAAAAAATTAATTACAAATAATTCAAATAGAATACATTTTATTTTTTTTATATTTATCCAAACATAACGTAAATATATTATAAAGCAATCTTAATTAGAATAAAAGGAATATATATATATATATATATATATATATATACCGTAAAAGTAACAGGAGAAAAAGCATAATTTTTTATCCATTAAATTTCTAGTTCACATAATCGAATGAATCTAATGTTACTAAAAGAAATTAAAGTTATATTTGAAGTTAAGAAGATAAAGATATTATATATATATATATATATATATATATATATATATATATATATATATATATATATATATATATATATATATTGTAAACTTTATATAAACTATTGAAGATAACAAAATTGCATTTGTCACTTTCAAAAAATAATTTTTAACTTATAATTTTAATAAATAAAGACAACCATTTCAAAATGTTGCTTTCAGCTGAAATGATCACATTCCTTTAACTAATCGAATGTAATAGAGAAAATTATTACAATTTAGTAAAATTATCGAAAGCTATAATTTTTATTTATTCATTTTACCATTACGAGCTAGTTTGATTAACTTAAAATAGGTGTTTTTACACTAAGTGATTTTTAAAATGCTTTTACTATTTAAATAAGATTTATTTATTAACAAGTTGTACATATTTTTAAAGTAAACCTATTTAACAAACACATAAAAATAAAAATTTACTTATTTATATATAAAAAATTGTATTAAAAAGCTCACAATAGAAATTGTCATTTCTTTATGAATAAAAAATGTTTAAGATATAAATCGTTGCTATGTGTTTATCGAATAATTTATTTATTATTATTATTATTATTATTTCCAGAAATAAAATTAATAAGATTTATTTTTAAAAAATAGATAATTTTTTTTATTAAAAGGAACTGTTTATTTTTAATATTTATTTTTTTTTTATTTCAAAATGAACGATAATGTAAGGAAGAAAAAGTGAAGGGCCGAACCAGAGGTGTGGGACTCACCCTTCACTCTTCCATGGAGTTCGTTGCAAGCTCTGTGAATGCTTCTTCTTCTCTTCGATGCTGTCACAATACCCCTTTTCCTGCTATCTCCATTACTAAGGTTCTTTTCTCACTATTTCCCTTATCTTCTCATCACTTTCACTACTTTTTCTAATCCATTTCCCCGTTTCATTCCCACATTCTGTTTGGTTTCTGAGAATAAAAAAAGTGTTTTTTAAAGCTACTCTTTATTTAGTTGTCTCTGTAATAAACCAATTTAAAGATATATGATCAATGAAAAGGACATGGTTATTTTGAATTGAGTAATATAAGTTTTCACTGAATTGTAATTTGCACTATCTGCAGGTGTCACAGTGGAAATGTTTTTCATTAAGGGTTTTGGAATCTCGGTTTCCGTTGGCACATAGCAGAAACAAATGTGTTGGTTATAGAGATAGGGATTCTAGAAGAGATTTTTCAGTTGGAGTTGTGTCACGGATAAGCTGCATCTGTTATCCTAAGTGTAGCTATTTTCCATCAAGTTGGGGTTTCTTTTCTAAAAGGACGAAATGTAATAGTCTTCTACGACTGAAGGATTGTTCAGAAAACATAAGACAGCATGCTTCTATTCTATTTGTGCGGCTGGTTACTGGAGTGATGTTGGTCATGTCTGTTTCTCTGGCTTCCAGTGAGCAAGCCTGTGAGACACCTTGATTTTGAGCTACGGTTCAAATTTAAAATATATCTGGACAGTGAATTTTTTATAGAATTTTTTTAATTTTGTCTTAACGTTGTATTTTCATTTTTGGTTCTTTCTTATAGGGGGGCTGTCTGAAGAGAATCTTCTCTTTCTGGAGGCGTGGAGAACAATTGACCGAGCGTATATTGATAAAAGTTTTAATGGACAGAGTTGGTTTAGGTATAGAGAAGATGCACTTCGCAATGAACCAATGAACAATCGAGAAGAAACATGTATATCTTTTATTCTCAATCTTTTTTCATATTTTTCAACTTGCTGCATAATGACAACATTCTGTGATGGTATATTTTGTGTTTTCGACATAGAAAATTAGCCATGCTTTCCTGTTAGTTTTCGAGGAGTGGAATCACGTTATTATTTCTTCTTCGAATAACTTTGTGTTTACTTTATAAGTAGTACAAGGTTTTAATTGAACTTGGGCGAAATTTTAGCTGAGACAATGAAAATTTGATTGAAAATGTTTTCAAGTTAAACAAATTATAGTTATCAATAAACATCATGTTTTGAATTGCACTTGATATCTGATGATTTAACCTCCAAATAAACTGCTCTGAATTACTTTTGCTCTGATAGTATACTCATTCATAATCAATTAGTGAGAAAAAAATAAGAAAATTTAATAAATCAAACTAGTCCATTACACCAGCGGCAACAATAAAGTTTTATCTCATTAGGTAAGGGTCAACTACATGGTTCACATGATGTCATTTATTATTGTTAAAGGCCAAGGCTTCAAGGATAGTATATACCATGAAATCTCTCTTGACAACTTCCTTCCATGTCCTTCTTGGTCTCCATCTCCTTCTTTTCCCAGGTCTAGAAGTCTTGCAAACTTGATTTAACTTTTCCAAAACATGAGGTGTGTAACTTGATTTTAAATTATAGGAGAAGTTTAATTCACCTCCCTATTTTTTTTTTCGGGTACTATTATTTTGACACCCAACAAACTTTTACACACACTTTACATCTATTCTACCCTTCAATCTCTTTCTTTACAAACACAAAAGCTAACTTTTTTAATGACCAAAATACCCTAAGTGGGTTGTGAAATGGAGCATCTGGTGTCAGAAAAACATTTTCCTTTTTTTGTTCTCGTTAGTACTTAATGAGATGTTTATTTGAACTTGACCTAGAATAGAGTAATTGAAGTTTTATATAACATGGATATTGAATACATTCATCTGGAATTTTACTCATGTTCCTGCTTTTCTCTCCTCTGGTAAGTTATATTTTTGTGAGTGTCTACAATGTGTATCTATGTTTTCTGATGTTATCCCTCAAGTTTTGATTCCTACATTACTAAATTCAGTAAATTGTATTACTTGGTGTCTGCAAAGTAGGTTTGTAACTCTAATTTATACACATATATCCAACAAAGTAACAGAAAGAGTGGTAGAATGCTTAACCATTGATTCCAATAAATGGTTCCTGGACACAGTGATGAAAAGTAATATCACTAAAATTTTCTTGAATGCTAAGAACTAATTGTGGATAATCCATTTATATGTGAATTATGGTAAACAACTTATATTTCTTACTTTTAAAATTGACTTGCCTTCATTGTCCAGATGGATCAACATAACTGTGGAAATTTTTGTTAACAATTCAATGTTGATTTATATCTTCAATAAACGAAGGTTGCACTGTTTCTTAATAAGTTGCATGCATGGTTATGATATATATCTTAAATCCAGTAGGATTGCACCAATCGTTGTAGTAGAAAGTACACCAGTTTATCATAAATTGATGTCATTGCATTTGCACACAGATAAGGCAATAAAAAAGATGCTTGCCACATTGGATGATCCATTCACCAGATTTTTGGAGCCTGAAAAGCTTAGAAGTTTGAGGGTAGAATTCTCTCGTTTTAAGTTTTCTTTTTACTTATTTTACTCATTGTCCTGGCCGCATATTGCATAATGCGTTTGACCAACCTAGCAGAATATATGTTTCCCTACACATTAATCTCTAGCACTAATGTTTTATTGAAGGCAGTCTGGAACTCAAGGCGCTTTAACTGGAGTGGGGATATCAATAGGCTACCCATCAAAAGCTGATGTACAAACTGGTGGACTTGTTGTCATTTCAGCTTCTCCAGGAGGTCCTGCATATAGAGCTGGTGTTTCATCTGGAGATGTTATTCTGGAAATTGATGATACAAGCACACAAAACATGGGGCTGTATGATGCAGCTGAGCGCCTACAGTGGGTTTTTCTTCTACATTTCACTTTTGCATTTTCCTTTGGGAGAGGGGGAGATAAAAAGATAAAAAAAATTATTGTGAATATTGTGGAGAAAGAGCGAGAATTAGGACTGCATTTAGTTCTTAAAAATTTTCCAACAAGTTAAAACTGCATATTGTAGTACTGTATTTTGTTTCTTTATTTGTTGACCCATCTTAGTTTTACAAGATTGTCCCTCATTTATTGTCTGTCTTTTTATTGTTACTCTAATATGGGAGCCAGTTGTAAGGTTTTAGATACTTGTTTTCAAACAAAAATGCAAATTTAAGCTTTCACTATTTGCCTTGAACTTATCAATTGATTGCCTTACCTTTTAAAATTAATTGCAGGGGACCAGAAGGAACCTCTATAGCTTTGACTATTCGGAGTGGTTTGGACGTAAAACATCTGGAATTAACGTTAGTTTCATTTCCAAACAGAAGTAAATTCGAAGTTTAGGCCTTTGAGCATATTTTGTTTTTTGTGATGAAGGCTTGTAGTTTGATAATGATTTATTACGTTTAGCCACATTTATATTGTTAACTCTTTTTTGTTACCATTGTTAGCCCTCCTAAATTCTTTTGTTTTTGTTGTAGTATCGTACCTGGTGGTAGGCTTAAATTATGTTTGCTTTTTCTTCCAAAATTTCAATATTATTTCTAATTAAAAGAACTAACGCCAGAGTTTCTGCATATAAGGCGTGAGAAAGTTTCTGTGAATCCAGTGAAGTCAAGACTGTGCAAGCTACCTGCTTCAGGAAATGATCCCCCAACAGTTGGTTATATCAAACTAACGTCTTTCAACCAGAAGGCTTCAAGTAAGTACTAATTGGAGGGTTAAGCACGATTTGTCTTGCTTCTATACTGCTATGGAAAAGGATAATTTCTTAACTAATATATGCTTTCCTCATGTGACATTTGTTTGAACCTAATATTTCAAGGCATAGTTCTTACTACGCTCAGCAGTTTGGTCTGGATAAGAGTTGCAAAGTGTCTCTAGTGGACCATTTGTACTCCTCCCCTTCTCCAGGAATATGCTGTTTGACCAATTACTATTTTTTTTTCATAAATTAACATCAATAAGAATTTTCACTATTTTATGGTGTATACTTAAAAGACTGAAGCAAGAAATGTGAAGATATCCAAAACGAGTCTTCTTGAGCATTCTATGAATGCTTTTCATTGTCCTGTCTGCATTGTTTTTTGTCTGATATGTTATAAAGCTGCTACTGTAACCAATAATGACCCCCCCTCTCACCCCCAAAAAAAAAAATATAATGCTAAAGAAGTTTAAGTGTTTATGAGATTTTATTGAGTAATAGATTTCAATCACACTTTATTAAATATATTTTAATAAACTTTATGGTATTAAATTCAGTCATTAGGATAGCTTTACCATTAATTTGTCCAAAATACAGTACCACTAAAGTATCAGTGTAGGTCCTGTAGGATACCAGCTTTGTACTTGCAAAAGAAGCCATACTCAAGGAAGGCTCATAACCCATGGAAGCATTGTTCCCAAAGGAAGCCTCACTTCCTTTGCTGTAGAAAAATTTACTTCTAGTGGCCTGCAAGGTACCATGAAGTTGGAATGGTGTAGAAGCACCCTATTCCTTTTTGTTGTCATTTTCAGCTCACAATACCCTGGGACAGTCACTGACCATGTCTGATTAGGAAGCATAAGCAGCTCAGCCTTGGCCAGTACAACCTTGACCAGTAGAATTTCACCTAATCATGCATTTGCATAGCAGAACTTTCTTCACAGAAGTGTATCATAGGGCTTTGTCTTTCCTGTAAATACCCCAATTCCAAAGAAATTGAAGACAAGGAGAGGAGCAGTGATATTGCACCTCATCATCCACGTAATTTTTTTTTTGTTTCTTCCATCTTTTATCTCCTCTTCCACATTTATCCCTAGTAAACCTCCTATACAGACACTACCGTTTCTGGGTCTGTGCTGTATTCATATTCTATGTTATCTTTGTACTTATTCTTTTGTTTCGCTTTGAATTTTACATTCTTCATGATCAAGAAAATGATCTCTTGACTACGTTATTTCCTTAAACATTACATTCAATTCATCAACTCAAACTATGCTCACATTCTAATTTCCATTTATATACACCAAATCATTTGACACATAAAAGAAATCGTTGGATAGGAATTTGTACTTCACTTTCAATTTAGATTAAGTATGATTTATGTTATCGAATATATTGATAATTGTTTGTCATTTCCATAATTGGTTCTTTGTTTTCTTTGATGATGTAAAAAGTTTATGTATCTATCTTTTCCTTACTTTCTTGTGGATGTGCCTCCCTGCAGGTGCTATCAAAGAAGCAATCAATACATTAAGGAGCAATAATGTTAATGCATTTGTTTTGGACCTAAGAGATAATAGGTGATTAGGCAATGAACATTTCCCATTATGTACTTTCAATCACTAGTTTTCTGAAGCCTTTTATTTGTTGCAGTGGTGGTCTTTTCCCAGAAGGAATTGAGATTGCCAAAATTTGGTAAGATAGGATTATCAACTATTGGCAAATTTACACCTTGTATTATGTATCATTTTTCTTTGGTGGCACTTGAAAATATGCTTGATAGTACAACTTATAGTCATTCCATGTCTGCATAGGTCACTCCATCATTCTTATCTTTTATGTCAGAAGTGTTCAAACCATATTATCAAAAACACCTCGTAATATTTAAAATTATTTGCCTAACTAAAATAGGTTGTGAAATTCTTTCAACAATCAATAATCCAGTAGATCCAACAATATCATCTTTAAATTTTCTTTTACGTAACTATCTTGCATGTAGCTTTGAGTTCTAGTTAAATTAAGAAAGCTAAGTTCTAATGGATATTATCAACCAGGTTGGACAAAGGAGTAATTGTGTATATTTGTGATAGTCGTGGTGTTCGAGATATACTTGATACAGATGGAAGTAGTGCACTGGAAACATCAGAACCCTTGGCTGTACTGGTAAGTCTTGGTTTCCTCTGTTGCATCAACATCGAGTAAAGAGTAGGCTAAAATGCATACTAGAGAGATATGATAGTTCTTATGGTCTCGTAGGTTTTTGTGTGCAAGTTCCTTAAACATGATTTTACAGAATTGCAAGTTGTGTTTGGCATGAGAAGCATATTTCAAGAGTCAAGTGGCATTGAACAGAGATGCAGGGCTATTAATTAGTTGGGGGTGTTTGAGAATTCCATTGACTCATTATATCACAGTTAAAATACTCTC
>Ga0209589_1008225_pt1 | contig 16362 bp, 11 predicted proteins | sample CowpeawhiteBW_FD_187525 | JGI IMG/M metagenome (GOLD analysis project Ga0209589, IMG submission 187525) | Root nodule microbial communities of legume samples collected from California USA - Cow pea white BW (SPAdes) (version 2) | ecosystem: Host-associated > Plants > Roots > Nodule | place: USA... | reverse complement strand
AATAAGCAATTGGATGGCCTTCTTGTAATAAAACCGCACCTACTCCAACCCCAGAAGCATCACATTCTAGCTCAAAAGTTTTCTCAAAGTTTGGAAGAGCTAGAACTGGTGCTTGGGTGAGTTTAGCCTTAATATCCTCAAAGGCTTGTTGTTGCTTATCACCCCACACAAAAGGTGTGTCTTTCTTAACAAGTTCATTGAGGGGTGAGGCAATTATGGAAAAGTGGGGTACAAACCGTCTATAGAAGCTAGCTAGCCCATGAAAGCTACGGATGTCCCCTACATTCTTTGGCACAGGCCATTCTTGGATGGCTTTGATTTTGTCGAGGTCAACATGTACCCCACTTTTATTGACCATAAACCCAAGAAAGATGACACTCTCTACACAGAAAGTGCACTTGTCTATGTTGGCATAAAGTTGATGGTCTCGAAGGAGAGACAAGACTACCCTAAGGTGTCCTAGATGAACTTTGAAGCTGTGGCTATAAATTAAAATGTCATCAAAATAAACAACCACAAACTTCCCCAAACAATCACGTAGGACATGATTCATTAGTCGCATGAATGTGCTAGGAGCATTGGTTAGGCCAAAAGGCATGACTAATCATTCATATAGACCAAATTTAGTTTTGAAAGCGGTTTTTCACTCATCACCTTTGGCAATTCGAATTTGGTGATAACCACTTTTAAGGTCTATTTTTGAAAATATTTTGGCCCCATGCAATTCATCCAACATATCTAGTCTAGGGATGGGGTGTCTATACTTTATGGTAATGTTGTTGATGACCCTACAATCACAAAAGATTTCCCTTGAGTAACAAACCTAGGAGGTTGCTCCATATAGATTTTTTCTTGCAAATCACCATTGAGGAAAATATTTTTAACATCCAATTCATAAAGAGGCCATTGTGGAAGAGCAGCCATGGCGATAAATAAATGAACAGAAGCCATCTTTGCCATAGGGGAAAAGGTATCTCCATAATCCAACCCAAAAATTTGAGTATAACCTTTGGCCATAAGATAAGCTTTGAGGCGATCAATAGTACCATCTGGTCCAACTTTGATAGCAAACACTCACCTACAACCAACAATAGATTTCCTATATGGTAATGGGACCAATTTCCAAGTTCCACTATTATGAAGAGCACCTAGTTCATTTGTCATGGCCTGATACCAACCAGAATGGGCTAAAGCTTCATGGACAGTTTTGAAATGCTCACAAAAGAAATAGAGGAAATACATGAATAAAAACATAATGATAGTCAATGATAACCCAAAGCAATATAATGGGGAGATGGATTATAAAAAGGTAGAATGCATACCTTTTCGGAGAGCAATAGGAAGTTCAAACTCAGGTGTCAAAGTCGAAGGAGACAAAGTAGTTGACACTTGATTGGAGTCACATGCTGGTGGTTGTGATCAGTTTCAGGGACTATAAACCTAAAGGGATGGTGGAGAAGAAGTTGACTATGGAGTAGGAACTGATGAAGAAGAAGACATAGTAAGAGGGTCACAAAAAACATGAACATTAAATGTACTAGGAGTGTTGACAGGATTGGATGGAGACAAAGGTTAAGATTGACTCTTAAAACAAAGAGAGAATTCATCAAAGGTGACATCTGCAGACACAAAACACTAATTAAGAGAAGGAGAAAAACATTTGTATCCTTTTTGTGATCTTGTAAACCATAAGAAAACACATTTATGTGATTTAGGAGAAAGCTTGTCAAGACCAAGACTGAAATTATGAGCAAAACATGTAGACCAAAAAAATATTAAAGGTAAGGGATGAAGAGGTTTATGAGTGAATAAAATGGAATGAGGTATGTTATTATCTAAAATCGAAGAAGGCATGCGATTAACGAGATAAAATGTTGTAAGAATAATATCACCGCAAAAATGTTCAGGAACCTCTCCATGAATTAAAAAAGTTCGAGTTGTTTCAATAAGATGTATATTTTTACGTTCACCCCAAAAATAATTCAAAACGAATATTCATCAAAAATAGCCAAGTATATATGAAATAATCATCAATGTAAGTAAGAAAGTATTGAAAACCTAGAGTAGACTTAACGCGGCTAGGTCTCCAAATGTCAGAGTGAACCACGACAAAAGAGAACGAAGCATCATGTGTGACACTAAATGGAAAAGAAGTACGACTATGCTTACCTAATTGACACGAATCACACACCAAACGAGACAACTTGGATAAGGCAGGGCAAGCTGCTATAACATGGCAAGGCTTGGATGACCTAACTGAGCATGAAGAAGAGAGCGAGACTCCATAACTACACCAACATGTGTAGAGGGACGAAGATGATAAAGACCATGAGACTCACATCATGTGCACTTGTTTCAAACTTTGATCTTGTAAACACACAAAATTGTTTGTAAAAGAAACAACACAATCAAGAGAACGAGTTAGAAGACTGATAGAGAACAGGTTAAAAGGAGACCAGGGACATGAAGAACATTTTCAATGGTTAAAGAAGGGAAAAGTTTAACAATGCCAAAACCTTGAGATGATACTCTAGAGCCATAAACTAGTGTAACAAAAGGTAAAGGATTAGGAACAGATAAAGAAGAGAACAAATATTTGTTACCAGTAATATAATTCGTGGCTCTTGAATAAAAAACCCAATGACCAGGAGAAGAAGATTGTGTTATACCAGCAAAAGATGTACTTGTGTGTGCGATAGACACAACAGAACTAGAAGATTGTTGATCCTTATACCATTTAAGAAATTTCTAGAACATAGTAGGTGTATCAGATGAAATAGAAGAAGGAGGATCCCCAACAAATGAAGGTGGGGAAAGATTGGCCTAAACAATTGCAACAGATTGAGAAGGGCGACATATAATGCATAACACTTGTAAATCTTATGACCTAGCTTGCCATAATGTTCACACTTACAACGCCTTTTTCCCTATTTGCGAGGACGAGTACAGTCATCACGGTGATATGCCATAATAAATCAAATACAAAACAAAAAATGCGAATCACACAACAGAAGCAACGAATAAAGCAGATCCTAATATTATATGATTGCAAATTCTTTAAAATGGCATAAAGAACATGAGGTAAAACTTTCGAAAATGCCTCAAAGTAGAAAACAATTGCAAAATTGCAATCACGTGAAATCTGAAAAATTGCAAAAAAGGCTTAGGGCTTGAGGCTTAGGGCTTAGGAAAGAGGAACTAGTGCAAGAATCCATTCTCAATCATAAAATTTGCGAAAGATACTTAGGGCTTAGGGCTAAAGCCTATGGGTTTAGGAAGGATCCCTTCTCAATCATGGACTGTTGAGGGCACTTGATACCATGTTAAGGAGTGAATCGAACACACCCCCCTCACGCCAAGGTATGTACATCTCATGCGTAGGTCTAAAAATGGGTGGATAGGCTTTTAATTATAGCTCTAATACCATGTTGAATATAGAGAAAATATGGTTTGAGATTAATCTCCCTTATGTATAAATCACACATAGGGTAATATATTTATAATAGAGAGATGTACAACTAAAACCTAAGACAAAATGTGAGATTTGAAAAATTAAAGCTGGGTAGTAAAAATGAAATTAAATCTAGTTGTGACATGCTTTGCGGTAGAACATGCTTAAAAAGTTGTCAGCTTGATAAAGCATTGATTCAAGGCAAACAACACAATTTTAGTGAATCAATTTTAGAGAATTTTTTTTTTTGGAAGAAAATTCAGTACATAGATTCTCGAAGAGTAGGAAAAACTCAATCGAAGGCATACGAGACAAGAATCAAACAATCATAAAGAAAAAAAACACATGAGAGATAAGTAGAAGACGCTTATTGTAACATCCTTGTTGGATATTACTTAATAAAATAATAAATTTGAATAAACCTCAAATCATCCGATATTATTATTCCCAAAATCGCGAGAATATAAAATTCATTCATAATTCTTAAATTCAAATTCATAAATCCTAGTGTAATTATTACAAGTTCAAAATTCAAAGCCAACTAAAAGATAAATAGTGCAATTACAAATGTCTCATAAAATTTCCCCAAGATAGTCCTTTCTCCATCTATAAGCATCTCCAGCATCACCTGGAACATCATCTACTTTCGTGTGGCAAGTCAGACGATCATCGCTAAACACAAACAAAAAGGGTGAGCTCAAATCAACATAAACACACAAATTTAGTATTATAGACACCCCACCTAAAAATACTCTAACTCATCATCATGCTCATTTTGAAACCCTTGTTGTCCAAGGTGTTCTGAATCATCGTCTCAGTACCTAAACGAGACAAAACCCTCCATTCTTATCATGCACTTACTTGACCATGGCCTTAGGATATATCATGTTTCCACGAACCTACCTACTCGTGGTCCAACCTCTAAGAACCTCCTCGCTCATAGTCTAACTCTACGGACCTCCCTTCCCGTAGTCTAACACGCGTGATCCATCCAACTACAAACCTCCTCACTCATAGCAACTCCTAAGTGTGAGCACAAAACATACAAACCTCTCTGTTTGTATCCTCACATGAGAGTATCATTAATATGAACCTCTCACCCATATTAATCACGTGTTCCATCACCAATCACAAACCCACCTGTATGTGATATTGTCAAGACATTTCAAACATGCAATATGCAACAAAAATAATACATTATCCCTACGTTATCGCCTAGTGTTGCCTAAGCGCCACCAGGATAAATTCGTTGTAGACCGCTTGGCAGGCACACCTCACCTTCAAGCGTCAAGCTTTCCAGACCTACTACTTTAGTAGCTATCGCCTGGCGGTTCACTCCTCATCATCAGGAGCTACACGCTTCAAGGACTTCCCTGTTTTCTCCTATCGCTTGGCAGTCCAATCCACAACACCAAGCTCTACACCAATAAGGTAATTTGACCTGTTTAAATACTTCTGAATAGATTCTAGCATACTCTAATCATCAAATGCACACCCTAAAGCACTCATATATTCATAATTTTAAACCCATGGCACCAGTTGAGTTTGGTCAATAATGCACATTGCATATATGAGTCAAAAACACAACAAATAATCATGCCTATAATCAAATGAACCACAACAGTACATATAAAACTTTCTTTTACATCAAAAACTTCAACTAACTCAGGTTAGTTGTATCACAGGTTCCAAATTCATGAATTGTTCACTCCATATTGCAAATCTATACAATTGAACATAGTACCATATTCATTAAACCCATGGGAAACCCCTATGACCCCAAATCGTGACCCCCAAACAACCCACAAAAAAAAAACTTCTAAAAAGGGCTATCACCTGGCGGTAATCAGGAACCGCCATGGAGTGCTTTAGTTGGGGGAAATTTTTCTAGATCCCTTGCACTTGCGAGAAGCCTAAAACCCCTAAAAATTTTGACCCAACCATTCAAATAGCACGAGTTCAAAAAATCATGTTTTCCAACATACATACATGTTCAATATTATCATCTGAATACACAACTATCACATTCTTACATATTCCTGCAATTCTTGATCCATCCCCAAAATCCTCATTGGATCCTTGAAAACCCAAAACTCTAAATTCACCATATTAATATCAATTAAAAGCAACTGATAACATCATTCATTCACACAAGGATGGAGAACTTTACAAGAAGCACAAAACGTTGCAAAAAAAATCCAGCCTAAACACAGAAACCAACAAATCAATATCGCGTCGCCTGACGGATCTTCATCGCCGCTAGGCGATTCATAGCAGAACTCAGAAATCTCGGTCAAACATGTTGTGTCGCCTGGCGGATCTTCATTGTCGCCATACGATTTCTGGATAGAAGCCTAGAAACTACAAAAAAACAATGTAAAAGAAAGGAAATTTCATGCATCTTAGCCCTGGTATAACACGAAACACAACATACAATTAAAATAAGTAGGAGCAGCTCCCGTTACCTTTGCCTTTACCAATAAACTAGAGCTATATCCACTCCTTAGGTCACTAATTTGGTGCTCTCACAAGACTTTCTCAGTTGCCAAAATAATAATTTAAAAATAAAAACGTATAATAAAACGTATAAAGGAATTATTTAGCACTAGCTAAGATTCGAACTCACAACCTTCCACTACCATGCACACTCACCAAACCAACAAGCTATCACATGTTTCATGCCATTTTATGCACATAAAGAAATATCAATGCACATCACACACTCATGCGTACTTGGAAAACAATTAATTAATTAATCACACTAATGGCATACATAGGACTTAAACCTAAGTCCTCACAAATAACCAAGTGCTAGCCAAGATTCAAACTCATAACTTTCCACTACTATGCACACTCACCAAGCAAACAAGCCAACAATTAATTAATTAATTTATCACACTAATGGCATACACAAAACTTGAACCCAAGTGCTCTCAACCACTTGAGTTAGTATTGTTCCTTATTATAATTGACCCAATTAATTCCATTAAATGTGTCTCCAATCCCCCTTTATTGGTAAATTTAATATTTATTTATATTTAATTTTTTCCAGGTCTTACACTTTTCATTCGTAAACATCCAAGCACGAACCAAGTGCTCTGAATACATAGACCAAGGCTTTGCGGTCGAACTCTTGACAGATCTATCGAAGAAGATCCACAAACGCAGTGGAATAGATGAGATCTTGTGGCACTCGCAACAAAAGACCAAGTCTCTTTCCCGTTCCAACTAAGGAACCTCGAAACACTCATGGTGTCGGAAAACCTTGCAGAAGAAAACTCCACTATTAGGTTAGGGTGAGCTCTTAGAAAGGGGGAAAACCACACTTTATTCATTAAAGTTAAATGTTTACAAAGATGGCTCGCTTCATTATATAGAGGAAGAAACAACCTTACATCTAGAAAAGGAAAATAATTTAGAGCTAAGATCATCCTAACGGCTAGAAGGAGGAGGCCACTCGAGGGGGACCCTGTCAACTAAGGTTGGTTAACTTAAAGATGAATAAAAAAAACCCTAAAAACCAAATGAGTGAAGGTCGCGAGGATGGAAAGCTTCGAACAAGAGTTATGCATTTGAAGCAAGGAAAGGTAACCCTAGGCGTTCCTTCATACAACATATGGGTTAGGTTTAAGTTGAGGCCTAGTAGAAGATGCTAGAAGATGTTTGATGAATATGTGACTCTTGAAAGATGTTGGAAGATGTTGGAAGATGTTGAATACAGGTTGAATTAGGCTTCAGGCCCAATGCCGACGCAAGCAGGAATGCTGAAGACATTGGTTGCAGGTTGGTTGTTGGGAAAAGCTAGAGCTCGTGATCCAAATGCTATGGATCTTTTGTGCATCCACTTCATCATGCCTTCTCGATTTCTTGTCCCAAACATAATACAAAGACAAATTGAAAAACACCAAAAAGAACTTAGGCCTAAAATACAAGCCTACAAAATACTAATTACACCAAACAAAATACTAATCCTATACAATGCTACATTTATTGAATTATATAAATACATGAAAAGATAAATAGGCATGGCTACTGGCTCATGCAGAAAGCCTCTTAGGGTTGTTGGCAAAAGAAGGAAAGCCTAGAGATTTTGAATGATGACCAAGGAAGATTGAAGACAATTTTTAATGTTTAAAGTTATCATATAAAATGAGTTAATTGTTCTTGTAAAGTAGTTTTAATTAACTTAGAATCAGCAACATAAACTTCATATCTTTGGGTTCTCTCATTTTTGGAAAATCTATAGTGATAATCGATTATCACTTTATTTTTCGAAAACCTACTAGAATAATCGATTATCTCCTAGAATAAACGATTATCCTATTCAATTTTTTTAGGAAACCTACTGGAATAATCGATTATCCTTGGTAGTTGGAACATGTCTGTTCAGTTTTTAACCTAACTTTCAAAATCCCTATTTAAAGAACGACAGTTCAACTTTGAAATTACATTTTTGAGAGCCAGAGTCTTAGTGTTGTGTTTGCAAAGAAGTTCTCTGAGTGTTCTCAAAAGAGCTTTGAAAAGCCTAGTGTGGGCAGAGCGATAACTTTTCCTAATAGGGTTTCTAGGAGATTGAGTGTTGTTGTTGTTGTTGCTAGGAAAGCTAGGTCAAGGTCTCTGTGTGATTCAGAGAAAGTTACTTTCATCTCTTATGTCTTCAAGAGAGGTGTTTTCTTTTCCCTACTAGCTTGATTATCTGTGTGTAATCTGTTATTATTATTGATTGAGTTAATCTCTTTGATTAAAGATATTAACAACTAGATGTAGGATCTTTTGATCTAAACTAGTATAAATACTTGTGTCAAATATTCTTCCCTATCTCTTTATTGTATCTATTGTTGCATTTAAAGGAACTAATATTAAATTAATCAGTAAAATTTTAGAAAAATTTTAAGGTATTAATTTTAATATTAAAAACCTATTCAATCCCCTCTTGGTTTTTGTCCAAACGTTAACCATTCCATTGCACGATTTCTACAAAGGTGATTTCCATCATTCCTTCTCTTCAAAAATAAAATAGAAGAACAAAAGCACAAACAAGAGAGGAAGAGTGGAGATATCCTTAGAAAAGATGGAGAGAGATCTCATGGGAGGGAAGCGCAATCACTTCCTCAACTTAAGTCAAGCTCCATCAACAAAAGCATCTAGAATTTATGGTAAAATTCTTTCCAAGGAAGGAGGATAATAGGACCTTAACCCCTACCAAGGATGGCGACACATGCTTAGGGAGAATAAGCATGTTTAGAAAATGAGTCTTCTAGTCCTTAATCCCTTTCATTGTTTTCTATTTCCTTTGTTTGAGTTTCCCTAACTTTACTTTTGTTGACTTGACGTTGGTTGACTTGTTGACCTCTAACTTGTGTTGACTATAGTTGACTTTACCTAATTGACATGTTAATCCTTCTTTTCTTTGTTTGGTTTTTAGGGTGAGCTTAATTAGTATATAAGGAACACTAATTGGAGTGGATTAGGACTTGTCAACATGGCAAAGCATAAAGCATAAAGCATAAAACATGTGTGATGTGGAGGACAGAGGAAAGCATAAAGCACATGTACCATGTGGTTCTCCATTTCCTTGGCCGAAATTGATGAGAAGATGCCACCTTGTCTACTCCAGGTTTGTCACCTTATGCATTAAGTTTAACCTAGTTTCTAGAAGTTAGGGTTTGCAAAGACATCCCTCTAGCTCACAAGGGGTGCTCCTAGTCTTGTAAAAGGGTTGATAAATTTGAAGTTAAACATTGTTTTTTTGTTCAAATGTGAGCTCTTCCTCCTCTAGAGTGAAACCTCAAGCCTTATCTTGAGCTAGCTCAAGTGGTGGCATAACACCACTTATCTTCAAGGATTGGTTGCTTTGGCCCTCCTTGTAGTGGCATGCTTCATCTCACCATTTACATCTTCTTGTCTTTCATTTCAAGTGTTTTTCCATCTATCAATTTGGTTTTATGTTACACTTGTCCTTTGGTTTTGTTTTCTTGTTTAATTGGTTCCTCCCCTTCTCTTAAACCTATTGAAGTGCACTTTCACATCTAGATAACTTGTTATCTTAATGTCTAGTGGAAATTTTCACTAGGTTTTCTTAAATAACTTATCACCATATTCAAAAATCTAAAATGAAACATCAATATGCTACATCATGCATTGATAAAATTTTCTTTAAAAATTGTGAAGGTCTTTTTTTTATCATTGCCCCATTTGAAGTTCACACACTTTTTCACCAACTCTATATGTGAAAGTTCATTTCCAAGGCTCTAAAGAAGGAGAGAAATTCAATTAGAAGAAACTAAAAATAAGACCCCAAACACAATATAGTATGCACATAGAATTAAAGATAAAAGTAGCCAAAATGAAGAAAAGATGAAGTAAAATATGGAAGACATGAAAGGGAAAGGGGGAAGCAAGTGAAGCACGCCACTTGAGGGGGGCACTATGGCTTACCAACCTAAGATAAGTGGGGATGTTGCAACTTGAACTCTAGTCTAGAGATAAGGCTAGAGAAGATGGCACTAAAAAAGAGAGCACTCTCATAACAATGGTCAAATATATGTGTACAAAATCCAAAATATCCAAACCTCTTATAAGTCTAGAAGAGCCCCTTTTATAAGTGGCGGAAGGAGGTCTCTGTGAAAAAACACAAATCTAAAGACTAAGTAGCAAATACATGGAAATTTTTTCTAGAAACTAGGTCATTAAAAGGAGACTCTTTTAGGTGTGTGGGGATTAACCTAGATTTCCCACCAAAGCTCTTATGTGGCACCTTTGACCTTCTAAAATGGAGGATCAGTCCTTGCTCTTCGAGCTCTCTTCATATACACCTCCTATGTGTGGTTCCAAGGTTGAGTCTCTCCTCTATTCCAAATAGTATTATCCTACTCCAAAATGGTCCTAACTTATTCTACAAAGCAAACAACAAAATAAGATGGTCAATAAGTCAACTTAAGTCAACTCAACAAAAGGCAACTCAACTCAAGTTAACAAAAGAAAAGTTAAAACAAAACTAAACCACCATAAAAAAACGATTTAGAAGATTCCATTCTAAACTTCTTTATTCTTCCTAAGCATGTGCCTTCATCCTTGGTAGGGGTTAGGGGCTCATCAACTAGGTACATTGGTCAAGCCAAAAGGCATGACTAACCACTCATACAATCCAAACTTAGTCTTCAAGGTTATTCACCATTCATCAAGCAAGTCATCTAATCTAGAAATGGGATGTTTATACTTTTGTGGGATAAGAATCACAAGCATTACTCTAAGACTCATGCTATGTTGCACCCACCCTTTTTACATTAACTCTCCCACTTGCTTCCTCAAGGTTAGTCCTATAACCCGTTCTATTAGGCAAGGATGAGCCATGTATGAAATCAATTTGATACTCAATCCTTCTTAGAAGTGGAACCCCTTTGTAGGATCTTGAATCACATCTTGGAACTCATCTAAGACTAAGGACAAGTCTCTAGGACAACTTAAGGTTGAACTATGAAAGGATGGAGATGATCCACTAGGATAAGATGCATACACACTCTTGTAGGCAAGCATTACCTTTTTTACTCCTTTGTGGGAGATTTAGATGTTTTTCTTCTTAGCGTCCTTTGCTTGGCCTTGTGCCTCTTCCTCTTTGTTTTTTTTTCATTTTAAGTTGATTCTCACTAACCACTTGAGGAGTGAGAGGAACCAATGTGATCTTTTTTACTTGAAAATTGAAAGTAAAATCGTTGGAATGGCCATCATGAAAGATTTGATTATCAAATTACCATGACCTTCCTTGTAAAATGTGGGTTGCTTCCTTAGGCATAACATCAGAAAGGATTTCTTCTTGATCATTTCCTATTAAGAAGTTAATGAGGACCTTTTATTCATTTTTATTTCACCTTCCTCACTAAGCCATGATAGCTTATATGGCTTGGCATAAGGGATATTTTTCAAGCCAGGCTTCTCCACTACCCTTGTGCTATCTACATTCACACAACTTCCTCCATCAATTATGAGTGGACACACTTTATTATTTATTAGGCACCTTGTATGAAAAATGTTTTCTCTTATAAAGGACTAAAGTTCCTTGAAACTTGTCTTAGCATCAACCTAACAATCAATAAGTATCTTTCACCACTTGCTTTGAATTCATCTTCACTTGAAGAGGAAAATGAGTGGGAAGAGGATTCTCTAGAAGGAGAAGGGGGAAAGAGTGTTCACTCTCAACCTCTCCTTTAGCATTTGGCGTCATGGTTATTTTGGTAGGACAATTAGAAGATGTGCTTATACCATAAACATTTGAAACAATAAGTGGAGCTTGACCTTTGTACACTAGAAAAGTTAGGAATGGAGTTGAAGTTCTAGGTGAATTGACCCTATATGGTGGATCTTGGAGACACTTGGATGGTTGTTTATCATGTTTCTCTTTTTATTTTCCCTTCCATGAAATAAAATAGTAGACATTGTATGAACTACTCCTCTTGCTCCCATATTTTTTCTTTTCAATTGTGATTCAATTTTGAGAACAAATTTAGCTACCTTGGCTTCATCACTTTCATCATGAAAATCACCTTAAGTAGCAAAGACTCAAGCAAATTTGAGTAATCATTCACACACATTGACCCTTGTTGAAACCTTTGTAGCTTCAAAACGATGTCCCTCCTATAATAGGAGGGCACAAATCTAGCGCGAATATGTCCTTTAATGTACATCCAAAAAGCTACTGGTGGCCTTTGGTAAGCATTCATACAAAGTTGATGCCACCAAGTCATGACATAACCCTCAAACTATACCACTACATGATGAACTTGTTCTTGATCAACTTGTTCATTATCCCGTACATAATGAGCCTCTAACCCCTACCAAGGATGGAGGCACAAGCATAGGGAAAATAAGCTTGTTTAGGAGAAAAAATTCTTCACCTTTATTTTATTTGGTTTAGTTTTTCTTCTTTTTGTCTTAGAATAAAATCTACACTCAGGAATTACTCCTTTGTGTTTGTAGGATTACTATTAGATAGCCATAGGTTGCTAAGGGGCACACATAGATAGATCAAGAAGGTCCTAAGGAGCTTAGCCCAACATGTTAGGGACTGCATTCGAAGAGGAGAGAATCTTGGTTGACATTCTATATGGTAAAAAACATGGGAGAAAGCTTTAGAGAGTAAGGCACTCTTGGAGAGCAAGGAAAAAAAATCATAGGTTGCCTAATAGTGATGACTCATTATTTTCCCATATTCCATTGTTTATTTGTGCTCATCTTTATGGATGTTTAATGCTTAATTATATATCTTTAGTGCATTTTCATCAATTGGGCTTCATTGGGCCATTATTTCAAATTTTGATTAATTTGGCATTAATTGGTCTAATTTTCTTTCTAATTATTTTATAGGTATTTTTGTGAAACAGTTTTGGAGCATGGACATTGATGTGGAAATGACATGGACATAAATGGCAATGATGTAGGAATGACGTGACAACTCTCTTTTCACCTTAAGATTATCATCCAAGCTCTAAAATTGTTTCACAAAATACTTAAAAATAATTAGAAACAAAAATTAGACCATATAATGTCAAATTAATCAAAATTCGGAATAATAGCCCAATAAAGCCCAATGGATGAAAATGCACTAAAAATAGACAATTAAGCACCAAACATCCATCAAGATGAACACAAAAAGGCAATGAAATAAAGGAAAAATAATGACTCATCTGCGGGAAGGCTGTCGTTGAGAAGGCTATGTAGAGGGTTGCCCCGTCCAAGTAGAAAGGGAAGGGTAAGGATAGGAAGAAACTAAGGTTTCTTGCCAAGGGTGGGAAACTAGTTTCTATTTCTAACACCTCAGATCTCGACGACCTTTAGGGCCTTGCTGTTTGGATGCGAAAAGGTGTGGATATTAACTTAAATGAGCATGGTTGGACTTGGTAGAGGCGGTAGAACTGCGTACTATAATGAAAACTTTACTAGAGTTTCACGCTCGGTCTTTGGTGATGGATCGGAGGGTAGATAATTTGTTACAAAGAGAGCTAACCGATGAGTTAAAATACACTAGCCCTATTCAACTAGTTTAGGTAGTTAGGTTTGAGAGAAGATGGACCTGATTGAAATATCTTGCCTGCTTTTTGACAAAAATCCATGTGTATCTTATTATGTTGGTAGATAAGTATGGTGGTGGTTAAACGGGGAAAGTTGGGGAATGATCCATAGAACTAGTGGTATTTAGAAGACCTTCAAAGGCATAGATAATGTTACCTACCGTGTAGGGGATCAATACTTGGGTTTCACAGATTTTCTTGCATTCTTCCTTCAAGCCAAGAACTGGTGCAAAGAGTTGTCCATTAAGCTCAACCAAACTAGTTATTGAGAGTGGGGTAAAAGAGGTATTTTGAAAGGAAGAAGTCGTTGAAGTAATGTGGGAAGTAAAAGCAAAAGTTAGGAAGAATTTCATTGGTTCATTTTAGACTTTTGAATATGGCGATGAGTTGCTTAAGGAAACCTAGTGAAAAATCCCACTAGACATTAAGATAGCAAGCTATTTAGATGTTAAGGTGCATTTCAAAAGGCTCCAAGAGAATGAGAGTAATGGGTTGATTTAAGAAACAAAAACAAATGGACAAGATATCATAAAATCCAAATTGAAACAAGAGAAATGAGTTATAAAATGGAAAGCATAGAAGATCATAATGATGTAAAGAAGCACGCCACTCATAGGGGGGCCATATAGCTAACCATCCCTATAGAGGAGTGATGGAGTCGCCACTTGAGATGCAAGATAAGCAAAGGAGAACCTTCACTCCTAGGAGAAAGGCCTCACGATTTTTGTGCGGTTGAAATACTAGTGTATAAACTCAAAATGATAAATTATTTTATAACCTAAAGATCACCCCTTATATAAACAGTTTTAGGGGCCTTTAGGAAATAAGCACAAAGTTCAAAAGGGCTAACTAGCAAATAGAAAACCCTACGTTCTAGAAACATCTCCTAAAAGGTAGCACAAACTTGCACGGCGATGGGAAACCCTAAAGGAAATTCGGCCAAGCTTTCCAAAATGAGACAAGGAATGTCTCTAAAAAAGGCCAAAAGGTGTTAAAGACAAAAGGAGACAAAAGGTACAAGATGCTTTTACTTTATGCTTTCCTCTCTCCTCCATCTAAGCTACACATCATCTCCATCATCCATTAAGATTATGCCACATATCTCATGCTTTAATTAAACCTACAAAACATATAAGGTCATGTTGGCTTAAGTCAAGTCAACTCTAGTCAACAAGTCAAATCTAGTCAAAGGTCAACAAGTCAACCAAGGTTGAGTCAATTAAGTCAAATTAGGGAAATTCAAACATAATGAAAAATAATAAAAGGAATGAAAGATTACTGAACTTCCTTTTTAAACATGTTTAGTCTTCTTTAGAAGGTCCCTCCATCCTTGGTTAGGGTCAATCTTTTATCGAAGACCTCCAAAGGCATAGGTAACATCACCCACTGTGTATGGGATCAATACTTGGGTTTCATAGATTTTCTTGGATTCTTCCTTCAAGCCAAGAATTGGTGCAAAGAGTTGTCCATTAAGCTCAACCATGTCAGTTGTTGAGAGTGGGGTAAAAAGGTAATTTAAAAGGAAGAAGCCATTGAAGTAATCACTAGTGCAAAATAAGCTTTTTATACCTACATTATTATACCTATTCAAATCCATCAGGTATAAAACGAGAGGCAGATGATAATTTTGTAAATAATATGAGATCTTTTATGCCAATTATACTTTCAACCAGTATAAAAATTGATACAATGACATTTTTCAATATTAAAAAAAACTTTATATACTGGTTATAATTAGAATTGGTATAAATTTTGTATATATATATATATATATATATATATATATATATATATTATATTTTTTAATTTTTTAAAAAAATATTATACTTGTTGACCTTGGAACCGGTACAGTATGTTTCTCATTTTCCATTTCTTTCCTTCGTTCCCTTTCTCTTTTCCTTAACACGGTTCTTCTTTCTTCCAACATAGTTCATTGTTTTGTCGTTCCCACTTCCCAACACTCATCGTCACTGTGCGAAGTCACTGTCATCGTCACCGTGCGAAGTCGCCATTGCCGTCACCGTGCAAAGTCGAAGTCGCCGTCACCGTGCGAAGTCGCCACCACCGTGCGAAGTCGCCGTCACCGTGCGAAGTCGCCTCGTCACGGTCGCGTGTTGTTTTTGTGCTCTGCGTCTGCTAGCATCATTGTCGCATTGTGTTATCTTCGTTGTCGAAATACCTGGTCTCCTAGTCTGTCGCCCTCACCGTCCATTTTCTCCATTTGAAGGTCAACATTTGAACCCTAACCACAGATTACTCTTATTTTATTGAATGACTCATACTGATATTTAGAATATATCGATTTACTCTGAATTTAAGATATGTGTTTGGATTATTTCCTATTATTGCTAAATTTGTTGTATCCTTGCATCTCTTGTCCAATTTGTACTTTGTAGTTTCTTAGTGACAATTTACAGTTCACATTACCCTACTTATCTACTATGAAGAGAATAGGATGTAATTTTCGTTCATGTCTTTTTGTACTAAGAACTTAATGAACTCTTTATTTCTAAGGCACAAAATGGAGGGAGGAGATTTTGCCCCCTCATTGTTTCCTCTCCTTTCCTCCCTTCTGAATCTACGCTGGAGCTAAATCTTAAATTTGCTTTGCTACTTCCTGAATTTATGCTGAATGGTTATGCTGTATCAGGAAAATCAGAGACAGATGAATCAAGTACCAAGAAAAATATTTCATGGTTATAGGGATCAATATAGCTTTTAGTAGCAGGAAACGAAGAGATTTTGTTCGTACAACTTGGATGCCACGAGGTGATTTAATGATCTTTCATCACTTTCTAGTTTTTCCTCTCACAAAAGTTCTCCTTTAGCCTGCTTAAGAAATTCCAT
>Ga0209589_1008224_pt1:0-15000 | contig 16363 bp, 8 predicted proteins | sample CowpeawhiteBW_FD_187525 | JGI IMG/M metagenome (GOLD analysis project Ga0209589, IMG submission 187525) | Root nodule microbial communities of legume samples collected from California USA - Cow pea white BW (SPAdes) (version 2) | ecosystem: Host-associated > Plants > Roots > Nodule... | reverse complement strand
ATGAAATATTATACTATATATTGAACAAGTAGATTCTAATAGATTAATATAAAAAATATGTAAGGTCTCATTGAGTGATTCTTCATCAAATATTATAAAATATTATAGCATTTGATTTTGACCTTTCATGGTTTGATTTATTGGCCATAAAATGAGTTTGGTTTGGATGTGGAAAGTGATAAGGTGAAGTGTATTATTGTTGTAGGTATTAATGAGAAAGCCCCCACCCTACAATGTAGAAATCCTAAAGCCATGAATTTGCCACAAATTTTTTGGTGGCACATTGCACACACTTATTCCGTTTAATATACTACAATATATAGTAAGTTAAAACTATATTAAATGCGTTCTACATGTGGTAGTAATTGCAAATAGTATAAATATAAATGTGGTACCAATAGGACTCATCTCTCATCTCCAACATAAATTTTTCTAATTTTTTATTAGGTGTTGCACAGTAGAGTTGTCAAAATAGGATGGACCCGTGAACTAATCCGACTCACCACGGGTTCAGATCGGGTTAAGTTGAAATTTTTCTACAAATTTTAATGAGTTAATTTTTTACTCGACCCACTTACAACCTGACTCACCTGGGTTGAACCCATGATACCAACCCGCAAATAAATGGTGTTGGATTTTGCAATTGGGTTGAGTTAGGTTGTTTTTTAGTCAACATATTGGTATTTTTGTGATTTTGGTTTGTAGTTTGAATTTAACATCCTTTTGGATTGCATTTAGATTCTATTGAAATTTATTTAGATTTTAATCGTAATTATAATTTAGTCTTTTCTTTTTAGATCGAAGAAAAAATATATTTTTTTAATTGAGTCAGTGACTCAATCAATTTAACCACCAATCCGTGATGAGTCTAATCGGGTTTAAATTTTTTTGGTTTACTAATAAGTGAGTCAGGCCAGACCAAATTATCCGTTTTGACAGTTGTAATGCACAGGTAAAAAGAGTGAATATTTTTCTATTTTTTGAGGAAAATAGCACACACCCATGGTTGCTTGCAACTACATGCCCTAAATCCATGAAGGTGGTGAAGCGAAGTGCATTATTGTTGTAGATATTAACTATTTGTTTCATGATATGGTCCCCACCCTACAATTAATGTAGCAACCCCAATACCAAGAACTTGCCAAAAAATTCTGGTGGCACGCTATGTTCACATTACTAGTCAATTAAAACTAAAGAAACTTACTAAATGCGTTTTCATGGCTCTCTATATACTGTACATATATTGCAGTTTAAAAGACTACAATTATAAAACTGTTACAATAGCTCTGTACACAACTGTGTTATTGATCGCAAACAAAATCAAAGCTTTCACATCAAATTAGGCGGAAAATCTAAATTTTGTAGCTGCCACAAACAAAATATTTCAAATTTAGAACATCTCCAACCCAATTTCCCAATCTTTCATCGCCACCTGTTATGCTATATTTAAGAATTTCCAATTTTAACGATAAAATGAAACTAAACTTAAATTCTTAGCATAGTTTCATAATCAATTCTACAATATATATATATATATATATATAAACACCTAATGCTATTTTTATTAAAAACGACAAAAGAACACGACTTCATTATTGTGAAATAAAAAATCTAAGTTTCACATATATGAATCTTCACTCGGAAAATAGAAACTCCACTTAAAAAAAAATTGAAGTCACGTAAACGACGAACTCACTTAAAAATTTCAAATTCATCATATATGAAAGCTTCTATTTCAAAAAGAGTAAAACCATCTTAAAAGAAAAGAACTTTTATTATGACCAAATAAAACCCTCGCCCATATACCAAACCACTGAATACAAAATTAAAAAAAAAAAAAAGATTAAAGTGGTTTACAACGAAATGTCCACGTATTATAACAAAATATCATATTACTTATAGAAACAAATTTATTAGTAATTTAAATTTGTTAACGAATTTTACCAATAAATTTTAGCATATTAATTACTTATAGAAATATTTGTCGATAAATTATTATCAGTATTAACTACTCATATAAATTTTGTAATTTTAATTTTAATATCAATTATTGTCATGTTTCTATGGTGACTTAATTTATTTAATCTTTAGTATAGGATAATTAATGTCACCTTTTACTATAGGATAACTAATGTCACTTAATAATATTACCTACAACAATTTTAATATAGCAATTCAACTAATGGGTTAAAAATTAAATAAATTAATCTTCCTCAATTAGTGTTCTTTCAAGTTTCAAAAATCTGATAACTAACTAATGTCAATAAACTATATATTTATAAGAACTCCAAACCACTACATACAACAAAAATATTAAGATCAAATTGTGATTTTAATGAAACACGATTTCTTTATATTAAAAAAATATATAATACATTATTATTTTTCATTATTTTATATTATAACCGGTGAGTACAAAAACATACTTTACTAAAAAAGTTTATGCAAGATAATATATAGTGTGGTGTCACGTGTAATAAATGAGAACCACAATTCCCTTATCCACGTAAAAGAAAATCCAATCTAAGTAAACAATAACTCACTTAAGCATGTAATTTGAGAACATTTTAACTTTCTCTATAACTATTTATAAAAAAATAAAATAATAAAATAATAAAATATATTTGTTAATGTTAAGAAGTAAATTTTAATTTTAATTTAATCTTACAAAACTGATGTAAAACTTTCATAAAGTGAGATTTATATTTATTTATATATTATAAAATCGTCTTAACTATAATCGATATTAGATCTTCACCGATATCCTCTTTAAATTAATTTGCCAAAGCTTTTTAGCATGATTCATCAAAATTTGTAATAGTTGCAGAGGAAGGATTCTTGTGCATATGATAAATATGGAAAGTTTCACGTCAAATAGTGATAAAATGATTTCATAGTATATAAATGGATTCTAACTCATTATACAAATCGGTTATGTGAGATTCAGTTAAGTTTAAAATTCACTTCTTAACATAATATTATAAACATTAATAGAACTTATTCTAACGAAATTTGTTGAGTCTATTATTTCACCTGCTATCAGACCATCCATTATCCATGCAGGGTTAAGTTGGGAAATTCACTCCTAACAATAAACTCTATATATAGTGGCTCATTGAGAGGAAAAAGAGTGTGAAGAATTTGTATTTTGATTTGAGAATGGCTTACACACAAGCTTTCTTGCAGCTCCATGCTCTAAGCACTCCTGTTAGAGTTTGGCCACACTGGGAAGTGGGAAGCACCAAACGAAAGCACATTGTTTGCAACGCACAGAAGGAGGATGTGGAAGAGGGTGAAGTCACCACTCTTAGCCATGTCTCTCGCAGATTGGCCCTCGGCACTGCGCTCATCGGCGGCGCCGCTGCTGCAGGCGCTAAGGTATCACCTGCTGATGCTGCTGATGATGCACAACTCTCTCTCGACCAACCTGGTATTTGTTTTACTCTCATCACCTCCATAAGCAATCCTTTCTTTGCATGTTTATTATTTATAACACAAACACTGTTAGAAACCCTATTTTGCACTGTATCACTACTGCATTAAGCAGAATCAGAGTCTCATAATAATGACTCAACATCGCTTGTAACGACTTTATTTTGTTGGGTACTGTAGCATTTATTACCACATTACCAGCTGCAATAAGCTCTGAGGAATATCCTGCATCCGTTGTGGAAGCTCTTTCTCTCAATCGAACCAGTTTTCCCAAGGGCTTCGTTTTCGGGACAGCATCAGCGGCATACCAGGTATCCTCATAGTATATCTCTTCTTAATCTTTTACGAGAAAACTGTTTGAGATTTCAACGTATTTAACTTCATCCCATTATGTTATGTTGTTGATATATATATATACCTATAGTACGAAGGAGCGGCGTTTGAAGATGGAAGAAAAGCAAGTATATGGGATGCATTCACCCACAGATATCCAGGTTTTTTTTCTACCTTCCTAAATATAAATCCAATTAAGACGATTATAAATTATTTTTTTTAATATTAAAAAATATTTGTTTCTATGCTTTTCAAAAATTTTACATAGGAAACTTACTAAAAATGGTAGATAATATCTGATTGTAAACATTTAATACTTGCAGAGAGGATAAGGGATAGAAGTAATGGAGATGTAGCAGTTGACGAATATCACCGCTACAGGGTAGAGTCCAATTTCTTAATGATTACAGTGAAGGATGAATGAGGAAACCAATTATTTTTCTTCATCAAAACAATTAATTAAACTTTTGGACGTTGTTTTACATTTATATAACAGGAAGATATTCAGATAATGAAGGATATGAATCTGGATGCATACAGATTCTCCATATCATGGTCTAGAATAGTACCAAGTGAGATAGAAGTTGATGAGTTATTATTCTGTTTATTATTACTGTTGTTGGATCTTTCATTGTGAATGATTTTTCAATCTTCTTTTAAAAATGATTGATATATATAGATGGAAAGGTGGGTCCATACGAGGAGGGTGTAAACCAAGCAGGAATCGATTATTACAATCGCCTCATAGATTATCTGATAGACAACGGTCAGTGTCCATGTTTTCCTCTCTTGGTTTTTCTTCGTTAAAATTTACATCTTATAATATATAATTTTTCTTTCATTGATTTAAATATTAATGTCGCAGGTCTAAAACCATATGTCACACTTTTTCACTGGGATCTTCCCCAAGCTTTAGAAGAAGAATATGGAGGTTTTTTATCTCATCATGTTGTGTAAGTTCTACAAAATTTATTTTATATTTGCATACTAATTGTTCAAAAAATGACTTTGCTGTATTCTTGATTTTCAGAGATGATTTCCGAGACTATGCAAGAGTTTGTTTCAAAAACTTTGGAGACAGGGTGAAACATTGGATTACTCTAAATGAGCCATGGTCTTACAGTAACAATGGTTACGCAGTTGGGACGTTTGCACCAGCTCGATGCTCTGAATGGCAAGATCCAACTTGCCTCGGTGGTGACTCAGGAAGAGAACCATATATAGTTACACATAATCTACTACTTTCTCATGCAGCCGCTGTAGAAGAGTACAGAAAATTTCAGGTTTGTTTAGACTGGATTAGAAACTCTCGTTTATCTCTTTTTTATTAATAAGCCGTTAGGAAATGAGCTTTAAACCTAATTCAACTTCATAAAACCAGCTTGTAAGGTGAGGTTTGCATCCCACTTATATATTATTAGGAGGTGTACTTTAAGTCTAACTCAACCTCACAAAATCGACTTGTAAAGTGAGGTTTTATCCCACTTATATACCATGAAATTGTCTATTTCTAGTCAATGTGAGACTTTCTTACAGAAGTGAACTTTAAACCTAAAGTAATTTTACAAAATTAATTTGTAAGATGAGATTTATAACCAGTTATATATTATAAATTGATCTTATTTTTTATCATCGATGCGAGACTTCTACCTTTTTAACGTTAAACACACTTTACACAGGAATATCAAGAAGGAATGATAGGCATAACACTTATTTCTCATTGGTACGAGCCACAAACAGACTCTGAATCAGATAAAGACGCTGCCAAACGTGCACTTGACTTCATGTTTGGGTGGTAAGTGCTTAACTCTGCATTAGAATATGCATTAATAGTTGAAGAGAAGATGTTTTGATATGTAACAATGATTACTTACAGGTACATGGAACCATTGACAACAGGAAAATATCCAAAGAGCATGCGTTATCTAGTTGGTAATCGATTACCAGAGTTCTCAAAACATGAATCAAAACTTCTTGCTGACTCATATGATTTTATTGGAATAAACTATTACACCACTGTTTGCGTTGCGGATAATCCTTCTGTTCAACCAGAATCTAAACGTAGTTATAGTACAGATCCCAATGTCATTTATTCAAGTGAGGAAACTTCTATCTTTAAATTATTTAAATTAAGAAAGTCCATTAGAAAAAAAAAATATTCTGAATACTAAATTTTGACAACTTTTCTTATAATTTTAGGTGGTATCTTTTAAGTGATTTTGTATTTTTTCGTTTTTTCATTCTTAATATTCTAAAACCACTTAAAAGATATTACCTCATATTGTAAAAGAAAATTGTCAAAATTTAGTAATCAAAATATGACTGTGGTATAAATTATGTATATGTTCAATTTCCTAATATAACATTTTCTTTTTGTTTTCAATGCCCAGCTCAACGCAATGGTGTTCTCATAGGTGTACCGGTGTGTATATTTATGATTTTTGTCAAATTCTATGTTCACACTAATAATAATAATAATATTATTATTATTATTATTATTTTATTTAATATAACTTTATATTTATATTTGCAGACGGCTTCTGATTGGTTATATGTTTGCCCAAAAGGAATTAAAAAGTTGTTGCTCTATACCAAAAAAGAGTACAACGATCCTGTGATTTATATAACTGAAAATGGTAATTATACCAAAAGCAATTTTTATTGTCTTTAAAGAATATATTTTGACAAAATTATTCAAAATGTGGAATTTCAATATAGATATTTCTTTTAACATGTTGATGTATATATTACTTTGAATTTATAGGAAGAGGCAATGACATCGGTGAAGAACACGATACACTTGAGGAATCTCTTATAGATGTTTATAGAATCGATTTTTACTATCGTCATCTCTATTATCTACTTTCAGCAATAAGGTAATGATTTAACTTTTACATATTTTAAATTTGTTTCTAACTCTAATTTATTTATTTTTTTTATTAAGGGATCGCGTAAAGGTAAAAGGATATTTTGCATGGTCACTTTTGGACAATTTTGAATGGAAAGATGGGTATTTAGTAGGATTTGGACTAAACTATGTGGACAGGAAAAATAAGTTGAAGCGATATCCCAAACTTTCAGCAAAGTGGTTTAAAAATTTTCTTCAAAAGGCATGAGATGATTGCAAGAGTTTGGAAGATAATCTCTTATGTAATGTTGCCTATTAATAAATTTGTGTGGGAGCTGTTAAACTTTTTATTAATGTAATGCTTTTTTATTAGTGAAATGTGGCTTGTTTAGTAAATTAATTCCTGGTTGTTTTTTTATTTGAGAAGAGAACATATTCGTTTAATTTTTTTAATCTGTCACATTAGGCTTAATATCAGCTTTTCTTTAACAATGAAGAATTATATTAAGTGCTATTTGGGATATTTTAACTTATGTATAAATAAATATATGCAAGAAAAAAAATTATGAAATTAATATACCACCGAAACTATAACTAAATTGATGTATTAAACAAATTTTACTACTTAAAATAATAAGTATTATAATTTAAAAATATCATATAACCAATTATTACATCGTAACATCTTATAGAGATATTAGATAATGAATTACTATTATAATATCTTAATAATATAACAGAATATAATAAATTATTATATCATAAAATATTAGTTATAAATATTTTAAAAATATTTCATAATATCTTGAGAATATAATATAATAGGTTATTATAACATAAAATATTAATTTTAAATATCTTAGATATATTTCATAATATGTTGGAAATAAATACATAAGCCTCTAATTTCAAAATTGAAATTAAGGTACACATAAAACATATTGAGAAATGAACAAGTTTTATCATTTTTTATTAATTGAAATCTGCGAATGTCGAGTGCACTAATATCAGTTTCTAAATATTCCATATATTTAATTATTATATTTCCTTTTTATAAAAATATAGTAAGAGTAAGTTCTTGTTCATTATTGTTGTATTGTGAGATCTGAAATACTTAATCCTAGTTCCCACCTCACTTCGAACCATTTGAAAAAGAAGAAGAGATTTTTATAATATTAATATGTAGATTTTTGTGCGAGTAAAAATATCAAAATAAAACTAACCATTGAGGAAAAACTGTTAGATAAGACTTTTTGAAAATAGAAAAATTATGTGGAATAAAAAAGAATGTCATTACTAAAAGAATCGAAGGACTTTGTCTGAAATATATTAAAATGTTGAATGTGAAACACGCTCATTCTCACAATAATAATATTTTGAAAACCACTATTTGTATTAGTATAAAAGTAGAAAAAAGTTACAATTATTTTCGTGAAGAAATTGAATTTGAAGGAAAGAATTCGTACAATCATTAAAAAAGATGCCAATTATTTATCTTCTTGGGGCGAAACATAAATTATTTCTAAGAAAAAAAAAATATTGACATATCACAAGTTAATAAGACATTAACAAACACTAATAATCACTAAACATACTTCTAACTAAAATTAAGATTATATCTCCTAAATATAATGACTAATGATAATAATAATGATAATATTTCAGCAAGTATAATATTTTGATTATAAAATCATATTTTTAAATATAAATAAAAATTACAGATTGTAGATAATAGACACCACAAAAATATTATCTTGCGAGTGTGTTGTTTGTCATCGATCTGACGCAATTGGTATCAGCATCATCCTGACACCTACATTCTTTCTAATTAAAGACTTTTGGTCTTTATTTTGGACACATTCCCCTACCAAAATAAGCAACTACCCACTTTCTCCCATGTCTTTTATTATATATATTTTTTTATTTTTAAGTAAAAATTACAATTAATTTATTTTTTAATTATTTATCTAATTTAACTTTTCAACGGTAAAGATACGTAAATTTAATTTTTTTTAATGAAATTTTATTAAATCTATTCATCATTTTAAATATATTTTATTATAGTATTTGAGTTCATTACACTGTTTGATATTTTTTGTCTTTAATGTTAATTCATATATTATCATAAACCGTATTTAAAATATTAAATAAATTTAACAAAATTTAATTAAAAAAATTTAATGTATATATCTTTATAATTATGAAACTAAATTATATAAAATTTTTGAAAAAAACTAATTTTAATTTCACTGCAAGTTTAGAAACAAAAATATATTTAACATGAGAAAATAAAGTATATATTTAACCCATCATATAACGCCTGCGGCTCGGCCTTTCACCACTTTTGCTCTCTTCATTTTCATTAATTAAACTTTTTGCATTTTCCAATAATTCTTAATTTTTAAGCAAGTGATTATAATAAATCTCCTCTTATAAATTAATTTTTTAAAGTTGAATTAAATTTAAAATTTATTTATTATTATATGTTGCATATTTTTAACGGAATCTCTCCAATAGAGAGAAGTTACGTGTTTCTTAAATTTGATAAAAATGGTATTTTTTTAGTGCACATTCTATTTTATAATTTGAAAAAAAAGTTAGAATTTCTTCTTTTTTTTTTTCTGGTAGAAATGTTTATGTTAAAGACACAATTTCATAAGAAAATTATTATTTTTAAAAGGTAAATAAAATATGAGAAACATAGTTTTATAATTTCAAATTTGTCTCTACGAAAAAGATATGGTTATTAATCTCATTTGGCACTGTTTGGTGGGTATGAAAATGACCACTTCGTAGTGTTTCTAGACGCGCTTCCTTATCTACACTACATCCATGTTTGCAGTGGTACAGTTGGTATTTCCAGAAAAGGAATATATTCAGTACGTTACAATAAATTAGAAAATTCATATTTTTATATTTCCAGAAAAGGAATCAATTCATTACGTTACAATAAATTAGAAAATTCATATTTTTATATCTTCTAATTCTTAAATTTTAATTTTAACATAAAGGTAAAATTTATGTTTGTCTTCAAACTTTAATATAGTTTAACTTTTAAATTTTGATATAATTTAATTCTCAAATTTTGATATAGTTTTGTTATTAAATTTTTGAAATGAATAGATATATAGTCTTTTTATTTCTATTTTAAATTTTGTTAATTTATCAAATATATTTAAAACTGATATTTAATTGTTTATAGTATTTAAAATATTACAAAATATTACAGTTCAATCTAAAACTTTATTTATCAAACTCGTAAAAATTTCAATACGTTAAGTTAAAATGATTCACTTTTAAAGTTTTAAAATTAAAATATATTAAAATTTGAAATAGAGAAGAATTTTAGTTTCGCATTTAAAATTTAGAAATTAAAATATATTTTAATTATTTTTTATTTTTTTTATTTAAGATATTAACACAAAAACTGGTGTTATTAAAATATTTTTTTAATGTTAATTATGTTTTAAGGATTTTAAAAGCTAACCCTTTACAACACATCATATAGAATTATGGTTAAATATTTTTTTTCCTCATTTTCTTAAAAATATTCAATTTGGTCTTCATCGTTAATTTTGATAAAACGATGTTAAAGTCAATGTTACGTGTCAATTTCTGATTTTTTTGAATTTTTTTATTTTATGTTTATTTATTTTATTTTTAGTTTTTTTTTTTTATTTTTTATACGTGACACTCCATACTTATGTCATGTGTCAAAATTATTCAATCTAGTCTTTATATTTATTTTTAATTTTAATTTAGTCTCAATTTTTGTAAAAATGAAACAATATTATCCCTCCTTATATTGACACTCAATTTTGTTTTTGTATAAATCTTACGATGATATTCTTACTAAAATAAAAATTTTTATTAAATATTTGTAAAAATATTTTTAAACAATTTTTTTTAGTTTTATTATTAAACAAAGTTAAATAAAAACTAAATTGAATTATTCTTAAAAAAATAAGGACCAAATTAAAAAAAAATTGAAGACCAAACTAATATTATTAGTTGAGAAATAAAATGACAAAAAATAATTTAACTTAGAATTATTGAAAATCCTTCTACACTTTGATTTGGATGTCATCTCACATCCTCATTTTGTATTACACGTGTTATCCCATTGCGGTACGAACATGGATAACTTTATTTTGTTCACAACACCAAACACAGTGTTAATTTATACAATTTTTATTTCAATACATTAATGTTAAAATACTAAAATGTTTTTTTATCATTGTCAATAGAAAAACCTTATAAAATATAAAATTTATACTTTTATCATTACTTTTTTGTATATGAAATGAAATATGCATATAATAATTATTCATCGGTGTAAAGAAATTATTTATTTAATATTCATATTACTACTGTAATTATATTTTCTATGTTAATTAAATGAGAGATAAAAAAATATAAATAAAATTATATTACTTTAGAATTTAGACAAATGTGAAATGAAAAAAAGTTGACAATTAAAGGGTTATATTTGTTGTTTTCACTTATTAGTTGGCCACATGTATCTCGTTTTATTCATTCCCACACATTTTTTTTATTGCTGCTTTTGTATGATCTATTTCTCGTTCTTTTTTCATCTCGTCTCGTAGTTGTTCTCTCAAGTCAATTTTAATTTTTTTTAAGTATTCATCCATAGATTCATTAAATATGAATGAGATTAACGTTTAATAATATTAATTTTTACCATTGAATCATATTTTATTAATAAAATCAACTATTTTATAGTTTTTAATCTTAAATTTATTTGATTTTATAGACAGATAGATTTTGGATTATACTAATTTAATTTTATCATTAATTTTCATTTTTTGTGTGTCTAATTATAAAGGGAAAACGTTGTTCCGAAATTCAGACAAGTGAACAATCCTAAATAACAAGAAGTAGACCAAATGTAAAATAATAAAGAAATACTTACATATAAATAAAACTGTATGCATAAAAGTCCTGTTATTTATAATTTAATTTCGTAAAATTAATTTATAAAATAACGTTCAAATCTTACTTGTATATTATAATTTAATTATGTTTTTACTCATATAACTTATTTTCTCGTTAACTTGTCAATCAGGACATGGTGTGGTGTATTAAAATTATAAAATCTTTTATATTTTAAGAAACTACTTCAAGTCATTTTTTAAAAACTTCTTTAACTTTGTATTTAAGAGAACAATGAAATTAAATAGTGTTGCATTAAAATGTTCTAATCTATGTATGTAAAATATCAGTAGATAAATATATATAAAAAATGCAAATGTAAATAAGTAGGTTTTGGAAAGTATGTCTGTATTTCCAAAATCTAATATTACAAAAATAAAAGAATCTCCACTTAATAAATCTTGTATGTAATTATGATATTTTCAAATTAAAAACATTACAAATTACTATCAAAATTATTCTTTACAAAAATATTATAGGATTATTATTATTGCATTTGTTTTTGACCTTTCATGGTTTGATTTATTGGCCATAAAAGTGAGTTTGGTTTGGATGTGGAAAGTGATAAGGTGAAGTGTATTATTGTTGTAGGTATTAATGAGAAAGCCCCCACCCTACAATGTAGATATCCTAAAGCTATGAATTTGCTACAAATATTTTGGTGACACATTGCACACACTTATTTCGTTTAATATCCTACAATGTATTGTAAGTTAAAAGTATATTAAATGCGTTTCCATGTCTATGTTCTAAACTAAAATGCTTAGTATACACATAATATTATATATTATACTAAAGATAATGGTGTTTGGGATATGAATGATCAATATAAACTAGAATTCCTCGTTTTGATATGGAAGTGTTTGCTGTCAAATCCTTATAAACATTTTTTTTTATGTCAATATTAAGATGGAAACCGGAGGAGACACAATAATAGATATAGAAATTATCTCTTGGTAAAATATTAATATAATATAGATAAAGTATTTTAAAAATAATGTATCAATGTATGTATATAAATTTTGTATAAGGTTTGGAGTATTCCAATGTTTCGATTTTTATTACTTTTATAAAATATGATATTTAATCTTAATAAATAATAAAATAAAAAATTAAATATAATAAAGAATAATAAAATTTATTGAGATATTTTTTTTTCCCTCATTCTAAGTTTCTCACGTATTGTATACATTTATTACTATTGCATCTCTACTTTAGTTTTTTGTTTTAAAACAAAAATAGAAAGTTAGACATAAATTCTTTCTTTTCCTCTTAGTTCTCATATGTTCTTTTTTTTAAGATAAAAAAGGTAACTCTTTTTTCTATTGATAGAAAAATATTAGTTTGATATTTTTTTTTTCATCTTATGATTTATTTGCATATTTATTTTTTTATGAATATAAAAAGAAAAGTTATGTATATGTTTTTTGATAACCATTTCTTAGATGTGACTTGATTATCATAATTTTTTTAGTAATTACGTCTCAATTTTTGGTTCGATTTTGATAATTGTTTTGTAGTTTTATTTTTTTAAATAGGTATATTGATGAAGAATAAAATAATAGATTCATTTTTTTAAAGTAATAAAAGGGAAGATACCCTTGAAGATGAAAACAATACAAATTTACTTCTTCACCTATCTTGTTAGATTCAATTGTTGAATTAGAGAATCATTTCTTAAGATTCAAAAAATTATAAGTTAGAAGTTTCATATTAATTCTTCTGAATTATAGGCGAAAATTTTCATATTAATTATTTGAAACTTATTATAAGAAAACGTTCTCAAATATAAGAATATTCAGGGGGAGAGATGAAATTAGAAAAACTTATTTAAAATGGGTTTCATATCAAATACAACTTCAACACTATCATTTTTTTAAGAAAAAATACAAGGAGATTTCAATACTAAATTATATATATTTTTGTTATATTAGTAACAATAATTAAATATATGAAATTTGAGTATATTATTTTGGTCCTTTCTAAATTTTTGATCAAGATCTGTCATTGCAAGTATATGCGTTAGATGCTAACAAATGCTCCATTGAATAATTGTTCACGAACAATGATATTTATAAAAAAGTTTATGTACTTTTACTTTGTTTTTTGTCTAGGATGTTTAGGTGGTTACCTTTGTTAATCTATTTGGGTTTTGCCAATATGTTTTTGTATTATGACATCTACTAATTATATTTGATTTTTGTTCGCTTTAATTTAAATATTCTTGTTGACATGATGTTATATTATATTGTTTCAGATGATCTTGATCACATATAATACCATATATATATATATATATATATATATATATATATATATATATATATATTTATTTATTTATTTATTTTAAAGAGAGTGAATATTTTTTTATTTTGAAAAAAATAACACACACCAATGGTTTCTTGCAACTCCATGCCCTAATCACTTATTTACCTACAATGTAGCAAACCTAAATCCATGAAGGTGGTGAAGCGAAGTTATTGTAGATATTAACTATTTATTTCATGATGAGGTCCCACCCTACACTTAATGTATCAACCCCAATACCAAGAACTTGCAAAAAGGTCTCTCCAAAATTTCCTGTATAGGCTATGTTCACATCACTAGTCAATTAAAACTAAAAAAAACTTACTAAATGCGTTTTCATGGCTCTCTATATACTGTACATATATTGCACTTTAAAAGACTACAAATGTAAAACTGTTACAGTAGGTCACACCTTGCTGTACAAAACTGTGTTATTATCACAAACAAAATCAAAGCTTTCACATCAAATTAGGCGGAAAGTCTAAATTTTGTAGCTGCCACAAACAAAAGGGAAACAAAATATTTCAAATTTAGAACATCTCCAACCCAATTTCCCAATCTTTCATCGCCACCTGTTATGCTATGTTTAAGAGTTTCCAATTTTAACGATAAAATGAAACTAAACTTAAATTCTTAGCATTCAGGTAATAGTTTCATAATTAATTCTACAATATATATGTATATTATTAATCATAATTCATATTACTGCCGACAATTTTAGGTATACATTCAATGATTCTTGCGATATGTACAGTATAATATGTTGACTGTATTTGTAAGACAAACGAGGACTTTTCAAAAAGAACTACGTCCAAAACCTGGAAATAAACTAGAAAATTTGTTGCGATACAAATTTTTATAAATGATCTTATTGTATCTTTAAAATCTTAATTTATATGCATTAAATGAAAGTTCTACTGCAATTTGAATATTTATCATGGTTTAAATTAATTTTTATTTTTATTTCATATTTCAAAGAATAAAACTTAATTAAGCTAAAGTTACATCAATCATTCAAAATGTATCATCTTAAAAACATTACTACTTAAAAATATATATATATATATATATATATATATATATATATATATAATATTTTATTTTTATAAAAATTAAATAATAATAAT
>Ga0209589_1008223_pt1 | contig 16365 bp, 7 predicted proteins | sample CowpeawhiteBW_FD_187525 | JGI IMG/M metagenome (GOLD analysis project Ga0209589, IMG submission 187525) | Root nodule microbial communities of legume samples collected from California USA - Cow pea white BW (SPAdes) (version 2) | ecosystem: Host-associated > Plants > Roots > Nodule | place: USA... | reverse complement strand
AGTTCTGTATTAGTGTATATATATATATATATATATATATATATATATATATATATTAATATTCATGAATATTTGTTAATTGTGTTTTGTATTGATCTTCGGGTGCACATTTGATTGTGGTTGATAATCACTTCAATTTCATATAACTTGAAGACCAATGCTAAATGCTGACAAAATTTCATGAAATTTTAGATATATTTATTAAAATTAATATGTATCAGTAAAATAAAGAAAGTGAATGTTCTTGAATGGAATAGGTCATACCTTGAATACAAAAGTGAGGTGGTCATTCATTTAAAGGTTATTAAAGGTGTGAATTTCTAGTTTTTTGACCAGACAGTGTTAAAGTCAACGCCACGTGTCAATTTCTAGTTTTTTTGAATTTTTATTTTTTTTTTGAATTTTTTAATTTTTTACACATGTCATTTCATAGTTGTGTCACGTGTCAAAATGACTCAATGTGATCCCTATATTTGTTTTTAGTTTCAATTTAGTCTCAATTTTTGTAAAAATGAAGCAATATTGTTCCTCCTTAGATTGACACTCAATTTAATCTTTGTATATAACTTATGATGATATTCTTAATAAAATTGACGTTTTTATTAAATATTTATAGAAATATTTTTAAACAAGTTTTTTTTAAGTTTTATTATTAAACAAAGTTAAACCCCAAACTTAATTTCAAAAATTAAAATTTTTTTACACGTGTCATTTCACAATTGTGCCACATATCAAAATGACTCAATTTGGTCTTTATTTATTTTTAGTTTCAATTCAGTCACAATTTTTGTAAAAATTAATTAATATTGTCCTTTATTAAATTGACACTAAATTTACCTTTTTTATAAATCTTATGGTGATATTCTTACTAAAATTAACGTTTTTCTTAAATATGTCTATAAATATTTTAAGTTAACTTTAAATTCTATACAAAACATTAGACTTTGATTTTGTTTTGAACTTGAAATTTAGTTCCAAAACTTATGTGTGACAATTTATTTGATTTTTAATCTTCACTAAGTTTGTATAATATGATACACTTGATGCCTTTATATATGATGACAAAATTGTTAATTTTTTTGAAATTAAGTTTGGGGTTTAACTTTGTTTAATAATAAAACTTAAAAAAAAACTTGTTTAAAAATATTTCTACAAATATTTAATAAAAACGTTAATTTTATTAAGAATATCATCATAAGTTGTATACAAAGATTAAATTGAGTGTCAATCTAAGAAGGGACAATATTGCTTCATTTTTACAAAAAATGGGACTAAATTGAAACTAAAAACAAATATAGGAAACAAATTATGTCATTTTGACACGTGGCACAACTATGAAGTGACATGTGTAAAAAATAAAAAAAATTTAAAAAAAAATTCAAAAAAAAAATTCAAAAAAATTCAAGAAAAACCAAAAATTGACATGTGTCGTTGACTTTAACATCGTCTGGTCAAAATTAACAACAAGGACCAAATTGAATCATTTTTAAGAAAATGAGGACCAAGTTGAGACAACGAAAAACTTGAGGACCAAACTGAAATTTCTTGACAAATAGAGGGACCAAAAGAGTAATTTAACCAAAGAATTTATACAATTTGCGCAACGTAATAACGGTAAAAGTGATGATGAAATGAAGTTTGTATGTCCTTATGTTTACTGTTTGAACGAGAGAAAGTTGAATGCATCCAAAATTAGGGAACACATTATTTGTGATGGTTTCCTTCGAAGTTATACAACATGGACATACAAATTAATAAACTTTCTAATTGTCGCTCAAACTGAAAATGTTGTTGTTTCAACTATGGAAGATCGACTTCAAGAAGACAAATTAGAGGACTTTATAATCTATCATTTTAAGGTATAACAATGAATTTGTTTTAAATTGAAGCGTCATTGGCAACTTTTGTGGTTTCCATAAAGGACAGCAATGATGTGTGGCTTTGTTCCTTGCATAGGACTCCCCCTAACCATCTTAGACAAGTAATAGATTGGTAAGAACCTCAATTTGATGAACTTTCTTTCTTATATAAGTGTATTTTAAAACATTAGCCTTTTCATAGTTCATTTGTTGGACAATGCATGTTATTAGGGAAATCAACTCCTAAGGCAAAAAGGCTTGGATTGTTGGCTCTCCAAGTTTGGTTGTTTTGGTCTATAGTATTATAATTGTTCGATTTATTTTCTTCCTCAATATTTATATTTATGTATTCCTTGTAGTGTAATAAACAAACCGATTTATATGAATGCAGTTACTATGTAATGCAATGGATGTCAACTATTGTTTGTGCTCGTATGACAAGTAGTTGGGAAATAGTAATAATTTCATTATATCAAATACTCATAAGTTATTTTGTCTTGGTTTATATACTAATTGAAATTTTTGTCTTGTGTGCAGAAATTTGACACTACTACACCAATCCCTCAGAAGTCTATTAAATATTTAAGAATAGCTTGTGCAAAGCACATTATACAAATGTACAATAATATTTAATACATTTATTAATTGGAAGGATAGGATCTTGTAATGAATAATATTAAGAACATTTTTGTCTTATTTTGGTTTAAACAATATAATGTTATGTTTCTGGATGGTTTTTGGTATTTTGTTTGTAGGTTTAATGTGTAGAATGTATTAGAAACAAAAATTGCATTAAAAAAATGACCACATTTTTCCTCAAGTCATACCAAGAATGAAGCAAAAAAGGGGCATTCTGCCTTGGTTGTGGTCAAAACTAAGACATAATGTCATTTTAGATTTAATAATGTTTTTAATTTTTTTAACTATTCTTCCTTAGTTGTAGTTAATGTTAGTTTTGAAATGGTTGAAATGCCAAGAAGGGGGGAGGGGTTGAATTGGCTAGTTAAAAATTTAGGCTATCTTTGAAAGCTAAAAACCACCTTTAATTGAATCAATTAGATGACCAAGTTAGGATGCAAACACTACTGAACTGTATACTTTCAATCGGTTAAAAACAGAGTTAATTGATTGATTTTACTAAACAGATTATGTTCTGGTATAATCAACCGATTGAAATAGAAAAACAATCGACTGAAATACTGGAAAAAATGCAGAAATGCATATTCGAGTTTTAAACCAATAACAATGCACAAGAATGATCAAGACATGTTCTAAATGATTATGCAAACATGCTCAATACTGCAGATGTCATGAAAACATGCAAAAACATGAAAAAGATGATTAAAACACAAGTTCTTGAAACTTTAAAATGAATATGCAAGAGAGAAAGGTTAGAGAAGAGAGGAGACCATGAGATTTTTATATTGGTTCACTCAAACCTAAGCTACATCTAGTTTGTCAAGGTAACCTAAGCTTGACTTTGCACTATTTCAAAAGACTTACAAAGTATCCACCTTTACACTTTCAAAATATGCAAAAACCACACAAAAGACTCTTGAATCACACAAGAATCATACCAGCACAACAAAAACCCTCTTACAGACCTGGAAAACCACCAGGCACACACACAAAGCTTGAGAAAGATCAAACCTCAGTGGTAGCACAACCCAGCCTACCACAAACCACCTTCTCCAAGCTTCAAACCAAGCAAAAAGGTCCAAGAATTGATCCAAGATCACGAATTGATCCAAGATCTATAATATGAATTACAAACTTCAAATACACTTTCTTAATGATGTAACTATGTGGAGAGCACACGTTCCAGCCTTGATCAACATGAATACCATTAAATCTCCTTTCCTTTATCAATGTAGGCTTCATTCCAATGATAATGGCTTCAAGATAGTTCAAAAGGGCTTCATTAAATCTTCACCAAATCTTCAAGAAGCATACCACCTTGGCTTCTCATGTCAACAGTTAAAACTGAGACATAATGTCCTTTTAGATTTATTATTTTTTAATTTTATTACTATTCCGCCTCAGTTATGCTCACAACAAAGGCAATAGGTCCTTTAGTTTTTTATTTTTTTTAATTTAAATGGTATTATGCTTCAGTTTTACAAAATTGAAGCATAATATGGACCTTTCTACCTTAGTCTTCAATCGAGATAGAAAAGCTACCCATTTTCACCTTGCCCTGATATACCTCAGTTGTAGAACCGAAGCCACATAACCAAAATCATCACGACTAAAACCCTTTACTATACTAATAAAATATTCAATTACATAAAAGCTTCATCGATTAAACTAAAATTATTTTTTTCCAAACCATTTTATCTTTTCAAAACAAGTTTTATGATTAAGATTGTGTACTAGATTGAGGTAATGGTAATTTACCTCATGTACAAAACTAAAAAACACATGCAATGAAAGTAATAACAAGTAATACATCTTTAATATCATCTTCAAACATCACCACAAAAAATAGATTTTATAAATTCTTCCAAGAAGCATGACTTGACTAACAATCTCCCCTTCTTTGTGATGGCCACATTGAACGTGATTCTTTCATTGCAACGAGTCTTCAAACACAAGTACAAAGCATGAAAACTCATAGAATAAGAGCTCTCCCTCGATGCAATACCTATCCTTGATCAAAGCTATGTTAGTACAAAGTGGATCTAGAAAGGGTGTTGAATAAAGCTTGTGGACATTTGATATTTAATTTTGTGCATACATATTACAATAATTAAAATTTAGTAAGGAGTAAAGAAGAGAAGAATACACACAAGGATTTATACTAGTTCACCTCTACTTGAGGCTAAATCTAGTATCTTAAGTCACTTGATTAAGAAATTCATTAATCGAAACCTTTGAATAGCAATGAGTATCAACCTATCTAGGTTCACAAGTTTAGTATGAACATGAGCACAAACCTCTCCAGCTATTCTATCTCAATCTCCCCTTGAGATCAAGAACTCACAATGCAATAATCAAATGGTCTCTCATGTAGGAGAGTTATAATAATGCTCACAGTGTTCACTTCACATAGTGAAGGATTTACGATGGTTTTGCTTAATCCAATATCACTCTCTAACAATTTAATGTGACAGGATAACACTACAAAAAAATTATTATTTAGTGGAGGGTTTTTTTTCGATCTGCAGGGGTTTTCACCCTTCGCAAATTAATTTGCGGGGGTTTTCTAAACTTCCACAATTAGAGTTGCCATAAGCTATTCGCGGAGGTTTTAGATAACCCCTGGTATCCGAGTTATATTGCGGAGGTTGATTTGTGGAGGGTTTTAACCTTCTCAATTGGTGACTATTACTTTGTGGAGGTTTGAAACCTCCTCTATTTGTAATTATCCATCTGCATTTATAATTTATTAATTTAATGAAATTAATTTTATAATAAAATAAATAAAATATATAAATTCATAAATTATACAAAAATTAAACAAAATTAATTTGATTAATGATTTGATAAAGTATCAACAATTATAATGTAAATTTAAAAAAATACATAATGTTGAAAAAATAAAATACATCATAAGAGACTTGTGTACAAAGTAAAATAAGTGAAATTTAAGTGTCTTTTGTCTTTCGCTTTCAGTGTATCAAGTGATGACAGCAATCTCAACTCAAACTCATTTTTAGTTTCTACTTTCAGGCCAATAAGTGGTAATTTTGCTATTCCTAATCGCTTATCTTGCCCAATGTCTTCATAAAAAACCTGAATTCAGATCCATCAATCATGGAGACAAAAGAATTTAATCAGGATAATGCAGTTAGGAAGAGAACAAGATTTCAAACCAAAAATCTATCAAGTGTAGCTAGTCGAAATAGATTAAGGTTTGGATAAATTTATCCATAAGCACATACAGGAAAATGAACAAGGTAAAAGGGAATAGATTACTCTTAGAAGTTAATATTAGTCCATACATATGTTAATTTGTGATGTTTCTTTCAAATAGTTTTGTAAAAGTTATTTTTAACTCATGAATTTTAATTTATGGAAGAAGATTATGTCATTTTACCTTCTAATTTTCTTTTCCTACAAAGGCTTGTGGAGAAATGCATCTAGAAAGAGCCTAATAAACCTTCAGGGGGAGAAGCTAAAGTAATAACTATAATTAAGATTAAAAAAGGAATCTAACATGAATTTTCTAAGAAACAATTACATAAGAAACCTACCACTCTTCAGTCACATTATTTGTGATAGGAGTTTAGGATGACCCAATTAGATCTAAGTTCTCTTTTTAGTCAATTCTACATAATTGGTTTTTAAGGGAAGGATTACCCTTGCTTTATAAGCTTTATATAAGTCATATATAGTTGAGGCTCTAATAATATTATAGAATTTTGGCCTAGGGTCTAACTCACCCAAAAAAATCCATTTATAAGATTAGAATAACCCAAATTAAGTTATATTTAAGTCACATTTCTAGTCAATGTGTTCTAAACACAACCCGTGAGACTATAATTAAGGCAAGCTAGGGATGACTGCATGCAACTAAGGCAACTTTCCAAAAACAAACCACTATGAAAGCAATTCTACTAAGTCTACCAATCAGTCTAAATAAAAATTATATTATTAGAAATAGAATACTTACCACAATAGGAATTAAGGATGCCCAAAACATAGCATGCCATCCTGCAAATTTTTACAAGGTAAACCAACTGTTATCCTTCAACTGAATAATTGTGAATTCCATAAAACTCCATTAAGAAAACTGTTGCTCACCATTAACATTTAGTAGCGGGAATACAACAAATGAAGCCTAGAGGATGGGACTGTCAACAACATAGTGAGCAAGTATGTCAAACAAGTTACCATAGGAAAAATCATATATACAATATAATGCTACTAATTCAATGTTTACAAGAGTTACCTCACACTAACAACAACCTTGAAGTCATCCCCCAAGGATCTTTTGATATACTTTTGGAAATTAAATTTACTTCCAACAGGTGTACCTACACATAATGCACTGTCAAAAGAGGAAGGCAAATTCAGCTTTAAAAGAACATGTAATATTGCGGAGTCTCACAGTGATAAATCCATTGCGCAAAGCCAAGTAGTCAACCTTGCCCACACACCGATAAAATTGCCTAAAAAAGCATCCCCGAAATTGGCAACATAGAAGACATATCACAAAAATTTAAAGAGAATCATAAATTTAATTCAAGTTATAAACAAACAAGATTTTTATGACTAATGATGTAAAAAAATTGAAGTAGTGAATTCATAAGTTGCTTCACTTTCTGATTCTTTTGAGCTATACCTAAACCAATGCTATTAAAGTTTTCTTCACTTTTCAAGGATAGGTTCTCTGTAAACTAACTTTAAATTTAAAAATATAAAACATGAATGGCTATCAAACACACAAAATCAAATTGAAAAAAAAAACAGAAAAAAAAACAATCAACTTACTCCAGAAAGAAGCAGATTCTTAGGAAGCATTTTAGCCACTTCAGGAGGTAGAACCATGTGTCTAAACAACAAAATTAACATCAATATACAAATCATTGAAATAAAAATAATATTAGAAAGGTAAAGAAAATGGATTCAAGCGTGTATACCTGTATTCATACGTGTCATTGAATTACTTTTCAAAATACTAAATCTGACCCATTCTCAAAAACTAGGGTTTATAACTTTGCTCGATTAAATCTGCTACAAGAGGACACAAAACTTCTCAACTAAAATAGAATAATCAAACATTAATAATGGAAAGAGAAGAAAAAAAATAGTATAGAGAGAAAGAATTTCTCACCTGAAGAGTGAAGATAGAGAGTGAGAGAAGAGGAGGAGAACAACTAGGAATTCATTTTTCGTAGTAATGATGAGATCGATCCATTCTTGGCGAAATGAAATCGATTTGGGAGATCCAAAACGAAAATGAATGTGACACTTTGAGAAATTGGGAAAAACGTAAACGAGTGTTTGGTCAATGTAGTTGTCTATTTCACTCATTTCGCTCTACACTATTAAAGTCACATGATCCTTTTATTTTAACTTGTAGTCTTGAGTTTTCTAATACATTCAACTAATCCAAGTCATCTAACACTTGTGTAGAACTAGAGTCATCTGATGGCTTGATCGTCTAATCCAACCTTCAACTCGTCTAACTAGTGCTTTCAGTTGAGCTTGTCTAAATCTTGCTTTTGCTTCTTTCTTTCAAACATTAAATTTTTCTTTATTGTGTTATGCTTGGTTTAAACTCATTGAATACACATTAGCTTATCAAAACACATACACATACATATTAATATTCACTAGCAATCATTTCACAATATCTTGGGTCATCTAATGTTCATGTTCATATGGCTAATGAATTTTATTACTTGACCAACCCTTTCAATGTCCAGTGCTTTATCTAAGATCTAATTAATTGGTACAAGCTTATGTGGAACTTATGTATATTAAGTTATCTTTGTTTGTTTCACTATACATTTTGTATAATCAAAATCTATTTAGATGATTACATACTTGTGCAAATTTATGTATATGATATTATCTTAGGTGCAACCAATGAGAAAATGTGTGAAGAATTTCAAAGATAATGAAAATATAGTTCAAGATGAGTATGATGGGAAAGTTAAAGTTTTTCCATGATCTGCAAATAAAACAAGCTAAGGATCATATATACATCCATCAAACCATATATGTTAGAGAACTTCTTAAGAAGTTAACGTAGAAGATGCAAAGGAGATGAAAACTCCAATGCATTCTAATACAACAAAAACTTGAATTTCAAAAGGAATTCCTCAAGAGACTTAAGGAGGCAAAAGAAGTTCAAGTTGACTTCTAGAAAAGAGAGGTGAATCATAAAGGATTACATAATAACCAAGTCTTTACTAGCCAAAGTTTACCTCAAGCCCTTTTGCACCAAACGTCTCAAACGAAATTATGTTTGATAAGCAAGTAGATACACACTAAACTATAAGAAATTAAAGGAAGCAAGTAAACTAACTATGCGACCTAATGGTAAGGTTAGAAGGCACTTAGAACCTTTAAAACTCTCACCAACTAAAAGCAATTCACTATAAGAAATTAAGGTTCTAATTAGGAGATGAGATTGAACACCAAAGGCTCCCTCAAGGCACCTTATTAGGTCAAGATTACAAGAGGTAAAACAAGAAACAAATTACAACTTAAATAAAGATAAGATATGAGAATACAACCAAATGAAGTGTTTTCCTCAAGTGTTTCTCTCTTTTTCTTTTTGTTTCCTACACCAAGGCTTTAAGTCCACTTTAGGATTCCACCCCCTAAGATGCTACCTCAAGGGTTGGTGCAACTCAAAAGAGAGCCTGCACACAAAATAAGCACAAAAACTAAGAAGAAGCTAAGGAGAAAGCAAGAAAAGGTCTAAAATGAATAAAAGCTCATTCAAAAGGAATTCAACTTGAAAATTCCTAGAGCAACAAGGAATGACAAGCAATAAAAATAAAAGCTAAGAACAAATGTTAATTACACAAATAGAGTCACCTAAGGAAAGACACTATAATATATGAACAAAACTGAAATCAACTAGAATATGAAGTGGTGTGCTTCTTGTCTACACAATCAATGAGATAATGGTGCCCTAGGTCACTCTTTTAGCATCAAGGTCGAGACTACGCTATTAGAAAGTAATTTTAGTTCACTCCAAAATAGTTCCAAATGCAAGCATTTCAAGCATACTAAAAACAATAGTAGTGGTGGTCATTTGCATATTTTTCATGACTCTTTGAGTACTTCTTTTCTATCTTTTCTTTTGATCTTTTGCAAACTATTTTTCACTCCTTTTTTTTGTAGGCTATTTGAGACCACTAGTCACCAAAATGCAGTATATATTTACTTTAAACTCAAAGAAAACAAGAAGCACAAAACATGGAAGAAACCTAATGGAAGCAAAATAGAGAATATAAAACTCAAGCAAAGATAATGGAAACCTAACTCTATGAACTTGTTAATGAAATAATAACAAGTATGAACTCAAAGATGCGATTTAAAAGCACTCAAAAGGATGTATATGTTGCAGTTTTGAAAACACACTTGAACATATATTTTTTAGATATTTCCAAAAGTTAAATTGAACAAACAATACATACACACACATAATATATATATATATATATATATATATATATATATATATATATATATATATATATATATATTCACAATAAAGAACATGGTTGTCTAATGGTTACTTATGAGTGTCTAAAAATACTTTGACTTAGTTGTACCTTTCTATGTCCAATGCTTATTTGAATATTAATCTTAATCATTCTTAGTTATTTGGATCATATGTGTACTCACTTATCTTTGTTTGTTTCATCATATGTTTTATTATCATCAAAACCCATTCATTCTCATATTCGTCAAATGGGGTTTCCAATGTCTAAATCTACATGATGGCAAACTGTGTGAGCTAAGTACTACAAAAACTAAGGAATATATGAAAGAAGGGATCATTATCAAGAAAACGATCTTCTCACAAACCAATATCAATATTAATATCATTTGCAATTGGAGTTACATTTGGAACTTATAAATTTTGAGACATACCCCAATAGAATGCAAAAGTGTACCTAAATTTTCCATTGAAAATGATATGGATTGTCATATTAAAAACGAGTATATGATCTTCCAAATTTAGAGAGTCTCGGGTACTTCTACCTTGTTTGTAGGAATTTATATTTCTACATTGATTGGTAGAAATTTATATTTCAACCTTGGTTTGTAGGGATTTATACTTCTAACTTGATTGGTAGGGTTTTATAATTCTACCTTGGTTGGTAGGGAAAAGAAAAACATAAACTAAAACACATAATATAAAGGTAGAATATGTAGAATAAGATGATATAGTAATCAAACAATTTAGACCAGAAAAATACTAAAACATATAAATGAAGCAAAATTAGCCAACATAATCTCATGCAAATAATTAAATTGTAATTGGAATAAAAAATAATTTTGTTTTAAGTTAAACTCATTTCTTGCAAGACCAAGGATTAGATAATTAGCCACATTTTATTTTACTTTTTGTTTTTGTCTTACTTTTTGTGTTGTACTTCGTATAATACAAGTAATAGAAAAGCACATAAGATTTTCCCAAATGTCTAAAATAAATAGTGAAATAATCTCATTTATTATAGTTAGTCTTTTATTTGATACTTCAGACGGGTATGGGAAGATCCACATGCAAAATATAAGAGTGCTTTATGAGCATGAGAAAATAAAATTATATGAGATAGAATGTGAGTACTCTATATGAGTATGCGATATGATTGGAAAATTATACTTAGTAATATCATGATTGACAGTTTATACTCCATTTAATTTATTATTTTTGTATATGTATATTAATTATCATATTTAGTGACATATTGTGCTCATAATTATATTGATTATGGTGTAATATTTTATGATATATTATAATCATATTTATTACGAGAATAATATGTACATATGGTAGGATATTATGAGAATATTATATTTATTTAATAATATTCTCCAGCTTGGATGGAGGGGAAGTACAACTATCATTGTTGATTTGCTTCCTATTGGGTTAAATATTTTTTTAGTCCTTGAATTTTGACGCGAAATTGGAATTTGTCATTGTCCTAAACTTTGATGTAGTTTGGTCTCTGAACTTTAAAAATAAATGAATATAATCATTCTAACCCAATTGAGTTAAAAATTCCTGACATATCTAACAATAGTTCAAATTGGTGATTGAGTTGTTTATACCGTTTGACACGTTATAGGTCAAATGCTAGTCTGCGATGCTATTTATCACATAATATAAATTAACTCTATTAGATTAAAAGGACTATATACATTCATTCATTTTCAATGTTTAGAGACAAAATGTATCAAAATTTAGGACAAGGATGAATTCCAATTTCACATTCAAGTTCAGGGACTTCAAATATATTTAAGCCTATTTTGTTTTTCTAGTTTCAAAAAAGCGCTTAGTTTTATTCTTCATTAATTTATGAGGTTCTTTATATAACGAAATTCAACGAAATGCTGACAACTTCAAGTATCATTTACTGGCGAGATCAATTTAATTTAAAGTTTATCTAAAATTCATACATTTTTCAATGCTTCAATTACATATTTGGTTCTCGTATTTGTTCAATTGGTTCATTTTTGTCCACTTATTTTTTTTGGTTCAATTTACTCCCCTTATTTTTTTTGGTTCAATTTAGTCCTCCAATTTTTTGAAATGGTTCAATCTGGTTCTTTCTGTTAAGTTGACGTTATGGTCGTGTTCGTACATGCCACGTGTCAATTATGGAATTTTCAATTTTTAAAAAAAAAAATTAATTTAAAAAATAAATTGTCACGTGTCAAGTCATGGTCTTGCCATGTGACAGTAAAGTGCAGTGTCATGTGTTAGTGTTATTGTCACTAGTTTTTTTCAATTTAGTCTCGATATTAAAATTTTGATTCAATTTTCCCCTATTTTTTAAAATGATCCAATTTGTTCCTCCCCAATTTAAGACCAAATTAGTGATTAAGCATAATTACAACTTATATATACATATTATTTTATTTTTTACGTTTTTACAAGTTTAAAAATATAAAAGAAAAATGACTTGAGTATTTAGATGAAGTGATTTGATGCATAAATTCTAAAAAAATATTTTAACATGTATAATAGTTTGGTCCAAAATGAAGAAAACCAAATTGGATAGTTTTAAAAAATATGAGGACTAAATTAAATCAAAATTTTAAATATATGACGAAATTAAAAACAATCACTACCATGTGGCAATAACATTGACATGTGGCACTACACTGCCATGTGGCATTGCACTGCCATATGGCCCTATATTGCTACTTGGCATAACCATAACTTAACACGTGATAGTTTATGTTTGTTTTTTATAAAATTAAGAAAAAATTAAAAGAATTAAAAAACAATAATGAAAGATTGAAAAATCCATGAATTGACACTTGGCACGTATGGTGTTGACGTCAATTTAATGGAAATAACCAAATTGGACCATTTTAAAAAATTAGAGAACTAAATTGAAAAAAAAATGAAATAAGAGACGAAATTGAACCAATTGAACAAATACGATGACCAAATGTGTAATTAAATCATAAAAATATTTTACCTACAAAAATTAGTCTATAAAACAAATAAATTTATAATTTCTTTTCTTAGATGAACAATCTAATACTTTTAATTTGTGTGACTGAAAAATGTAAAAGCATTTTTATATATTTTTTTTATCGATAAATGTTATAGTTTTTAAAATTTTGTTAGTGAAGAGAGCTAAATCCACGACTTCTAAACCTTCTTTCCAAGCTCATGCAACCAACTTATAACTCTTATAACTCCTACCTTATAACTCCTACATGTTAGTTGGAAGAGTTCAAACTCATAAACTCTTTCGCCTTTTCTTCTGATTTGGAAGAGTTAACCTCTCAACCTTTTCTTCTGATTTAACCACCAAAGTATCTTATTTCTCCTATTTTTTTTCTACTTATTTTTATAAAGAACTTCTTTACCAAATTGAGAACCAGGAATAAAGGTTATATATATTTAGATTTTTTCTTTTTTAGTTTATGGAATAAATTTGATATAAGTGAAACCTGTCATTTAACATTTTTGGGCTCCTATACAATCATAATGTCTGTCCTTTGTAGCGTCACCTTTTCTGAAAAGCAACAAGTGCATTTCGGAAATGTCAATGAAATATTCTTCTAAAGTAAAACAAATAGTCAATTAACATGTTATAGTTTCTTGTTCCTTTTTTCGATATTAAGCAAACCCAAAGTCTTAATTCGTAAGTTATTGAACCTCGTTATTATTAAAAAAAAAACATGTATGTGCTTGATCCCGTGGAACATGTGGCATATTCCTATAATAAATAAGAACACTTTTATTATTTATCCAATAGACAATTAAGTTTTTCAAATTTTTCTTTTAAAATCAAAATGGCCAATAATATACCATTTGCTGATAAATTTATTAAACCTAGGGGTGTCATAGTGAGCCAACCCGGCTCACACGAGTTGGCTTACCACGGGTTGAGCTAAAAAAGGGTCAGTTTAACCTGACTCACTTTTTTGGTGAGTTAGAAAATTTTGCAATCTAGTTCGACCCACCATGGATTGGTTGGTTGGCTCACTTACGATTTTTTTTTTTGCACTTTAGTTTATATATTTATTACATTATAATGAGAATGAATTAACTCAATTTATTTTTTATGATAGTAGAATCAAAATGTTCACTTAATTTTTGAAATATTATTATAAAGATAGTAATTAAAGATTAAAGTATCAACATATATAATTTTGCAAAAGAATAAATTAAACATTCAAACTATTCAAATACTATAAAACAACATTTTGGTATTTAAAAATATGAAATAGTAAACTTATATAATTAGAAGTAGTAAATAATTATAACAAAAAAATTGTAAAAAATTGTTGATGGGTTAAGTGGGTCAACCAACCTTCAATCCGACTCGAACTCGTTTAACCAGTAGGTCCTGCAGGTTAAGTGAATCAGGTTCAATTCAACCTACTTTCGAAAAAAGTGAAAATTTTTTCAACCCAACCCAACTTGACCGAGTTGATTCACGAGTTGAAATCAATTTTTACATTGATAAAAAGCTTCCTTAATCAAACAATATTTGTCTCATTATTTTGAGTTAAAAAAATATTTTGATGGTAGACCCGTAATCATTGCTTAACAACTTTTATAAGGGATTGAACATTATTTTTTATGGTATCAAAGGTTTGAATTGCCTATGAATGGACTTATGCACGTAGGTCATGATAGAAGCAAGAAGTGCATATATTTGAATAAATAATGCCAAACCATCAATTTACTTTTCAAGCATCTTAAGATTTCTCATACTTTGTTTTCTTTTCACGTGCTTTCTCTTCAATTTTCTTGAGAAAATTTTCTAACACAGAATCTCTATTCCATTGTCCATAGCGATTCATTTCGAACTCCGAATTTGGTCCCTTAATTAGATGCAAGGGTTCAGACACAGACTTTGATTTTGTGTTCCCTGGTGAGAACTCATTCATGCAATCTATGGAGATTCCGGCATGCTGAAATAGGGCATCGGTGGCTAAGAACGAAGGAGATAGATACATATAGATAAAAGATATTGTAAGGCCCATTTAAAATATGTCAACTTTTCTGCCCTAAAGTTAGTGGGCCTAAGGCCGTCCCAACGTATAAGGTCCTAAGGTCTGCCCTAATTCCACTCTCACTTTCACTCTCACAAAAACGCAGCAGCCGCCAATCCTTTCCCTTGCTCTCACGAAAAGCTCTGCTAGGGTTTGCCCTAAGGTCCCCTTCCTTCAAGCTCGAACTCAGTCCTTGTTCACTTCCGCTGCTAACCGCCCTAGGAGCAGTTCTACCTTCGCTGTGCGGGTCGGAGCATTTGCTAGCTTGAATCCCAGGTATGGGAAGTTAGGGTTTCAGTCTTTGATGTTATCTTGGTTGTTCTTGAGTGAGTTAATGATTTCACGAATGCCTCCTTCGTTTTTGTGTGATTAAAATGCCTGTTATACTTGGTTGATTGATATACGTGGCTGTTACAGTGGAGAACAGTGGCGAGACCTGTAAATCTCGCCCAAGCGAGTCAATCTCGCCTAAGCGAGATGAAACAGGGAGCTCGCCCAGCGCTGTTGCACGAAAGGTCGCCCAGGCGACCTGCTTGAACTCTTGAGCGAGGGAACGCCTCGCCCAGGCGAGAGGGATCTCGCTTAAGCGAGATCCCGTGATGTTTCCTGAGTGCACCATCGAACCCTCGCCTAGGCGAAGGGGGGGCTCGCCTGAGCGAGCACGTCTCGCCTGAGCGAGACCCCTCAGCCTGGGCGAGGGACTGAGCGAGACAGTGCAATGTGGGATGACTTTCTTGGCTTTGTGTGGATTATGCGTGCTTGTTTTGAGTATTGTGATAAAGGTCTGATATGAATGAGTATGATTGGGTGATACAAGTCATGAATTGTGAATAATGGGTGAGCATGAGTTTCGCATGAGATTGTAATGAAATGGTTGGTGTGAAAAAGGTATGATAACGATATGATTTGGAAATCCTTGGTACATGGATGGTTTATGACGAGATGAAATGGGTTGGGCCTGGAACATGAAAGGCGTTGGCTTTAACCATTGGCACAATTAACGTATACGTGCATGATGAATATTATTTTGGCTGCGGGATTTTGTTTGGTATGCGTCAGTGCATAATTCCTTGGGGTCTCTAGGCGAGACTTTCAGGGTTGCGCTTCAGTGGTCGGGACGTAATCCCATGGCCCCTGTTAGTGGGTGTCCATGGTGGTGCTCCATCTGTATAACTAAGTAAGGATTCAAGGTAAGGACTGTATCCTGACACTCTAAGGGGCCAGTTAGTCTCACTTAGAGCGGACTGACTCCTGTGGTGAGAGTAGCAGGAGGCCCGAAATTCATTGAGGGCTAACCTTGTGGTGAGGGAGAATTGATTCATCGTAACACTTGTAACACATAGCT
>Ga0209589_1008220_pt1 | contig 16368 bp, 11 predicted proteins | sample CowpeawhiteBW_FD_187525 | JGI IMG/M metagenome (GOLD analysis project Ga0209589, IMG submission 187525) | Root nodule microbial communities of legume samples collected from California USA - Cow pea white BW (SPAdes) (version 2) | ecosystem: Host-associated > Plants > Roots > Nodule | place: USA... | reverse complement strand
TATATATATATATATATATATATATATATATATATATATATATATTTATTATTTATTTGCTATTAGAATGTTAATTAACATAATTGTTATTTTTTTTAGGTTTAATAGGTTTTTTTATTTTTATATTTAGATTTTTTTTGTGTAATTTCACAACTTTTAAAATTTTTAATTGAATCTCATTTTTTTCTAAAAATGGTCAACTTGATCCCTTTTGTTAAATTATTGTTCATAATTTAAAAAAAAAATGATGACGTGACATAATAAATGTACATGACATATTTTGCTCCTACATGGATATACTAGATGCACATTAAAGTTAGAGGAAGCTTGAGAGTAAGGATGAGGAACAATAAAGTAGTACTATTAGATGCGGGAATCTTTTGAGGATTGTTTTGTCGCATCGTTTTTGAATAGGTGTTATGAGACTTAATGCTATGTGTTTTTTATTTGATAAAAAAAAATAACTAGTTAAATATGTTTTTGGTCTCTCAAGTTATAGTAAAATTTGAAATTAGTCATTTTTTAAAATTTTTGACTAGTTTAGTCCTTCATCTTTAAAAATACGTGAATTTAGTCATCCTAACCAAATTTTGTGAAATTTATATGACGTTTCAAGTGCATTTCATTATAGTATTTGAATTGTTTACACCGTTTGACACATTTTTGCTTTAATGTTAACTCAAATACTATCATAAAATGCGTTTAAAATGTAAAATAAACTTAACAAATTTTGGTAAGAAGACAAAATTCACGCATTTTTAAATATGAATGATTAAATTGGTATAAAATTTCGAAGAGGTGCTAATTCTAAAATTCACGAAAACTTGAGGGACCAAAAACATATTTAACCTAAAAAATAATAATGTTGTGCTTTTACATATTCTTTTTTTATTGCTCTTTAGTATGAAGTTGTGATTGGAGTTATTTGAGTTTATCTGTGTAGAAGTTGTAGCTTAACTTGTGTTGGAAGATAATGATGTCAACGTTGAAAGATAATGCTAGTTGTCACATTTTTTTTCATTTATTATGTCACATCATCACTTTCTCACATTGTTAATGCTAACTGAACATCATATTGACTCATTTTAAATAAAATTTGAACCAAATTGAGAATTTGAAAAATCGTGGAATTACATTGAAAAAGTATTTAAACAAAAAGACCTATTTAAATTTTTATATAAGGTATTTATAATTATTATTTCTCTTTAACTACCCATATAAAATTAAACAAAATTCTATATTGCATAGGTTTAAGTCATTAAACAAAAAAAAAAAAATACTCTTCATAGATTAGTGCATAATCGATTACACATGAAGACACAACTAATTATTCATCAATGTAAGAACACTTTTTCATCATCTTTAAGAAACACGATGAAGATTGAAAGCAAAGTCATAACAAGCAAATTTTCACTTGTGTTTCTCCTCTTTTAAATTACCCACATTAGAGGCAGCACTCTTATTATGCCTCTCCTTTCTTTTATTGTTGAGAGATTCAATAGAAACAAACAACTAATTTACACATAAGTAGTAAATCAATAAAAAAATCAGTGTTAGAGTTACTTTCCTTAATCACATCCAACCATTTTTTCCATTATATAATAATGAATCAATAATAATAAGGATTTGCATATATAGAGAAGTTAACTCATTCATTTGCTTATCTTCTTTATCTAGTGCTAATTTCTTTCATGATTGGCACATTAAAGCTTATTGTACATGATCGTGAACATCTCAAACAATATAGTGTGACAACGTCTCAACACCAACTATTAAGGATTAAACATCTCAACAACAACTAATAAGGATCAATCATAATTAACAAGAAAGATTTAGGCATAAATCATATTAACAAAACCCTAAAAAACTCCAAAAATGTAATCACTTAAACAACCTAGGCCCAACCACCAAGTAAAAGTCTAAAATTTCATTATAAATAACATTGATCACGAGGTAAGTTACTACACATTCAATATAACATTTATTACCATCTAATAAACATGCCTAACTTAAGTGTTGGAATGTCTTCTATAGGCACACCCACATCTCTTGGAGATACCTTGAACTTAGCACAACTTGGGTTATATGGAAAAAGAGTAGGAACATCTCGGTGTGCGAAAGTGTGTTAGCACATCGACGTTTATGTTACCCAAGTCAGCCTATACACAACAAAATGTGTTGTCACGTGTAGGGTTTTTTCTACCTCTTTCAACGTTTCGTATTGAGTTGGTTCACCAGACTTCCTTCATTTTTTATTGACTGCTTTAGCACACCAGTGACGCAATTTGGCACCCAGTTCGCTACTAGTTGTCCTCACTATCTCACTTCGATAGAAATTGTAAATATAAGGCAAGAGAAAGGAGAGTCTCTACACATCTTTATGGAAAGCATTGGGAATTTGGTGCTCAACATCCAGAATCTCAACCTAAAGGTAGCGTTACATCACATGGTCACAACTTGTAATCAAGACCCTTTGCGGTGACCTGTGTAGGACACCAACAACTAACTTAGACAAATTAAGATAGAGAGTCGCTAAGTTCATGTAGTTGGAAGAGTTAAAAGACTTTCGAAATAAGATGAGGATCGAGATGGGTGACTCGGAGAAGAAGTCAGCTGATCGTGAACATGTGAACAAAGGCGAATTGAAGGCCTGAAAATTGAAGACTTTTAGGTTTGCCCAATACAACCCTTCAATGCTCCAAAGTCTTGTGTTTTAGAGGAAGCGCTTCATATATACATGTTGGTGGTCCTTCAAAAAGCCCAAATGCGTCATAATGCAGACATGAGTAGGCATTGATACCATCACAATTTTGGACACACAATCGATGAGTGTGTAGCACTCAACATATGAAATTGAAGAACACATGCAGTCCAAACATCTCAAACAATTGGTCTGGAAGGATGAGGGAGAAGGCTCATGGGATGAGTTGAAAAGATTCGATGAACGAAAAGAGAGTCGTAGGGATCGCAACAAAGATCATCGAGCAATAGAGGCCCCAACCACCTAAGAAGAAAGACTGATTGAGCATAAACCCTTGTTAAAGGGGGGTGATCAACACCATATTAGGAGTTTTTGTCAGGGGTGGATCCTTAACTTCAACTCGGAAGAGACACTTGCGAGTAATGCAGTCAATTAATGTTGTTAATATGTTGTCTAAGAGAATGATGCCTCCAATCACTTTTAAAAACACGAACTTCAAGGCCATAGATCCTAAATAGAATGACCCTATGGTTATAACAATTGAGTTCGAGAACTTCACGGTCAAGAAAACATTGATGGATCAAGGTAGCTCAGTACACATCCTTTGCTAGAAGGCATTCAAGAAGTTAGAACTTTTCGAAGATGACATGCACCCTTACGTTGATGAAGTCAGAGTTGAACTAGTGGGGGATACCAAGCTTGTCACCATACAAGAAGGAAGGGAGGTGAAAATGGTTAATCGCTTAAAGAGAATGTCGACTATTTGCATGGACAACTGTAGACATACCAGGAGTTGATCTAAGGGTAGCCTGCCACAAGTTGTTCGTTTATAAAGAAGCAATACCAGTGTCTTAAAAAAAGAGAAAGTTAGGAAAGGAAAAGAGAAAAACAACAAAAGTTGAAGTTGATAAACTCTTACAAGTCAGCTTTATCTGAGAAACACACTACACAACTTGGTTGGCCGATGTTGTCCTAGTTAAGAAGGCCAAGGGAAAGTAGCACATGTGCACTAAGACTACACATAACAAGGCTTGCCCAAAGGGCATGTACCCCTTTCCTAATATAGATCGGTTGGTGGACGACACAACAGGATATTAGCTCTTAAGTTTGCTAGATGTTTATTCAAGGTATAACCAGATACTCATGGCTACAAGTGATAAAGCTAAAACCACTTTTGTTACGAAAGATGCAAACTTCTATTAAAAGATATGTCCTCCAGTCTTAAAAATGCAAGAACAACTTACCAATAACTTATAGACCAGTGCTCCGAGAACTCCTTAGCCAAAACATAGAAACATAAGGAAATAACATGGTAATCAAATGAGACTCATTCAAATTTAGTCATTTCTAAGTTTTCCTTAAACATTTCTATGCAAAGTTTCACTAAAAATTTATTGTCAGATAAGTTTCGTTATTATTTTTATTTTTAAGAAAATTTTTATCAAAATCAAATTTAATAACAACCATCTCATAACATTTATTTTGCATACAAATAAAAAAAATAAAATAAGAGAAATTACATTATATAACTTCTAAAATATAGTTTATACATAACTTAACTTTTGATAGTTTCTAAAAAATAGTTTATACATAACATAACTTTTGACTTATAGAAAGTTAATTTCATTTTTTTTTTCTTTTAGTTTTCCTTTTACAAGTTGTTATGCAAACGCTACCCAAAATTTAACAAATGATAAAAAAATGAGAATATAATTTAAAGATTATATTATTTTTAGATAAATGTATAGTTTCTTGTATTATTTTTGAAGGTGAAAACTTTGTATGCAAGTTAAATAATTTCAAATATCATGGTATATGTATCTTCAATTGGCAAAAAATTAAAAAAGAAAATCATATCATTAAAAGTATATTTCAGAGCTAAAGACATAATTAAGTCATAATAACAATATTTGATCCAATAGGGAGGAGTTGGAGTCTGAGTTGGAGTAGTTATAGATTTCGTGAGTTCTCTCTTCACATAGCTTCGCTTTTTTCTTTTTTGCTTCTCAGAGTTCTGAACTTGACCGACGTCGTTTCACCTCAAAGCGCTTCGAGAAAATGGCGTTCTTGTTGAAGAAAACAACCGTTGCTTCCCATTTTGTAACTCAGTCCAAGGTATTCCTATACTTCATTTCTATGACATATTGAATATAATTGTTAATTTCATTTAACGATTCGGTTTTCCTTTATCTTATACCGAAAATCCCTTTTGAGAAATCAGAAGACTGAAGAATCCGCTTCTTTTCCGCGCCGTCGATTCCACGTTGAGCCTGGTCCTCGTGAAAAAGCTGTAAGGCGTATTTATTTTATTATTGTTAGATTTGTTATTGTTTTTCACGATTAAAGTAATTTCGTGCATCTGGATCACCTGTTTCTACTTATAATTTCTTTTATTTAATTTGGCAATAGACAAATTAGGGTTTAAAAAGACCTCATTCTCGACTTAGTCAGTAAAAATGGAGAGTTTTCTTTTGATGGATTCATTTTGTAAACAAATTTTGGCATTCGGGATTAAGCAAATTTCTGAAACGTGATTTTGATCCTGTCTCAACGAATTTGTCATTTGCTATTTGTGGTATCGTTGAAAGAAATAAAGAAATTATTTTGTAGTTTTTAATTTTTTTTTTTAGCTTTTGCAAATTCGTTGTACAAGTTAACGTGCTTATCTCTCTTGGCACACATTTGTTTGCTTGTGCATTCATTTTTATCGCTTGTATTTTTGTTGCAGCTCTTAGCTGAAGATTCAATTCTGAAACCATTCAAATCGTATAAGAAGAGTGTAAAACAGCTCAAAAGAATTGGGGATGTTCTCACGGTTGTTGTTGTTGCAGGTATGTGTCTTTAACTCTTATTTTGGTTGAAAGAGTGAGGGTTTTTTTGTGGTATTGTGGTTTGTGAATGGAAGTTGAAAGACTTTGATTTGAAAAATGAAACTGTAAGTAGTACTTTATTATTATCCTTTAAGCATTGAAATCGCTTGTTAATGAGCTGGACTTTGTTGTGACAGTTTATGTGCTTGTGAAGCAGTTTGGAATCTTAAGTCTGGTAGTTGCTTAATCATTTGAACAGGACTCATGATTTATCTTCGAATATTGTTTTTGTTTCATTTCAAATTTGTTGGCCTTATTGTCGTTCACAAATCATTCTAAATGTTAAGTTTATCCGTGTAGTCCCAATTGGCTAACTTTCAAAACCATAATAATTTTGAACAAAAAATATGGTTTTTCATTTCTTTCTATTAGGTTCTCAAAGCAGGTAACTGACATGTGAATTTTTTTCCAAAATCAATAGCTTCTGATGATTCTATGTTTGCGCAATTTCAGAAAAAAATCTGATTAAGTTTTATCGATAAGATACTGTAAGTTCTTATATCATTTAGTCTTACCTAGTTCTTTGAGAAGGGTGTCCTTCAGTTGAAGTGGTCTTGGTGGTGTTTTCCAAACTAAAATAACCAGCTAAATGCACATGTGGTAAGCTTCAATGAAAAAGAATTGTTCAAATATGAGTTAATAATTGGTTTCTATGAGATCAAACTCACGAACAATTTAGTTGAAAATGGTCTGAGCCAGATTTACTGTTTGGCTTAGGCATTGCCCTCGGTGATTTGGAAATATAGCATGTGCCTCATTGCCTTTGCAGTTTGATTACTGAAACCTGATTGCTTCACCAGTAAATTTGGATTAGTATGATAGGTTATGAAAAGTACTTTATGATTTATTTATTTTTTTCTGAAATAATAACTTTGGAAAAAAGGACGTAGTACTCTCTATTCCCTTGAGTGTTTAACCTTGGGCTTTTTGATATTGTCATTGTTAGAGGGCTTTTTTGTGTTAGAGCCAATAGGACATATTTCCTCCTGAGTATATTCTGTGTACATGTTTCTTCCATGCAGATCATTTCCTCAAATGTTAGCAATTCTAGCATTGAACAATATGGGCTACTTGCATAGTTGTTTAAAGGTCTATTTATATTATGATCACTTTCAGCAGTGTAAAGAATATTCTATTATTTGCTATTTGTTAAGACGTTTCAGATTTTGGTAAAATTTGTTTAGCTTGTTGAAATCTTGATTTCTCAGTTGTTTCTTTTCATGGACACCTTTTACTGTGTTTTGGCATTATTCACAACTAGGAACACGTGTGAATAATAATATCATGATAGCACTCATTAGTTGACGATTCTGCACAAAAATATTTTGCATTACCTATCCATGTGTATCTTGAATATAGCCTAGTTCGTAGTATGTTACTACTCTTGAAACATTCATTCTAATTTCTCTACCTGTTCCATCTTTTCAATGTTGTTTGCTTATTTATGACGTTTCAGGATGCTGTTACGAAATATATGTTAGAGCTGTTACACGAGAGGATGCACAAAAACAGTAACATTCTGAAAGTTCTTTGACAAAAGCGAATATTGGGAGTTAGTTGTATTTTGTTGGATGTTTGTGGCAACAATTTGGACTGTTATTAGCCATTTCAGAATAAGCAGAAAAGTATTTGAACCAAAATAGTCTGTGCATGGGCAGCTTTTTCACCATTTTATACTGTTTAGTGAAATACAATTTCATGGCTTCAGTCTGAGAAACAGATATGATTCCTTCAACCAAGTTTGAGGGCGAGTAATAATGAGGTGTCGGGTGTGATGATCTATTAGTTGTTTAATGCAATTCTATAATCAAGCTTTGCCTGAAATGTTATTGAATGTGATAATCATATATCAATGGGAACTGTAATCCGTTGTTGGTCGAATCGTATTAATGAGAATTGCAAACTCTAGTGCCTGACATATATTTTGGCACATCGTTGTATGGTAGGCTGGAGTTCTGCCAAACCTTTTTTTTAAGTTTAAAGCAAGTTTGATTTTTTTTTAATTAATAATAATGTTTATTTTAAATTAATTATTGATTAATTTTCAAGTAAGAAAGAGAAATAGAAAAATTCATAGCTTTACAAAAGCAAGTGATTTATCTTTAACCAGTGAGCATAGAACTCCGTTCACCCAAAAAGTATTATTTTTTAAGGTATGGTTTTAGTCTCTAGTTATGGATTTTGAAATTTAAAAACTCTATTGAGTTTGAATTTTAAGATTTAGGATGTTGTAATATTTTAAATTTTAAAATTAGGGTTTAAAAAATTACTTAACTACATTTTAGGTCTTGATAAATATTTATAGAATGATGACTACCTTCTCCATATCCTCAATATTGAAGGTTAGATATTTCTATCACCAGGGTGGTATGGTTCCTACAGTACATTCTTTAGCTACTTAAATATCATAATTCAAATTCTATTATGCAGTTGTTCTGTTTTATGGTCATGTAGATATTTTTGTTGAATTGCTCAATGAAATATTCCAAAACCATTTAGTATCGAATTGAGCCATCAACCTCAAAATATATGGATGATAAACAAATTTTTTAATGTCCTTGAATCTGTTACGGAGCTTTACTTGCAAATACATGATTGGATTTGCCAAGCGTATGAATGCCGTAAAATATAATTCCAAAAGGCGTGGCTTGTGAAATCAAACACTGTAAATATAGTTTATTATGATTAAGGAAAAGTAAAAAATAGCTCGAGATACACTATGCCACCAAAACTTTACGATAGATATGAAGGTGAACAAATTTCACCGTGATAGTAAACAGGATCGATTACACATGATACAATCAAATATCATCAAAGAATTTTGAGAACAATTTCCAGTTTAAGCATTGAAGAATAAAATCTGGGAAGACAGACGCCATTGATCAGCTGAGATCAGAAAAAAATAACAGCAGTTTGCCAACTGATGGTCTGCCCATGTTAACAGATATCCAAAATGATAACAGGTCGGTATATGCTGAGCAGCTCAACGGAAAGACTTGGATGAACCAATCAAACAGTTTACACAGAACTCATACCCACATCCAATATAAATCTGGTCCGTATTCCCGCTATAATCACTGTACAATTTGCACCATCTCAGCATTTTTGAGGGGCTTGTGCAATTTCTCCAGGCAGCAGAGCTTCATTCACAAGAAACAAGGATGAAAAAATCAAAAAGACTTGGCTCAAGTAAATTTAGCCTAAGACTGTGGAAAGTACTTTTTCGCGTCAGAATCTTCCTCCCACCCTCACAAGGAGAATAGAGGCTGCACTCTGCCATCTATTAATTCTTCTCAGAAAACTCTAAAAGCCATATCACAGTGAACCAACCATCCTCCAATGACTTATAAAAGCAAATACTATTTGATGAACAATCACCGTGCGAGCTTTAGTCAAAAGGGAACAAGCAAACGATCATCATTGACAAACTATTTCACAAAATCCCGTTCAAAACCCTCTGGTAATAATCATATTGCCTAGTCCGCCATGCATCCAGACTGCTGCTAATGAGGGAAAGCACCAAAGATACACATTGCTGCCAGGAGAAAGAAAAAGTTATAGCGAACAGGCAAAAAAGAATTCCAGTCTAGAGAGTAACTAATATTAATATTAAAACCTCTTCGGTTAAATTGAGATGGAAACGCTTTCGTAGGTTCTGTATTGTCCGTGGACCACCTTTAAAGCAGGGGAAATCAGAGTCCTGATAACGACATTAGAAAACTATTAGCTGAGAAAATCAAGCATGCCCATCCACGTTCATAATAACAATAAAAAATGTACACACAATTGACTCCCACGACTACAAAAAAAGATCAGCTACAATAGGTGTAACTTCAGATCATGATTTAAGATTACAAGATAAGACTACATCAAGCTACCAAGGCAAGGACATATGGAAACCTCAAACCTCTATCCCTCTAACCTTAGATCAAATAAATGTAGGACCCGTTGTTTAAGTTATCACAAAAGGTGTTTATCTGATACAACTACTTTAATAGGCGCACATTTTAGAAATACCTACTTTTAGCTATTCACTATTTTTAAATTCCAAGAAAAAAATACTAAAGCAACTATGCTCTACAAGTCTTTTTCCTTTTCTTCAAGAAAAAAGTTACTTAATGTTATAATTTTGAACATGTACTTAAATTTAAAATAATTTTTCTTTTATAAAAAAGAAAAGTACAGTGTAAATCTTTTTTCTAGATTAAACCGCCCTCGTCAATCTTGCATACACATTGAATGGGCTAACAGTGATGCTGGATACAGCAAATTTTTATTTAAATCTTTTTCCTAGATTAAACCAGAACCTCGTCAAAATTGCATACACAGCCTGATAACTGTATGGTTATTCCATGGGCTAATATTCATGCTGGATATTTAGTGCTCCACCATTTCCTTCCCGAAAAATTAGAACATACACAATCTACAGGGAATTGCATGTTTGATTGTCGTCCTCTATCACAAAGCTCTACATCTACCTCTAAGATATTAATTGTTTATTGCTTGAATCTCAATGTAATATGACAAAGTTCATCCTGTTAGAATAATTGTTAAATTTATGTATGTTAGAGTAATTATTAAGTCTAAAGTAGGGAGCAGTGAGTTGGGAACTACTTCCAGCTATACCTATGAGCCTAGTGCACTCTATGAATTGTACTTAGGAATCTAGGGTAGTCTTTTGATCTTTCATCTTCCATTGTATCAGTTTCTATCATTATAAATAGAAGATCACAAGAGGGATCTCTTAAGCCCTCCAATTTTATATTATCTTTTTATTCTCAGCACATCCCAAAACCAATTGATTTAGGTGAAGTTGTTCAACCGATATTTAAGCACCACAAGAATTAAGGTAACTGATGCGAGACTTTCCAATATGCCCCCTCCCCCCTCCCCTCCCTTCCTAATAGAGGTGGCATTTGAAAACAGGGAACAAAAAGATATAGGAATTGGACTAGCAACCAAAATTAGATGTTGATCCATAAATATATAGGGAAATATCGAGTTGAAACCGTGTGTGTATGTGACAGCACATGAGGTTTATTTATATAGAGAGAAAGAAATCAATATAATAATAGAGGAGATTTGGTAACGTCTACTAATAAAGATATGATCATAGAATAATACAAATATTATCTTGATATTTCTAATTATAAAGATGTGATCCTTACATTTGTAATTATATAGATATGATCCTTATTAGTGTAATTTTAACACTCTTCCTCTAGCTTCAGCATACAATTCATACGTGTTTATCTTGCTGCAAATGCGATTAATCATAGGTCATCTTAAAGATTTGGTGAATATGTATGTCACTTCATCACTAACGTTGACAAATCTAGCAGTGATATCTCAAACTCTAGTTTTTCTCTTACCAAATTACAATTTACCTCAAATATATTTGGTTATTTCATGAATGACAGGATTAGAGTCAATGGGTGATGTGTCCAGATGTCACTTATAAGATGCATTTGGGATTTTTTTTCAAATTAAAGTTCTTTGATAAGTAGCTTTAGCCATGACCTTACATGTGATCTTGATATTTGTAATTCTATAGGTATATGATCCTTATTTTCTCACAACACAGCCTGTTATGAGAAATTGGAATTGGTCAATGAAAACAGGCACAGTAATATTGGACAACACTGGGCAACATGGAGCTAACATTTACCTGTAACATCTCAACAAGAAGAATAACACGCTCAGCATGCTTACGGCAAGTAAGGAAGCCTTGAATGCATAAAACCTGGATTACATCAGGAAACAGAATAAGACAAATTTAGAGCTAGTTTAAGAAAAAAAAAACCATATATGTTTTACCTTGAAATAATCAAAGAACTCGCTTGGAATTCCCTCAGCATCAGAATCCATGACCTAGCACAATCACATTATTTCTGTTAGGTGCATAGAGGAAAGCTAGTAAGTGTCTGGAATGACCAAATGGACACTCAAGTATGGATGTGGATTAACCAGCAAACAATTTCAGTTTTACCTCAAGAAGCTCTCGGGTTAATTTGAAAGGTGCACTTTCAAAATTAACACCACCAGGTGAGTTAGAAAGCATGAAACCAAAATCAATATGTATAATATGACCTTCTTCATCCATTAAGAGGTTCCCATTATGCCTATCCTTCACCTGGATTAAATTAAAAACAGCAAAAAATGAGAAGTGGGTAGAAAATCTTCAATAACAAAAAGTAAAATAGTATGATTTGATTTGCAATTTAAGCCGGTAATACACCAGTTTTAGAAAATGTATGCATGAGCATAGTAAAAGGTTTCAGACCTGAAGAAGGTAGCAAACCAGGGAATATCCGGCCATACTTTCTACGAAGTTCCTCTGAAACAAAAACATGTAAACAAAACATCAAATATTGAATCAAATGATATTGTCTTTTATATTTTTAACATAAAATAAAGATGTTTGTCACTATATAACAGATTTATTACATGATGAAAGGAACAACATTCAAATGATAAATGGGAGTAGGAGGATAACCCTTTAAATTAAAAACCTGCAAGAAATCGCTCTAGACAATTATGCCGGAGAAAAAAATGGGAGATGGGGGCAGCAGAAGTAACATATGACGGTGGAATGCATTTTTCAAGTGAATGTTTGAATGTACTGAAAGAAAACTTACTATAGAACATCCAAGACAGGATTACCTAGGAGAAGAAAAGAAAAAAAGGAACGCCACTGGTTAAAAACATGAACGTGATTTTGTAATGGGATGCTTGTCAGGTGTCATAAATAGGGGATTTCAGAGTATAAAAACAACACGGAATTTCAGAGTAGATTATGCTGGGTTGTCTGTGGAATCCTTTTTTAACATAGACGTACATATGCTAAACTACGCAGTTATGCAAAGTTAGTATTTTGGAATTTTCTTAGGTGGCCAGGTTTGTTAGGTTGACTTGGAATTTAATATTTATCATATGTATTAGTCATGGATCATGAGGTGGATTGGGATCTTGTGACAAAGAAGGATAAAAAATCCTCCCCAGTTAAACTAATGGGAAAATAAATAACCATGATATACATGTTTCAATTCAGTTATTTTCTTTTTGAATGTTCTATCTGTATACTCAAAAAAAAAAATTTAAATGTCAAACAGTATTTTAGAAAGTGGAACACAAGCTCAATTAAGTATTGCATCTTATAAGATGAACAAGGTCAGTCCGCAATAATACAGAGAATCTTTGAATCTATACATTACCTGGGCAAGTTTAAAACTTGGAGAATCATCTTGATACTTGGCAATGAAAAATTCACGTAAACTTGAGATGTTAGGGTACCTACTCTTTATAGAATGTATAGAAGCCTACAAATCACACATTTAATAATTAGTAAAGACAAAAAATGTAGAATTTTAATAAATATGAAGTATGTAACCATGGAATCACCGTATCTGGAATTGTTTCAATTAGAGCAGTGTAAGAAGAAGTACATAACACTTCATATGGGCGCAGCCAGAGAGGTAAGCCAGCTTCTTGGAAAATATCTGGCATAAAATGTAATGATAGTAAGCAACATAACAAGAAACTCAAGGAAGAAACTGCTGCATCCTACTGAAGTAACCTAGTATAAGAATACAGTAAAATAAGATTCAACAATGCATCATCAGAAAATCTCAGGTGCAACTAGAAAATACCATTTTTGCTTTTTCATACTTCCACATAAATTCCCAACTAATGCATTCAACTATAATCAAGTGCATTTAACATGTATGAAGGTTCACATTGAAGGTGGGACTTAAACAGAGGTCACAAAGACATACATTTGATCCTAGAAGAATAGGATCTCTCCCATGACTTGTATTTAGCTTGATTTCCATTTCACACAGTTAAAAGGAAAGAGAATGAAATTTCTGAAGTAAAACAGGTTCAGCTGCTTAAGGCTTGCTTTGGATCCAGAAAGGAGTGTGAATAGAAAGGAAATGAAAGAGTAACTCGATGATTATTTTAGTTTAGGTATTTTCACATTCCCCTTTCACTCCTGCTATGCTCATCATAGCAGATGCATAAAGCATAACCAATGACTAGAAAGAATTAATATAAAAGAAAGAAGATTGTTATTCAATTGGTTCATTTGAAACAGTACATTAGTCTCTATACATAGAGAACTCTACCCCTAAAGTAACAATTATAAGGAGATCTCTAGAATCTTCTATTGGCTTCTAGTGATACATTTAATATTCTACCAACTTCTAGTAATACATTCAATATCTTACTTACAACACTCCCGCTGGTGAATGGATATCTATCATTCCTAGCTTGCATGTGAGATCATGAAATCGTTCAATGGAAAGACCTTTTGTAAACAAATTTTCTAGCTGAAGCCCAAATGGGACATAGGAAATAGTGATATGACCACTAATAGCTGACGTATTATCACAATAAAGGATCATAAGTTCTTCACATACCACTTTAAGATCATTTAAAATAATTTTCAGGCATAATGTTTTGTACTAGACCTTGCAACAAAATTTTGTTTCTTACTTCTCCAAGTCAAAAAATTTCCACCCAAGAACATGCAATATCTTGTGGTAGATTTACTATCTGTGACAGACCTTGCATAATGTGCATTAGTATACACTTCCATTTTTAATTGTTCATTTCTCTTGAACAATAATCCCCTTCCTGGACTTGTCTTCAAATATTGAAGGAGTTTGTTTATAGCTTGTAAATGTCTCTCCTTTGGATTATGCATGTATTGACTGACGACACTCACAACATAGGCTATATCCGGTCTAGTGTGAACTAAGTAAATGAGCTTCCCAACAAGCCTTTGATATTGGCCTTTATTCACAGAAGAACTACCTTCATCACTCTCAATTTTATGGTTTTTTTCTATAGGAACTTCAATGGTCTTACAATCAATCATACTTGTTTCTTTGAGAAGATAAAGAATATACTTTCTTTGGGAGATAAAGATGCCTTTCTTCGAGTAAGCTACTTCTATCCCGAGGAAGAACTTGAATTTCCTAGATCTTTCAGTTCAAATTGAGCAACAAGTTTTTCTTTCAAGATTTGTTTCTCATGTTCATCATGTCCTGCAACAATTACATCATCAACATAGACTAAGGGTGGTGTAAGTTAACTTTTTGGGGAATGCTTGATGAACAAGGTATGGTCACCCTGACTTTGTCGATACCCCATGGAGATCATAACATGAGTGAGTTGACCAAACCAAGCATGGGGTGACTGCTTGAGTCTATAAAAGACTTTCTTCAACCTACATATTTTATTCCCTTCTTCAATAGGCCTAAACACTGGGGGAATTTCCAAATAGACTTCTTCCTCTAATTGTCCATGCAAGGAAGCATTTTTCACATCAAATTGTTGTAATTCCTAATGAAAGTAAGCAGACAATGAGAGAATGGTTCTAACTATATTCATCTTTGTCACTGGAGTACATGTCTCCTCATAATCAACACCATAAGTCTGAGTAAATCCTTTAGCTACCAACCTTGCTTTGTAACGTTCTAATGTACCATCAAATTTATACTCACATTATAAACCCATCAATGTCCTACTACCTTTTTATTCAGTGGCATGTTAACAATTTTTCATGTTTGGTTCTTTTCTAAGGTACTAATCTCTTCATTCATGACTTGAACCCAACTCTCATCCTTTAATGCTTCTTCAACTGAAGTAGGGACTCTAATTGCATCAATGACAGAGAGGAAACTTTGGTGCTGCATAGATAGGTTTTTAGTAGTCACAAAATGAGAAATAGGATACTTGGTACAAAGACCGAGTTCCTTTACTCAAGACAATGAGCAAGTCATCAAGGATAGGTTCACAATTAATATTCAAGGAATTTTCCAAACATTCAAGGGTGTTAGAAACAGGAGCACTTACCCCCGGGTCAGATGATTGGTGTTGTTCGTGGATCAGGTTAGATTTCTTTTGTCTTCTGTGATATGTCATACAAAAGAAATTCTTTGGATGACTAATTTCTGTGAGTTCACCCAGACTCGGGAACAGAGTTGCCTTTGCTAGCAACAACTTCAAAATCATGGGTAATTTCTAGAGTAGGCCCCGATTTGGGAACAAATATGCCCTTGTAAGAAGCAACTTCAGAGATATCCATACGAGATGTGTCAGGAGTACTAAGAGTACTACGAGATGGTTCTTGTATAAAAGGGTTAAAAATAACTTAAGACTCAGAAGACTCAGCTTCAAAAGAACTCTTCCCTTAAGTTAAGGACGTTGTTAAAAGGATTTTGTTTCATCAAAAGTAACATCCATGGAGGTAAAAGACTTTCGACTCGGAGGATGATAGCAACAATATCCCTTTTTATTAGATGCCCAGCCAACAAATATACATCAATAAACGTGACAAACCACTTAGCCCCATAAATACTATAGTTTGATGTTGGCCCCTAAATGTCATAATGAATTAAATCAAAAGGATGGACACTCTTTGTATTACTAGGAGGATATGTGGCCTGATGGTGTTTTGCAAGTTGACATACATCACATTTAAATGGAGTTGAGATTAAAACAGACAAAATATGTTTGAGGGCTTGATTAGAATTCCCTCTACTATTCCTGATATTTATATATATGATGAAGGAGATACAAAAAAGGTGAAAAACTAAAGGCTGCAGCTAGGTGCTAGGTTAGAGGTTATCCAACACTCAACCTCCTAGCCTACACATCATGATTGCCTAGATATATTAATTACTCCTACACTCCCCCTCAAGCTGGAGCATACAAATTGTATGTACCCAGCTTGGAACAAATAAACTCAATTCGAGGTCCTCTTAATGACTTGGTCAACATGTCTGCGAG
>Ga0209589_1008219_pt1 | contig 16368 bp, 10 predicted proteins | sample CowpeawhiteBW_FD_187525 | JGI IMG/M metagenome (GOLD analysis project Ga0209589, IMG submission 187525) | Root nodule microbial communities of legume samples collected from California USA - Cow pea white BW (SPAdes) (version 2) | ecosystem: Host-associated > Plants > Roots > Nodule | place: USA... | reverse complement strand
ATATATATATATATATATATATATATATATATATATATATAATATAATATAATATAATATAATATAATATAATATAAATATTAAAAAAAGTTATATAAGAATACACTATGAAAAAATCTTCTAAATCGTAAAATAATTTTATCATTTTGATAGAAAAATATATAAATATAGTCCGTTACAATTAAACCTATTTTAATTAGGTTTGATTATGTATTGATCGAAATTCTTTGAAATGAACCTAAAAAATTCTTTAATATTAACTTTAATCAAATTCGTTAAAATCCAATCAAACCCATCCTCAAAAATTCTAATGATAATATAAAATTTTTAATTCATTTCTATAGATGATGTCATGTCAAATAAAATATTATAAATGTAATAATTTTCTTTACTTTTTTTCCCATCCAAAAGCTGAGTGCCACCCGTTTGTGTGGATGAGGAAGGAAAAGTGGTCTGGCAAGAACCGACTTGTGTCCATATCGTGAGATTAAGATAATTATAACATCTAAATTTCCCATGGTATTACTATTATTATAACATCTACAAATATCTAAAATATACTGTTTTTACGTTCTTTTCGCATGGACACTGCCTCTTTACTGTTTTATGTTCAAATTTAACCATAGTATGTGATAAAGAAAAAAAAGAGTTAATGATAAAATAGATTTCCATGAATTTTTTACGCATAAATAAACAGAAATATTAATGTCATCGGAAATTTTATTTGTTTTAAGAAAATATAATTTGCTATCAATAATAGTTAGTATTTTTAAATTTGATTAGTCAAACACGTTTATCATGATGTTATTTATACTTAGACCTCTTTTTTCTAACTAACTCTTTAGGCAAGTTGGCTTGACTCTGAACTTTGTCCATCCAATCTTATATGGCCACTAGTTTACAAAATTCATAACTTCCTCATCTTTCCATCTCTATCAAGTGTGTGAGGTGTCAATTATGTGAAGTTGATGTTTTTCAAAAATAAGTGACCTTTTATATATTAACTGGTTCACGACGAGGAACTTGTTGGCTAGAATGTGTTCTAGGTAAGAACCTACAAAAATTGGGCTTTCTACTACTTCTAAGGCATGATATCATCTTTGAAAAAACAGAGTCAAAACTAAATTGGTATTAGTCAAATAACTCCCAAAGATTTCCCTCCACAGGATGAGCATCCCCTCTCTTGATGGCAAAGTGCATGCCACAACTTCAGGAAACATTGAAACTTCTGAAAAAATGATTAGACACCACCAATGTTCAGTTAGAACCTAAACTCCTATAATGATGGCAAAGTTAATGCCACCATTTTTGGGGTTAACAAGTTGACCTTTTTAGCCAACTAATTTTTAAAGTTAACAAATGTCATTACGCTACTCAACAAATCTCAATTTAGGAGTAACGTTTCAAACCAGGAAATAACGTGACCTGCACATACAGATTCAGCACAAGACTATACGTATTATTACATCCTACGCCTACATTGGAACAAGGAAAACTCACGCAACAAGAGATCTGCCTTGGGCGGGTTTGAAGGCGTTTTCTGCTCCAAATTTTCAGATTACTGAAGGACTAATAACAATATACTTTTTAACACATTCATTTTAAATATTATTGACATTTACTGAAAATTACAATATAAAGAAGAATCGAGAAACATACAAAATTAGGACTTCCAACAAGTTTCGACTACCAATAATGTGTTAGAACATATTGCTAACATTAGAGGGAAAACCCAGTGCATTATAGCTTTGCCACCCATGCAGTGCAGCAGAAGGATTTATTGGTAACACACAGGAGAAGAGTACGAAAAACACGAGTCACGCAATAAAAAACAAAAATTCAGAAAATATTGAACCAATAGTAATGTACATATCATCAATAGTAGCAGTATCATAAATTCTATCCAACCACCTCTCTACTCATCCACGTGTTGGTTTTTTGTGCATTATGGACCTACACATCTTTTGCGTAATTTTTTTATTACTTATACACACACTCTTGATAAAAGTACGGGCCACTGTTTTAATTTTCTTTTTCTGCCTGTGCATCGGGACAGGTATTGATCTAGTTATAGAAAGAACTCAAAAAATGGTGATGGACAGTTGCGCAAGTTCATTATAATCCAATATAACATTTTCAACTGTCACGAACCACTAATTGATATTTAACATCATTTCTATTCAACAAATGCTGCAAATTTGAAAAACTCCACATACCTGCAAGAAAGTTCAAAAAATGAAAACCTGCTCAAGTGTATGGCATCTGAGAAGCAATATCACAAAAAAGATGCTAACTACATTGTAGCATCCTGTAAATGGTCAAGAACAGAAAATGTAAAAGTAGCTTAAAGAACATCTGCAGCTGGTAACATTTCTCATAAAAACAGAGAAAAAATAATGCCTCATAAATAGCATAGATTTCAAATTAAACTCCAATTAAGAACGTGCTATGAATAGCATAAACAGTGCAACACTCGCAATCCACAACCAATGCCCTTGCTCTTTGAAATTTAAAAATTCTATGACAAATCTGATGCAATTGTAGCACTACATCACACGATTTGACTTTCTTTACAATGAATGTCACTGACAAGAACATTATCCTCTGGTGAAGATAGAAATTTGACATGGAGAAATCGCATATCACATTTGATGTTTGTTTGTAAATCAGCAGATAAGAAACACAGAAATAAAAAGCCGAAGATAGCAGATAGATAACTCATACAAAAAATTTCCTCAATTGATATCTTTCAAGAAACCAAGGCTGCTCCTAAAGAAAGCAAGCATGACTTCTATAAAGTTCAACAATGAGTATGAAAAGAGACATTGAGGAAGGGCTAGGATGTCTAACAAGCTTCTTTTTGAAGATGATAAATCCGATATTTGAGGAAGGGCTACTTTTAGAGTCACATCAAAGAGACATTGAATATCATTAGCAAAAGTATCTTGAGTCTTCTTAGGACCATGTCTTGAAGTATTTAAGTATTTAGGTATTTTTAACACATCGTGTTCAACTTATTGCCATAAAACAATACATAAAGAAGTTCAGTTTTTCGCACTAAGACTTATTTTCAATGTCAAGTTTTTCACACCAAGACTTATTTTCAATGGGAACAACATTGTCCTTCTCCAAATGGTCAGGATATCCTTAGCCAAGGAACCATAACTCCATGGAAGGGGAGAGACTTGGCCACCTACCTGAGGAGGTTAAAATAGGGAACTGAGGGAAACATGCCCAAAAGAAACTGACGGGGAGAAATGGCTTTGGTCCAACATGAATATAACCATAGGAAGATGGCATATGGAACATACGCACCCTGTGCAACACCGACAGAGATTAGTGGTGAAAGCCCATTTGAGAGCTTTTGGTCACGTGACTACAAGGATTGAGTTGCACTCCTCGAGGGATACCTCCTAACCTTGACTTTTGAAGAAGAAAAAAGTCACTGAACGGCAGCAGTGGACAATGGCATTCCGAAGACAAAGTAGGATCGTACCCATTTTGATACCAACTTAAATTTACGGATGATAAGAATCAGCAAGTTATTGTGCTGAGCTGATGTATTTCATATATAATAGATAACAGTAGAGTACAATACAAGGAATAGTTAGAGCATGTGACACTCAATCCTTAATATAGGTACATACACCCAAAAAACAGCTCTATGAAAGCTGTACAAAAATACAATAACCATAATTTCAACAAAAAACACACAAATTTGAGAGTCTAAATCTTCCAACCAAGAACAACAGGGTGTTGGTAAGGTAACATCAATTCAATAAGTCAAGGAATATATATGAACAATATTTATTTTGTTGATATATATGTAGTATTTTAGATTTGAAAATAGAAAATCAGAAGCATATGAAGCCATGACCTTAAATGATGAAGTTTAGTTTTAAAGAAACCTGTATGCAACCGTCATCAAATATAACTACCTGCCCAATTAAAAGGGCATGGTCTAATCCAATTCAAATTCACTATAGGGCAACAAGTATGCCATCAAGGTCAGGCAGTGCAAAATATTTTTTGCAGTCAGTGTCATCTCAGCAGCACTGAAAGATGAAAGCAAATTAATGAAGGTAGCCTGTAATAAACATACAATGTTTTAAATCTTGGATAGTGGCTAGCTCCACACAGGCTAGGTATAGTGTATAGCCGAATAACTACAACTTTTAAATTTTTTATAGTTTATATAATGCACATTATTATAAATTCTAAAGAATGATAAATTAACATTAGCGATCTTCATAATTGACAATATGAAGTCATAATTGTCTTAAACAAGACATATAAGTAAATAAGAACAAAAGTCAAAACAAGTTTGCCTCAATAGGAATCATCAATCATCATGTTCTAAATGCAAGTCTTCTTTATCATTTTCAGTGTTATTACATCTATATATTTCACTTTTTGGAAAATAAAATATAAAAAATAGCCTTCAAAAACAGTCCTAATGCCTCTGTTTAGATGGCTTTTTTAAAATCAACATACCACCTGCTGAGGCCTGCCATGACTGCCACACTAAACTGCTATGCTACAGCAGTTCCTATGGTGGTGGATAGGGGCAACTCCACACCGCTCTATCTTAAACCCTGAAAAAAATCAATTGAACAGGTTTTCCAGTGTATTACAGTCTTAATGTAAATTATGTGTATACACACACACACACACACACACACACATGTTTGTTAATTACCTAAACATGGATTTGTTTGTATGCAGGCTTGTTTTATTTGAGCCTTATTTCTCCACAAGCTTTTATAGGAGAAAAATTTGAAAAAAAAAATGAAATTAACTTCTCTATAATAAACTAAAATTAGCTTATGCACAAGTTAAAAACAGATTAGAGAAGCTACATGAGAGGGTTAAACAGATTAGAGAAGCTACATGAGAGGGTTTCTAAGTTAGCTTGCGCATAAAACCAATTTTATTTTACGAAGAATCTAGTTTCAGTAACCAAGCACAATCTTACCACACATTACAGTTTGTCCACAACCAGAATCTCACAGTCTATGGAAGTCAAAAACCATGGACAATTGACTCAGGGGCTTATTATCGTATTTATGGTAATACATCCTAGTTCTCTTCTACTATTTCTACTAAATTTCCTTACCTTGTAACCTTAGCCAATAGATCCATTGTTGCTTCTCAAGGATTTGGTCAAGTTTCTCTTTCTAATTCTTTAAACTTAAAATATGTTCAATTTGTTGTTGCATTCCCCTATAATCTTATCTCTTTAAGTCAATTAACTAAGTCATTAAATAGTTGTGTAACCATTGACAGCATCTCATTTGTAATACATGAGCATGGTACGAGTTGACTGATTGGTGAAGGACATAAGTGTAGAAGATTGTACTATTATGGGACTAGATCATCCATGTGTTGTCTTGCCTCTCCTAAACTTTTGCATGATTGCTTAGATCATTGATCATTCACATTTGTCCAAATTAAAACAAAAATGGTTCTCGAACTTAACCTTCAAGTCCTAGTGTATTAGTCATGTCAACTTATAAAACATGTTAGATCATCTTTTCCCAAGCTAATGTAAACCTATTTTTCTTTTGTCAGTCGCTCTGATATTTGGCAACAAAGTCATGTTACATCTCTTGGGTTTTGATATTTTGTTACCTTTACGATGAATACTCTTTATGTACTTGAGTTTATTTAATGAAAGATCATTCCGAACTTTTGTCTATCTTTATATCTTTCTTGAACAAAATAAAAAATCAATTTTGACAAGTTATCAAATCCTCATAAGTGATTATGCCAAAGAATATTTCTTTTCAGATTTTTTGCTATTGAGTTCACATATAAAAAAATATAGACACATGTTTGAAACTACATACCTTATTACCTGATGCAAATTGTATAAAAGCACTTTACCCATTCACGGGAATCTTGGATTTCCATCCCCTCCCCCATGAGAAAGTTTTAGCGGGAAACTTGATTAAAAACAATTTCAGGAAACATTAGGTTTCTGGAAATTATTTTTAAAATTGTTATACCAAACATGAAAACTTAACATTTTCAACCTAAGATTATTGGGTAGCTTAAAAGAACCCCCTACCAAAACCGCTAACGGAGTACAGGGTATGTGTTATGTTTGCTGTCCATCTCCAAATAGTTCATTATTAGAATAATATGTGGCAGAAAATAACTGGTTCTGCAATACCAAATTTATTAAAAAGCATTTTGTTGAAATATGGTTGCAAACATTACACATTTACTGTACAATAAATATGAATTGATTGAATCATAAATAAAGATTTGTTTGTAAAAAATCCCTACAATTAAGGGATTGGTATTAAGAGTTTATTTGATAGATTTGCCCCTGATTTAGAGTCTTTATTTCTGGAGATTTACTTCCTATATTTCAGAAGATTTATTTCCTTTTATTTGGATTTTGTTTTTCTTCAAATACCCATGTATTGTTTCTTTTTGAAATCAAGAAAAGTAATTGCATAACTATTGCATACTGCCTAAACAATTTTCCCCACATTTTTGGAGTAATGTTCAGCTGCAAGGTTTGCAAAATACATGTTGATAGTCATGTATCAGGACTAACAAGTATATATGTCTAGTAAGAGACCACATGACAACATTTATGCATTAAAAGTATACTTCTGATAATAGGTTGTGTAAGTAAAATGTATTTGCACCGTTTGTGAACAGAATATTTTGTTTAGGAAACTTTTGTCTCTGGTGTAGAATATTGCTGTACTTCGTGTTATTATGGTATTCAATATTACATTTTATTACTTTATCAGTTGATTTCTTTTTTGTATGACAACATAGAAATGATTATCAGGATGATTTTATAGATATTTTGGTATAAAATAAAATAGGGACCACTTGCTGGAATATAATCACTCAGACTTTCTGAATGGCACTCTAGCAAAGTACAGTCTGTTCAAAAAGGACTTCAAATGAACAATTTCTAGTGCTAAAAGATTTGCTTTGTATCGACATCCTTCATATTTAGCCAGAATAAAATAATAAACATTAAAAAAAAAAATTGATACTGAATATTTTCTATAGAAGGAATTGCATGTTGGCAGACAGGAAATTTTAATTGACTTTAATTGAGCACTATTGACAACCATGCGAGCAGCACCAAGTTATTAACAGGACAAATGTGCTACTATCTCAAATTATACTTCACATATTATGTGAAAGTGAATGATGGGAGCTATTTATCATCAACGAGAGTTGATGGAGAAGAACGAAACATATAAAGACACTTAATGAAAAAAGTATAAAGTTTCACGAGAAGTGTTGTACAAGGTTCAATTTTGAATTCTAACTTGTTCAATATAGTTTTAGATGTCCATACCAAAGAAGTACAAAAGAATAGCTCTACTTTAATTCATATTAATGGATACACAATTTTGATTGAGGAATCAGGGATTGTGATCGACTCTAAAGGGTTTTCGAGATATACATTAGAAATAACAGCACTATTACTTGAATATGACTAGGACAGAGTAGATGTATTGAAATTTTATCTCTATGAAAATTTGGTTTTTAATCAAGTTCAATGATGTCATGCGATCTATACAACCAACTTCATCTAGTGGGAGAAGACTTCTCGTAGTTGTTTTATATTTGTCCCAATCAAAATTATCTTAGACATGAAATCATATGAAACAGAAAGCAGGGATACATTTGGTCAACTAATGGGATTAACAAGGTGGGCGAAGTAGTCTACAAGTTCGATAGAAACTACTCATTCCATTTATCCTATAAGTTTGATCTCCAACTAATTAGTCATTTAACAGATACTAGATTAAGCACATTAAATATTTAAATTGGCAAAATTATATAAAAGAAGAGTATTTTTGTTAAGTGCTCTAGCCAAAAATATACCAATACTCTTGATCAGAGTTTTTTTATCAGAAAGACTAAAACTTCCTAAATTACAAAGTGCAATATGGATCTCATTAATAGCCGAGAAGTAAATCATTTTATAAAATATACCCACCTCATGGCATATATTTCATTTCATATTAGCATTCCAGTGGATCTTTTTCCAAGCAACAGGAAGCTTTCCAAGCAACAGGAAGCATATGCCCTACTTGTGGCAATGACTATATTTATCTCCTAAGAAGTGAGAACTAAAGTCTGCCATAAATCACTGTTTAACTCATGACTTTTGCTTTTCAAGTCAGAAAAAAGAGAAACCTTATTCGCATCCATTGGTCCATTTCTACAATTAACAAATTGATAGAACAAAGATCTTCATACCCTACCCTCAAAAAAATTATACACCAACAAAGAAACATAAGAAAAGATATAAAGTACCAGCTGAACAACTATTTAGTCGAATTTGTAATTTTAGAAACCACACTATTTCATTGATTTAGGTACCTATATCTAACTAGTCACCTAATGGCTGACGTGCAACAAATTTTAAACCATACGAATTATCCTAACAGGCACCCAACAATTACATTCAGTCGAGGAGAATCCCAGAGCCAAAATAAAGCAGCATATCCCTACAATAACCAGAATCAAACTAAGCATAATTTAACACTTTGATTCTAACTCATCATCTTAATTATGCCATCATAAACAGACAACAGCAGAATGCAAAAACCTTGATCATAATTTGCAAATAGCGAAACATCCAACAGAACAAAAATTCAACACTCAAAAGAAAGAGGTAACATGCAAACTTACATATCAAACACGAGTGCCTCTCAATCTAGATCTTCCTGTCTGGTCTCCGACTCAAAATTCTGATTTCCCCTGTTTCCAGAATTTGATTGCCCACTATTGTTTTCCCCACTATTGATATTACTGTTGTCATCATTGTTGGCACCGCCCACATTACTTGTCTCAGCACCAGAAGAAAAAGATTGCCTGAAGGGCCACGGCAAAGACACCCTAAACCTCCTCCGCTGGGAATTGTCTCCACCAGCCGAATCAGCAGAGCCACCAGGCCCCACAGCCAGGTTCCAATTCACCTGGGGAGCCACCGCACTGCCGGTACCACCACTACCGCCTCCACTTCCGCCACCGCTACCACGATGAGCCCTCTGCTCGTAATCAGGATCATCTGTGGGCAGCTCATACCGACAAACGGGACAGGAATTATGCAATTCTAACCAAGGCAAAATGCAGTCCGCGTGATATATATGCTTACAGGGCATCTGCTTCGCGGTTTCACCGAGTTCGAACGTGTCTTTGCACACTGCACATTGCGACGAATCCGATGCAAGCAGCTCGTCGGTGACCGAGACGTCCGGCAGCCCCTCCACCGCCTTCTTAGAAGCCGGTGGGGTGCCATAGCGGTTCGGATCGTTCTCGGCAAGGTGCTGGATCAGCTCCTCAAGGCCCGTCCCGAAGAAGTAGTCGCCGTGGGTGATGCCAGGAAACCGGAACGCTCCGCCGGGATCCCCGGACTCAATCACCAGTTGAAGGTTTCCACCGCCGCCGGCGGCTCTTAGGGTTTGCAAGTAGTTCTGGAGGAGGACAAAGGGGGCGAGGGCAGTATCGGCGGTGGCGGCGTCAGATCGAGTGCCGGAGAGGGTGGAGAAATCGTCGAAGGGCTGGCCGGCTCCTCCCGGGAAGATGAGGGGAATGGCGGTGGCCCCGGCGAGGGGGAAGTCGGGGAAGAAAGGATTGGACGGGATAGGGATAGGGTTAGGGTTAGGGATTTCGAGTTCTTCGAGGAAGCCGCCGTTGCAATTGGGGCAGACGAGATCGGAGGAAGGGGAAGGGGTAACAGAGACGGTGCGATTGCACTGGTGACAGAAGTATTGGCGAGACTCGCCGGAGGTACCGTCGCCGCCGGCAGAAGACATGTCAACGGAAAAAAGGAGAGAGAAAAAAGAAGATAACGAGAGAAGGAAATGGGAGAAGAAATTGTATCGGAATAAAACAGAACAGCGAGAAGGAAAAGAGAGCGGTGGCAATATCGTAAATACTCTGAACGTGGAAAATCTGAGTCGGTAAACGGACGATGAAGTCACGCGCTATCTTAGGGAGTTGACACTAAGCGCGGACTTGGACCAGACACGACCTTTAACCAAATAAAATAAAATCACCCTTGTCTGCGTTTCCCATTTTCTTTCCAAAAATTACACACTACTTTCTAAAATTAAGGTTAATGCTGCTAAATAGATTGTTCAAATTAAATTTAGCAAGTCAATTTAGTCATTGTTGTTACTCATTTGGCTACAAAAATGTGTGATGTTAGATACTATTTATTTTGAGTTCCTAGATTACACTACATGAATCTCGTTTTAATCCTAATTATATCAAATATAAATTAATCACCATTACAGAAAACTGATCAAATCATTAATAATTGGTTCTTATCAATGAAACATTAAAAAATTATATGATTATAGTTATGATTTTTCCCTTCACACCAGTAGTCAATTTCACGTCTTTTATTATGAATCAATGTGTAATTATGTTTGGGCCGAAAAGGTTTGAGCTTGATTTAGCTTTTTGAAAATGAGAGATACACACATGTATCTTTTTTCAGCCTAGAATTACACGTTATGTGGAAAAAGATGAATTGATCCAATTCAACAAACACATATTCCATGACTCCATAAAGAAGTGTGGTGCAATGATTCAAAAGTTGTAAAGTCATGGTTATAGGTTTTAAATCTCTTCCTTCAATCTGAGTCAAGGTAGAAAGCAACATCAAGTTGATGCGTGTGCTCAAAATGTGTAAGCTCTTACTAAAGCAAAATTCTTAACTATGAAAGGAAGAATTAAGTTATTGTAGTGGTTTACTCAAGACAAATTATAGTTTGTAAATTTTTTTTTTATCGTAAACAATTTTCCTATACAGTCGTCTTAAGCTATATGATTATTTTTTACTTTTTCTACTATATTTAATTTAACCATTTTCTATGTTATTGATTATATAAAATTTATAAATGAACTATGTAAAAACATTTAATAAAAATGTTAAATTCAATTATGGTAAAATTTTCTCACAAAGTATTATTATCTTATTCCACACCACATCAGCGCATAAGCTTTTTCAAAACAAAACTAAACTCACTACTGCAATCACATTAATAAACGCATGCATGATGTCAATTCTTCACTAAAAAAGGGCCAAAACCTCAAAAAGATTGAAAACACAGAATCATAAAGTCATGAAGATTTACGAAATCCAAATGGATCAACCAATGTCAATTGATTTCAAATATATTTTATACAACATAAACCCAAATAGAGTTGTCATAGTTGGGTTGAGTAGGCCATGAGAGCTAAATAAAATGAGAGCTAAGAAAAAGCAAAAAAGGAAAGGAAGAGAAGTTATACACATTTTTGTGGTGGTGTAAGGATCATCATATCTAATGTCCTTCATGCCTCTTCTTTCCTCTTTCACTACATGGATTCCCATTCCTTTGATGAGTGAGGTATGAATCAAACCTTGGTATGTAATCTCCACATGCTTCCACTCATTTTCTGAATACATTTCCATCAGTTTATAACGGAACGGTAACACATGTAGATCAAAGAGGTGTATATGATCAGATTCCAGCATCCTCACTTCTCTCTCCATACTATTCCAACGATATTCTTGAACTTTGCCGTTGATTAACACCACGGGTGTATTAAATTCCACAGTGATATCAACCGGTTCAGGTGCAATAAGAAGACAAAGAACTTTGGGAGGGAATTGATTACGAAACCAGAAAGAAATTGAAGGTCCCCTGCTTTCTTTATCCAACCACCTTGGAATACTTCCTCCTGGAAAGATAAAATCAGTCTCTCCAGCCTCGTGAAGTTGCTGCTAGTCACAATTCATCAACAATTCAATAAATGAACTATATATTGTCAAATCAAATTCATTAAAAACAAGGCAAAAACCTGATTTAACAACATGCTTGAAGCCGAGGAAGTCAATGATGTACACTTTATCGCCCTCAAACGTTTCAGGTTTGGTGGAAGCCCTCTAATTTCCTGTAGACGCTTGCATCTATTCACATTGAGATAATTCAGGCAGTGAAATTCTTTGATGCACCCAGGAAGGAATGTGATATTACTTCTCGATAGGTTTAAATTTTTCACTGTGCCCAACTGCGTGAAACCTGCTGAAAAAAAGTCATCATTCAGGTTGCAAGCCGTTAACGAGAACTCAAGTATATTTGAAGATACCGTCGAGCCCACTTCTTCACCATCTTTTGGATTTACCCATTTCCACTCCTTGCATCCATAAGCTTCAAAATCAGTCAATGAAGGCGTCAAGGCAAGGCTATTTAACCGAATAAAATCACATGCCACGAATAACCGATGGAGTCCAGTAAGATTTTGAAATGAAACTGGCAACTCTTTTATCATGGGAAGTTGAGACAATTTAAGTTTCTCAATATTTCCCATATTTCCTAATATTTCTGGAAAATTCTCAAGACTTGAACAATATGAAAGTTTAAGTTTTTCAAGAGAGGGCAAGTTGAGAGGTGGAAATCTCCTCAGCTTCGTGCAACCTCGAGCTTTCAATATTTTAAGTTTGTTCAGAAAACCAATTGAGTCGTCAACTGCAATTAAACTCTTACATAGATCAAAGGAGAGTTTCTCCAAATTTGGGAGATCTGATACGTCAGGCATTCGTGTTAAAAGTTGGCAATTGTCAAAATTCAATTCCGTTAGATTCTCTAACTTCTGCAAAGAAAATAATGGGAAAAGGAATAAGAACAATATGAATAAATTAAAAGTGTATTTACAAATTTTCAAGATAAGGAATATATTCTTTAAACCTACCTTTGAGGAGCCAAGGAATCCAAATGATGTAAAATGACTGTTAGGTAACTTGCATGTCACAAGTTTACTCGGATCAAGTTAGATGGTAAACAATTTGAAGGGTATCCATGCCATTCCAGTACTCTCAAACTTTCTGGAAAAGAATTGGGACCTTTGCAAAATTTACCATTTCTAATGATAAGTATTTTAAGCTTTTCCATTTTTCCAAAGGCATTTCTATTCCAATCTAGTGTTTCTTCTTTCTCAGATATGGAGATATGAAAACATAGTATCTCAATCCTGCTAGTTCCCTGTTAATGCAAAGAGGAACTCAAATAACTACGATAGAGATATAATTAAAAAGAAAAATATATCAATTTGAGAAACAAAACTAATCATTTATGAGTCTTCCTTACAGTGTTGTCCTTTAAAACTTCAGTTATATCTTTAGGTAACCATAATCTCCTGCGCTTCCCTGATCCTTCAGGTGATTCTTGTTGGTCAATTTGTCTACCCATCTCCTCAATCAGGTCGTGTATTTCAACTGTACTCCACTGACCAATCTTTATGAGAGATTTATCAACCAACACACTAATATGATGTTTCATGCAGTCATCATAAATAGCTCCAAGAATATCTTCTACATCTCTTAATATATATCCCTTGAAGCAACAAGCTATGTCAAGAAAAACACCCTTCTCCTCTTCCTCCAAAGCATCAAAGCTTACTTTAAGTTTATCAAGGATTTGACTGTTAGGAATTCTTTTATATTGATTGATAGCAGATTTCCACTGTTCCACAGTTTTTGCAAACAGGTTGGAACCAATTACTTCCAAAGCCAATGGAAGGCCAGAAGCATAAATTACCACATCATTTAAGACCTCCACGTAACGAGGATCAACATGTTTCGTTTTGAAAGCTTTCCATTTAAGTAACTGAAGAGCATCATCTTTATTCAATGTCTTGACCTCATATGTTGTTTTGACCTGATGAGATGCAAGCAGATGTGTATCTCGAGTTGTGATGATGACCCTGCTGCCGGGACCAAACCAATCAGGGCTTCCAGCCAGTGTCTGTAGCTGCTCGCACTTGTCAGCATTATCAAGAATCAAGAGAACCTTTTTTCGCTGCAACCTTTGTTGTATCATTGAAATTCCTTCATGTTCACTTGCTATGTTGATGCCCTTATCACCAAGTATTTTTGAAAGAAGGATGTTTTGGAGGTGTTCCAGCCCATGTTTGTTTGATTTTTCTGTCACGTTTTGAAGAAAACAAGAACCATCAAAACAGTCAGCAATCAAATTATTAACTGCTAAAGCGAGGGTTGTTTTTCCTACGCCACCCATTCCATGGATCCCTATCATGTGGAATCCATCACCAGATTCAACGTTTAGAAGCTTTCTTACTTCTAGCACTTGTGGCCCTAATCCAACAGGGTAATCCGCAACATGTAAACGAGCAGGATTAATCTTGTGGCAGACCCGGTCCACAACACTCTCAATAAACTTGTATTCATATCCATCACTATCTCAAACAAAAAGGTTTAGTGAAGTTAAATTTTTTATGAAATCAGAAAATTGTAATTTGTTTTAAAACCAGAAAAATAAAAAACAGAGAAGAAGGTTTTTGTGAAGTTGCAAAATGTTTCTCTCTAATTAATACACAAGTTACATATGTAAATCTGAACAAAATAAACATCTCTACTTCTTACCATTGAACTAACTTTTTCCACTAAAAGGTTTGTCATTAAATTGAATCTCACAGGATAGAACAGAAAATAATTTGTACGGTAAAGGTTAACAAGAATTTTAAAGTTAAATCATAAGAGAAGTAAAACAAAATCCAAGAAAAATTGTGAAGTAAAAAGATTGGTAAGGTGGTGTACCAGTCTTCGAAATGATAGCCAGACAAATCAGCTACTTGACGCAGAGCCATCTTCCATTTCTGCAACTTCTCCTTCTTATCTTTAAACATTCTCTGATGCTTATTCAATGCTTCTCCATAACTACCTCTATGGTGTCTAACATCAGAAGGGTTGACCTTATAAAAGAGCGGTATAACCAACAATCCTTGGGTGTGGCAGTGAAGGATGGTTGCGAGTTCATCCAAGCAGAAGGAGGAAGAAGCATAGTTTTGAGAGAGCACAGCTATGGCAATCCTAGATTCTTCAATTGATTTCTGAAGTGCTGGTGTGATTTCCTCCCCGCTCTGAAGCTCCTCATCATCGATGAAAGTGTGAATTCCCCTGTCACACAGAGCTTTGTAGAGATTGCCAGTGAAACCATAACGCGTGTCTTCCCCTCTAAAGCTGAGGAACACATCATAGCCGAATCTTTGAGTCGCCATTGGAACAAAGTTTAGAGTGATAATGGTAAGCGTATTCGAACTGTAAGTGGAATCAAACTTTGTATAAACAAGAAATTAGAAGAGTAAAGTGTAATGTAATGAAATACCAAACCATAATCAGCGTGGGATCTGTCGTACATCAAGCGCGTGAAACTTTTGGAAAATATTTTTTTGCTCTCATTCTAATTTGCTTAACTTTTGGGTCAATGCTAAGAATTGTGGTTCATTTTATAAACATTATACACTTAAAACCACATAATTAACTGTCTTGGTTGTTTCACTTAATTTTCACTTCTTAATTGGATATGTGTAGTGATATTTGTCACAACTATATTTCCTGCAATATTAAAATTTATTTCTACATCAGTGGTATGCTTAACTTAATTGTTAATTTTAAACAAATTCTAAAACTTTGCTTCTTTTTTTCCCCAAGTGTTTGATAAAATTATTCAAAATCTAAAAAAACATGTTTGCTTTATGAAAACTTATATATGCGTAATAGATATAAGGTAGAGAGTGAATTTGTTCTCTTTGTAAGGATAAAGAGGGCTCATTCAACATATTTTGTTTTTGAATGTCAAACTTTATATATTTTTGGTTTGGGCTGCAAGTCATTTTTTGCATATTTGTAGTAATTGTTTATGGATTATTTAATTGTTTTCGTTGAGTTTGTCTGGTTGAAGCTCATTCGATTAACTGTTATAACTTATACTATTTGAACAATTTAGAGGATGAAAAATTATTACATGTTTCCAATGTTGTTAAACTCGAACATCGTAAGAGGATCGGGAAGGGAATGAAAACTCGTAACTCGAGGATCGTAACTCGACTCGTAAGAGTTACGAGTAGATAAAAAAATATATTCATAAATAGGTGCATCATTTAAAAAAATATAAATGATAAAAATAACGCATACATAATTCATAAAATGAATCCATAACAATTAAAATAGTTTCATAAGTGTGGCCAAGCATAAAACATCTAATAAATTGTTCAATGTTTAATACAAACTATCCAAGGAATTCGTTTATATCAAAAGTAGGATAATCATCATTGTCCTCCATAGCATCTTCATTTTCATCAATGTCCTCTCCTCTAGGACCTTGATCATTATCAACAATTGGAGGAACCTCCAAATGATCCATAGGTGCATTCTCTCCAACTTCAAGTAAGACTTGTTCATATGAAGCATCCAAACTTGAACTTGCTTCATTTTCCTCCACTGTCCATTCATCATCAGAAGCAAGATCATCCATGTTATAGTCCTTTGTTTTCCTAACATCCTTCTTCTTTTTCAATCTTGAA
>Ga0209589_1008217_pt1 | contig 16372 bp, 9 predicted proteins | sample CowpeawhiteBW_FD_187525 | JGI IMG/M metagenome (GOLD analysis project Ga0209589, IMG submission 187525) | Root nodule microbial communities of legume samples collected from California USA - Cow pea white BW (SPAdes) (version 2) | ecosystem: Host-associated > Plants > Roots > Nodule | place: USA... | reverse complement strand
AAAACAAAATCAAAGTCTAATGTTTTATGTAGAATTTAAAGTTAATTTAAAATATTTATAGAAATATTTAATAAAAACGTTAATTTTAGTAAGAATATCACCATAAAATTTATAAAAAAGTAAATTTAGTGCCAGTTTGAGGAAGGACAATATTGTTTCCTTTTTACAAAAAATGGGACTAAATTGAAACTAAAAACAAACATAGGGACCAAATTGAGTCACTTTGACATGTGGCATGACTGTGAAGTGACACATGTCAAAAAGAAAAAAATAAAAAAATTTTAAAAAAAATATAAAAAAATCAAAAAAACCAGAAATTGACACGTGACGTTGACTTTAACATCGTCTGGTCAAAGTTAACGGTGAGAACTAAATTGAGTCATTTTTAAGAAAATGAGGACCAAATTGAGACAACGAAAAACGTGAGGACCAAAATAAAATTTCATGACAAATAGAGGGACCAAAAGGGTAATTTAACCAAAAATTTAACTACAAGTACTCAATTGAAAAAATTAAATTTATTGAGTACTCAATATACCACATAAATTTATCAAAGATTCAATTAAAAGTTTTCTACGGACTTAAAATATAAATAAACCTTATTATTATTAATTTTTTTTTTTGTTATTATAATTATTAGTTATCACAGATAAAGAGTTATAAAATTTGGAAAAGTCAAAAATCATTTGGTAATGGTATAATTGCATTATTCATCCCTTCAAAACTCACCTCACTTAAAGAGAATCTTACACTTCTTTCTTGAATTACTTCTTATTTATCATAAATACTTGAAAGAAATAACCATGTCATTTTCACTTACTCTCTCACAATTAATAAATACTCCCAAAGATACAAAACCTTAGAAAATTTTCCTGTCAAATCCTCCCAAAATGTGGTTAAGGTAGATCGTCTCTAACAAATTTGTAAAGATAAAGTTTGTATAAATCAAAATATGACCATCACATTACATTCTTCCCACAAACATAAAAAAAATAGGATCATAAACAAGAGTATTATTATCAAATACTCAATTTTGCACCCATCAATATTAAATAACGTACTTATTCAACACTATGTCTTTTTATATCCTTTTACTTTTGAGATTTTATTAACTTAAAAAATCAAATTATTTTTAACATACGAACGTATCTTTAGCCTCAATGACTTAGCCGCCAAACTTTACTATAAAAGGAATTCACAAAAAACTCAACTTAAAAAATATTCCTTGGGATCTTGTTTAAAGGAGTATGGTTCCTTCTGATAATAACAAGCAGCAATTTATTAACCTCTTTTTCTGTTTTGCGTGTAGCGGTTGATGTTGAACTCGTTTGTCTGCTAATTAAACGTGTCTTGGACCACTAAATCGTGGGTGAGACGGATCATAAGAACTTGCAAGTTGATAAAAAGAGAGTGGCACCACTTCCCATTCACATCAACCATAATCGTCTCCATACAGTATAGCAGTTGGCCATAAATCCATCCATCCGCATCTAAATTTTCTCACCACAAAATACAAAGTCAATATATAAATTTCTACACATATAAATATAATAAGTCAATGTATTACACTATTGCTTTCATATACATTAAAACCTACTAATATATATAATTTGATCACCACACATATAATTATTATAGTTTAATGAAAATAGATTTCCTGTACTATTATTGAATGGTGTAATAAGTAATGCAAATTAATTCGGTGTAATTGAATATGGCTTTTTATATATAAATAGAAGAAAAATATATTATAAGAACAACCTTTTAATAGGTTATTTTATTATTGGGTCATGTTTAATTATAAATATACCGACATGTCATTGGTGTCATTAGTATCGGACTTAGTCATTTTAGGCAATGAGATTCATGTTTAAATAGTGTGGAAGGAAAAACAAGTGGTTAAGAGGATAGTTTCTACTATGACAAATAGTCATTTACAAAATGCATGAATATATTACCATGAAAACACACACACACACACACACATATATATATATATATATATATATATATATATATATATATATTCGAGAAAAAAATGGTTTAAAATCTAAATGCAAAACATATTTAAAAAATAATAATAGTAATTCAAGATACATATATAGTTTCTTCATCCCATTCTTTTTAAAAAACTTTAGACTTCAAAATTTACAAAATATGTTTTTTTTCTAATCAATAAACACGTTAACAGTACCTTTATTATCACAGTCAGTTATTGCCGCTATCAAAGAAATAAAAAGAAAAGAATAAGATTCAGTAATTTATAATTAGAATCGATAGCTTTAGAAATCAAGTATATAATTAAGCATATTTATGTGAAGATATATTGCGTTTGAAAGATTTTTGCATTTTTTTTAAGGTTTATGCCAAAAGAGAACTCACCAAATAGTAGAATTCTGTGTATATTTGTATGTAGGAGGCTACCTAATATATACTTTCTTTTGTTAACTAACCTCTTTAAGTGGCATTGTTTGTTTTAAGTAATGAGGTGTAGTGCAATTATCTCATTACTTTTAATGGTCAATTATCATATTATTATGAGTACTCTAACGTTTATATATAGTTAATTTTTATAATATATATATATATATATATATATATATATATATATATATATATATATATATATATATATATATATAAGCACTGGATGATGTCTTCATATGTTACCTGCCAAAAGTGAAGTCGGAAAATCCTATTTTAGGAAGAGAAAGAGAGACAAATAATTCTGAGAAAAGTTGAAATGCTGAGCTAAATTCTTTATTTTTCTGAAAAAGCTGCAGTTTTGGTAAATTATTTGGTTGGCCATGTGAGCCACCGATCAATGTAATTTCACCATTTTACACAGCAAAACTACCTGTGCTCGATTACTTTCTGCTCCTGCCTCCACTGCATTAAACTGCACCACTCATATATAGTTGGTTTTGTATCATTGGTTCTTGTGCTTACATTACTGAACAACTATATATATCATGTCAACAAGAATCATAATAAAAAATGTTTCAAAGATCAACAACTAGACGTTGCTTTATTACCAAAAGCATTCTTACCCCACAAGAAAACCTTATTATATTTTAAATTTAGGGACCGATGATATCAGAAATAAGAAAACCATTTTCCATGACTTTTGGATAGAAGGAATTGATATGTATGTCATGCAATTGAGTTGGTATCTCAATCACATGTTGTGTTGGTTGAAACTTGAAACGCAATCCAAAATATTGTGAACCGAAGTTACTTGGTGCTGTGATAATATGACTATAAAGGGAACATGATGAGACAAAACCATCTGGTATGTTCTATGGCTCATCACTCGATCAAAAACAATTTTTTTAACTATAAACTGTTTGATCACTAATTAACTTTAGGGATCTCCAATTTTTATGCAAGAATTTGAAGGGAATAAAGCAAGGGCTGGTTAGTTGGGGAGTACGTAATTGAAAACTAAACACATGAACTGAAAAAGGTAAATTGTAAAAAGGAGATAGTTTTGTTTCGTTTGCATAACGGAAGGTTGAGTTGTATTACTACTTAGGATAAAAGACAAAGACAGAATAGAAGAAACAGGTAATGTTTGAGTGGTTTGAGGATCTTCCTAAAAAGATTGAGGTGGTTCACGTGGGTTCCATTCCATTCCAATTTTCATACATTGGCATGGCCCCATGAAATTCCGTGTGCATGATCACAAAATACTAGTTGAGTATTAGTTTGGTCGTTGAGGGAATTTAATTACCAACAGTTCTTCACCGGTGAGAATTTAATACTCCCAATCTTTGGCTCAAATGGATGGAATTTGCAACCTGCTACCTCCCAACCCTACTTTTATAAATAACTCTACTCACTCATACTTTTCTTCCCTCATCTCTTTGCCAACTCTTTGGTCCCACATTTCCCATACGAACCCATATAGCAGTAGTAATTGTTGATACCTCAAAAATCGTGTTTGCGTCTATGGTGATCCATTTCTGCTAAAAAAAGCGAAATTGAACTTAGTTTTTGAGCTCTTGAAACAGATTCTGATAAATTCTATATAGTGTTCACCATGGTGGGTATCATTTCGTTGGTCACAGGGAGGCCTGGACCCAGTGGATTTGGATCTGCCTCAACTGCTGAACAGGTTACTCAAGGAATTGATGCCAGCAACCTCACTGCAATAATCACAGGTCAGTTTTCGCAATTCCTAGCTTTTTTCGCACTGTTCCACAGTCAATAACATTTTTCCACGAATCTTAATGGTATCATCAAGATTTTCAAAAACAGACTCGGATTTTCTCGACAACGTTAAGGTTTTCGGATTCAGTGTGATCGTACGTGTCCCCAATTGCCGCTGCATGCGTCGCACTATTTTACAATATAAAAAAAACAGACAAAACAAAACCCACCGTTGGTTACATTACAGTTCTGAATCTCACATGGTGTAAATAGTTTTTTTTTTTTTCATGATTTTACTGCCTACATGTTTGTCGTTTTTCTGACATTTGTTTGTGAATAGATTTGTGTAAGCGGATACAGGGTCTTCGTTTCCCCTGGTTTTGTTTTGTGTTTTTTGGTCCATTTTAATGAGTGAAAAAATTAGATCGTTGAGAACATTAACATGTGAGTTCGAGTGGCAGTCGCTCGCTGCTCGAGTCTATGATTGTGGACCCTATTGCAGTATTGCTTAGAAAAGGAGACCTATTTTTGTGGTACAGAATACGTTTGATGATGTTGTTGTTCTTTATAGATGAATTTCCTACCTCTGCATCTTGCTTCTCCATTTGTAGCAACATTTTTAAGTTAGCAGATATTTCTGATTTTTTCTTTGCTGTGTTTTCTGGTTGAGTCTTGATGAACCTGTCATGTTTTGTTGGTTTTGAAACAACAACAATTAAAAAATCGCACGAAGGTTTTCTACTTTCTTTTTCAGTTTTTCTTATAAATAATTATACAGTGGTAATATTAATATATATCACTTGTTTCATGCTAGGGGGTTAAAAAGGAAGCTAGGTCAAGTTTTCTTTGGATTGGATTTAGTCCTTTGTACTGGTAGGCTGGGGTTGGTTTGCTGGTATTCATAACAGTAAATGATGTTGTTATATATAAAGTCATTTATTTTAATTTTAATATAATTATACGTTGTAAAATTGTTTTCTTTTTCTTTTAATTTTTTATTCTCGTTTTTTAAATAATTATATGTTATCAAATATTTATCCATGAATATTTGGAAATACTCAAGTATCTATTTAATGGATATTCATGCATGCAGACATAAGATAATTTTTCATCAAATGTAACCAGTGATGGTAGTTATCGCACATGCCTATCCTTATTTCATGTTTTCAATAAAAATATTGAGATAACATTTTTCGTATTACGACAAAACAGTGTTTTAAACTAAACAGATCTTCCGATCAAAGTTGGGAAATTATTTCTGACATTCTTTATCATTATTAGTTTTGAAAATAATTGATTTTTCATGATTTAAAACCTGGTTAGGATCTGTTCGATTAACTCTTATTACTGGTATACTATTCTATTATTTTCTATATAATGAATTTACTCCTAAAGATATCTTCGATCTCTTCATACTGAACTAAATTGCAATAAGTTTTGTTTGGAACTAAATAGTTGGCATTTATCTGAGGTCAGGGGCAGGTGGTGTTAAAGCAGAAAGGTAGAGGAAAAAATTAAAGTAATAAACAGTGTATAGATACTGGATTTTAAAAAAAGATTGTGTAGATAGATATATAGTACAATCAAATTGAATTACGTTTACGAAGCAGTAAATAATTTTAGATGAGAATCGGCCCAAACATAAATGCAGAAGAAGAGTTGGTGGTGGATGATGTGAACCACCAGTTGTGCATTATCAAGTTTTTTTTAGCTAATTTGAAGTATGGAAAACATTATAAGTCATCTTTTAAGAATAGGATTTTAATGTAACTCGTATATACGATGTAAATTAATTTTATTGTGTAATATAAAACATTGGAAATGAAATGCAGGAGGAGCAAGTGGAATAGGGTTGGAGACAGCACGAGTGTTGGCTCTTCGAAAGGTCCATGTGATAATTGGTGCGAGGAACATGGAGTCTGCAAAGGAAGCTAAACAAGTGATACTGCATGAGAACGAGTCAGCTCGCGTGGACATATTGAAGCTCGACCTTTGCTCAATCAACTCTGTCAGAACCTTTGTGGATAACTTCATCGCGCTTTCCCTTCCTCTCAACATCTTAATGTGCTTTCTCTCTCTCTCTCTCTCTCTCTCAATGCCTCTGTGTTTTGATTCAACATTTTGATATGCCATTGTTGTCATTTGGTTTCAGAAACAATGCCGGGGTCATGTTCTGCCCTTTTCAGAAAACAGAAGATGGCATTGAGATGCAGTTTGCAACAAATCATCTTGGTTAATATCCCTGTTTGAATATATATACTCAATCAATTTCTATTCTGATTTTTTCTTTTAGTTCTTAGTAGCATTGTGTGAAGTCTGATTTGTAGTATTCTCACTTCTCAGGTCATTTTCTCTTGACCAATCTTCTTCTTGACAAGATGAAACAAACAGCAAAAGAAACTGGGATAGAAGGCAGGATCATAAATCTGTCATCAATTGCTCACGTCTACACTTACGAAGAAGGGATTCGCTTTGATAACATCAATGAAGAAGATGGGTATGCACACGCAAATAAGTCTTCACAATTTCTACATTCGTACTAAAAATAATTGATAATTTAAGGGTCATGCAACTGTGTCATAAATAATTAGTATAATCAGAAGAGTCAAACAAATATTGTATAAATGAATGCAGATAACTTTTACTTTTTCCCTATAACTTTACAGATACTCTGACAAGAAGGCATATGGACAGTCAAAGTTAGCCAACATATTACACGCAAAAGAGCTTTCTCGTCGCTTACAGGTCAACCTTTCTATTGCTCAATTTTTATAATTTTAATCATTATTTTTTATTGGGTTTCTTTTTATCGTAAATTTTACTTTTTATAAAATATGTTTTATACAATTTATATATATATATATATATATATAATTGAGTTTTATTTTAATTGATTCAGTCAAGTGTAGAAAAATTTCAATTTGAAATTTGTTTTAATTGAAAGTGACTACGGCGGTTGAAAATAATGTAAACTTTAATTCTATTAATTTTTATTTGGAGGATGATGAAATTCGCGATGGGAACACTATTAAAATTTTTTATATTATATTTGTTAAAAATATTTGTAAAATCTTATTATTTTTTTTAAGAATTTTAATTGACAGATAATTCTTTCGTGAATAATTATTTTTTATAAAATTATAAAATTTGTAAATATTTTTTATAAAATTTGTTGTGAAAAGTGTTTTATACAAAATATTTAACAAAATTATTGACTATAAATTTTTTTCCATAACAAAATTTGTAAGTATCTTTTAAAAAGAAAATCAAAACAAAATTGGCAGAAAATATGATTTTTTTAATAGTGAAGAAAATTTTTAATTATATTAACTCTTAATTAAATTATATTTTATTTAAATTTATATAATTTAATAGAAAAATAATTCACACAATTTTATAATTTTGGTCTATAATCTTAACTATTTTCTTTTATCACCATCGTGCGTGAAGATCTGAACGAGAAATAAGTGTAAAATCTCAATTTTAACTATAATAATTTTAAGAATTTAATTACTAAGAAAAACATATTTTCTTATTCAAATTTAAGATGCATTGATGATAATGGTAAGAGAAAATAATAAAATATGTTTTACGTAAAAGGTTAAATTTTTGAAATGTCTTGTACTGTAGCATTTATTCCTTCATTTATTGACCATTTATTGATTTAAACAGGAAGAGGGTGCTAATATCACGGCCAACGCTGTCCACCCAGGGGTGATAATGACTCCTCTCATGAGACACTCTTCTTTACTCATGAGTACGTACAATACAAAAAATAACCACAACAGTAACAAAACACAAAACATTTAATGTTCTTTTCATCGTTCATACTAGACTGAGACCATGTTATAATATCCAACAGATTTTCTGAAGATGTTTACCTTCTTCATATGGAAGAACATTCCGCAGGTATTTTTTCTCTTTGTTCTCTTCCTTCTACCACAGATTTTTAATACTGATGCAAAATGATGCATTGTAGAGTAATCAAAATGTGGAGTCACCAATCGTAATTCTCTGTATTTTCTGATTTTGTCAAAACAGGGAGCAGCCACAACGTGCTTCGTTGCTTTACACCCAAGCTTGAAAGGGGTATCTGGGAAATACTTTCTGGATTGTAATGAGTATGAGCCAAGTGCACAAGCCTCAAACGAACTCTTAGGAAGAAAGCTCTGGGATTTCAGCAACAAATTGATCAACTCACTTTCAAAAGCTTAAATAATTTCACCAAGACCCAACTATGTTTGGATATTAAATTAAAAGAACCTTTAAGAGTTTTATTTTAATGAAAAATGTTTTATATATTTAACAAAACAACTTTTAAAAATTCTTGTAATTTGTATCCAAAGCGGTTTATTCATAATCGATGTATCAAAACTCGCTACGCTAATTACCTATAGAACAGTTATATAATCATAAGTTCTAAATATGAGGGAAGATATTTCCCAAACATATATGTGAGTTGTGCTTACCCTTGGCTCAATACGCACTTTCTAGGCGTAGATCTTCATCAAACACATTATTAAAATTAAAGTGAAATTAAAGTAGCAAGTAAGGGATGAAACTACGTTGTTAAAATTAGACTGTAAAATAAACTTTAGATTCGGGTTTGGTCGATATTGTACGGTCTGGTGGATTCAAATTATGTTTGTAAGTATTTTTTGTAAACATATTAATGATGATTTAGTCAAACAAAATGATTAGTTTAATCAAATTTTGACAAATTTAAATAATAATGAAGTAAATTTGTTAGAGATATCTTGTGTTCGGATGAAGAATTTTCAAAATTTCAAGAAATAGAAATAGATAGTATTTTAATTATTTGTTGTTGAATTCTCTGCATTTTTTAAATAGTTTGTTTTAGTGGAGTAATTGAAATATTTTAAATTTTAATTTTTTTGTTTGGATAAAACAATTTAACTTTTATTTTAAGAGAGAGTTCGAGGTGTTAATTGGATAAGAAGCAGGGACACTCAACAAATTTTGTATTTAAAGTATTTGATTTATTCTAAAATAATCATTGTTTAAAGTTTTGTACAATATTTACAAAGTAATTTCATACTTATAAAAATTAATAATACTATATTCTCTTAACATTTTAAATTTAATTTTTGATAGAAAATAAATTATAATAATAATAAAAAAATAAAGAGACTTTTCATAACTTCGAGAAATGTAAATAATTTAAAACGAGAATTTTTAAAATTACAAATACTTTGAAATAGAGAATGACGTTAACCTGGATAAATCTAATTCCACAAATAATAGGAAATTTATATACCCACCTTCCTTCTTTTCACCCCTTAATTTTACTAAATTTCACAAATTATCATTTTACTTTTATTTTATCTTCTTATATCTCTAAAAAAGTGCATAATGGAAATTTCATAATATATCTTCAAGCCCCTTTTCTTCTTACACACCTTCTTTAACAACAAAAACATATTTATGTCTTACACGCCTTCTTTAACAACAAAAACATATTTATGTTTAAGGTAAAAAAGACAAATATTTTTAGTACGAGAAAAAAAAAGGGAAAAATTAAGTGGGAAAAGCAGAGTGTGTGGTTTGATCATGCTCCCAGAGGCCCACAGCTTTTACTACGCAAGCAGAAGCAGCTACAATCAATGCCGCAAAAATGGGTGGAACGATGGCATCGATGCTGGATTTGGTGAGAAGGTGAACGGGGAAACACGGTGTCTCTTCCAACGGAACTCTAACTCTAACGAAAGACCCACCATCGTTACTTTTGCACGTATGAGAGGAAGAAATGGCGGAGACAAAAGCCACCTCTGTGGAGAGTGAAGCAACCGCCACCGTAAACGTCATTACCGTCACCCAACTCACAGCATACATTAGCAGAGGCCACGAACGGATCAAATTAGAGACCCACACAAGCATTGCCATTGAAGAAGCTACCTACTATGAGTTGATGAAGATGAAATCATTCATGTTTTGGGTATTACAGTATTTTCTGTGCTATAATTTTCAATGAAAACATCAAACATAAAAGGAGAACTCACCTTTAAATATCGGTGGTGCAATCTTTTCTTGCAGCAAAATTGTGGCATGTTATGTGAGTATTTGGAGATAGAGAAAAACAACCTAATCAAAGCTACTTTTTGAGATGTGGGGTTGTTGAGTTTTGGGTGAGAGTTGATGGCTAGGTTGGAGTGTTGGACTCCTTTGTGGTTTGGTTTGTTGTAGATTAGGTTTAGATTGTTAAGCTGGAAAGCCAAGAGTTACTTCATCACATCTAATAAAATCTTCTTAGGTCATCTATTGGTGAAAAGAAGAATACTTTTATGCAGAAAAATATTGTTTATTTTTATAATACAAAAGTTTATTTCAGATTTTAAATTTTATTTATTATTGTTCCGAGAGATTTTTTACTTCAAGTTCTATGCGTGTATAATTTCATTTTGTTGGTACTAAGGTCTGGAGTATGTATGTAGATTCTTAAGATTAACTTCCTCTCATATGATGTCATCCCAAGTTGCTATATTTATAGCATGTGAGTAGGACACACTCCATAACGCTTATTATGGATCCTTGGATAAATAGTATCTTTAGTGATTAGTAAATTGATCGCCTTTTTTTAACAAAGTTTGATACGAGTTTACAAATCCTAAAGAATTCAATTTATAACTATTTCAATTCATATTACTTTTAAGTCTATTTAATTTTTTTTTTTAAATTTAAATTTATATTTTTGGATTCCAGATTTATATTCGATTACATTTTGGATTTTAAAAATTTAAAATCAAGGTGCGTCTAAGTCTAACTAAGGTAGTAAGATCAGTTTGATCCAAATTGATCTAGGTCCAAGATCGAGTCAAGTTAGTCTTGGCCAAAAACTGAGATGAGTTACCTAAAATGAAAATCAAGCTAAATCGATTAAGATAGAGTCAAGTCATATTAAACTAAAAGGTCAAACCAAGTCAGCTTAGCCCAAACATTAGCAATAATGTGTTCAGCCATGAGTTGACTCTTATTGGACAATGTTGGAAAATCACGCACCAAAAATAATCTCTTCAAGTGGAAGCACACCCACAAATAAGAACAGAAAAATAAATAAAAACGCACAGGAAATTTAACGTGGTTCAGCACCTCAAGGCCTACATCCACAACCACTCAACAAGAAGTATTATCACCCAAGTGCAATTTTTCGAGCAAAAATTACAAACCTTCTTACAATTTTTCATGGACCAAAACTGCAAACCCTTAATAGTGCAATTTTTCTGGCAAAAATTGCAAATCTTCTAATGACACACAACTACCTAAGCCCCTTATACACCCAAGAGACCTATTGAGTTGTGGCGACAACTCTAAAATCAACTATTTACTTTTATAGTATTTTTCTGCTACTCTCTTCTTCATATTACTCGATGTGGGACTTTGGTGAATACCCAATTGAGAACCAACATATCCTCCCTTCACCAAAAGTCTCACATGCTATGGAACAAACATTTGACACACCACCAACAAATATGCTTGAACCACTCTTGCTACTAGTTATCCAACAAATCTGCTTGAACCACTCTTGTCACTTGGGATCTGCACAGACTCACTGACGATGACAATCTTTCCTCATCATCGACCCTCACCGCCTTGCACATCAAACTCGTTGTCGGCAACTTTACACAACGACGTAACATCCGCTGTCGATGAAGCATCACGTGAGCCTGCCATGCAAAACACCACCACTGGACATCTCGAGCTCCACCCTCACCATGCAGATCCAACGTTACCAAACATCGCAGTCCACCAGACACAACAACCAGAGTATATTTGTACGTAGAGTAGTTCCTCCATGCACATACAACAAACCACGAATCGTAGATCAAATCTCGATCGTACATCACTCACGAGCCATGTGAGCACCAACTGCAACCTCCTCCGAAAATTTGGGAACATCTTGCCACACACGAACTTTGTGACCTCCCCCACAGATCCGGGAACATCTTGCCACACATGGACTCCACTCTCTTCAAAGAACGTTGATTATGGTCAGTATGCCAAATTGCTCATCTTCCTCCCTTGATTAGAAACCCTTAGTCAGAACCTCAGCTCTGATACCACTGTTGGGAAATCACGCACTAAAAATAATCTCTTCAAACGGAAGCACACCCACAAATAAGAGCAGAAAAATAAATAAAAACACACAAGAAATTTAATGTGGTTTGGCACCTCAAGGCTTACATCCACAACCACTCAACAAGAAGTATTATCACCCAAGTGCAATTTTTCGAGCAAAAATTGCAAACCTTCTTACAATTTTTTATGGACCAAAACTGCAAACCCTTCATAGTGCAATTTTTCTGGCAAAAATCGCAAACCTTCTAATGACACACAACTATCCAAGCCCCTTATACACCCAAGAGACCTATTGAGTTGTGGTGACAACTCTAAAACCAACTATTTACTTTTATAGTATTTTTCTGCTACTCTCTTCTTCATATTGCTCGATGCGGGACTTTGGTGAATACCCACTTGAGAACCAACAAACAATAAGAGAGAAAATCTTGGATATAGGTGGTATATAGGCTCAAGGAGAAGAACATTAAACTTTTATATTTGAAAATTGATCATTTAAGCATCATAGCAATTGCATGACTCTATCTTCGTGTTTGCACTAAGCAATGATGGACAAGACATTACACGAGAATTTTGACTTGCACACACAAATAGGATCCGAGCGAAAACTATCCTTGAGAGTGTGTTGCTGCCTCCAACTTAAGATCTAAAATGCGAGCAAGATTGCCTTAAGCAAACTGGTTCTTGAGGTCTTCCATATATCAATGGATTAGTCCATTTATATGATGCTTTAACTGATGGAGGAAGAGACAAAGTGGACCAACCAAGGAACTACCATGTTGTTACGGCGGTAACATGAAACGAATTGTGTGTTTTGTCAGATTGTGGCACTATCCCAATAATGTATTCTATCTTGTGCTTTGTATAAAGGGTTGTAACCATAGAACGATGGAATGAATCCAGGAGTGGTAATTTGTTGGATCTAGAACAGGAGAAACGAGGGAAATGACAGGGTTTTCGTTGGAATGAAGATATAGGTAATTGTTTGTAGCAGTTTCAGCAGGTTGGTCTTGTGTTGAGTGTAACATCCCAAGGGAATATTACTTAAAAATAAATAATAAAAGAAAATAATTATATTAATAGTCGTCTCGATAAAAATCCCAACGCAGGAAAATTTAATTTCATGAAAGCACGCGCCAAAACTTATAACATAATTAGTCAATTGTTACAAGTTTCCATTATTCGTGTTTATAATAAAAACGTAAAGTAATACATGTAAGAGAAAATCCTAGCTCTAATCCCATGCTAGCCCTCACTCCGCCATCTGAACATCCTTAGCACCACCTGTATCAACATCTGCTCCCGTGTAACGAATTACACGATCATCGCCACACACAAACAGAAAGGGTGAGCTGAGAAAATAAAATAACAAGCATATAAAACACAAGATAAATCGTTTACCCATCTTATTCATTATATATAATTCCTTTAAATAACTCAACTCTCAACAACCCATCGCATGAACATACTATCAACCACTCTCCACTCCCATGCTCTCTTACCTAAGCATATTAATCCTTACTGTGTCCTCCTGTAATTACCTATATCCCTCTCAGCCTCTCCTCTCACGACCACTCGAAAACAACACGCATTACGCCACTGTCCCCGTCATCGCCTGGCGGCAAGCTAGACGCCGCCAAGCGGCATACCAGAACCCAGAAAAATATCTAGGTTGCTGCACCTGCAACGAGCCAAGTTGGCCAGAATCCGACTTATACTACCCAGACAATGTCACACCATAAATCATACTTAATTTACTGACCCAGTTTCCATTGACGTACTGTCCTCAAATTCGTACTCACCATGAACCCTAATACCTCAACTCGGGTTCTACCATTCCAATAGCCCCACTCCATTCATATTAACATATAAAGGTATTCTCATACACCATTAGACCCCAATTCTAATCAGTCCATACATTCAATACATAAAATCATAATCAGAAGTCTCAATGACCCTGCACAGAACGCAAGTCAACAGCAAGCGCAAACACTGACGCGCCGCCTGGCGGATATTCATCCCTGCCAAGCGGTTTAAGCAACCAGAACCCAAAATTACACACAGACAGATGAACCGCCTGGCGGCTCATGCATGCCCGCCAGGCGGTTTCTGAGCAGAACCCAGAAATCACGAAAAACAACGCATACCAGTCAGATAATCCATGCAATTATGATCGCACAAGGCACAACAGAGTGTATACTATTAATAGCACGCAAAAACAACTCCCCTTACCTGGATTCCTTGCTAAATTCGGGTTGGTGTGCTTATCCCTTCACCAAAACCTCCCTAGCCTTTGCTTTCCACTCCAACCTTTGCGATTTCAGCCTCACTACCTTACTCTATCAGCCCCAATCCTCTGGAAAAACCTTTGCTTATGATTACCACGAACCCTCAATGCTATTTTCTCCTCTTTTAACCTTCTCTCTCACTATCACTCTCACTTAATTGCTCCTTTAGTGGCTTACACGAATTTTAAATAAAAATGACACTAAGGCTAACCAAATGTTTAATTAACTCTCTGTTTTCCAGCCCTTAGGTTACCTCTCCCTTGGCTGTTAGGTTTCTAACCCTTCCATATTCATGCACAAGGAAAAATTTGGCAAAAAGGAATTATTTAGTTCTCACCAAGGTTTGAACCCACACTCATACAAATACCCAACCAAGGCCAAACCATTCAACCAATCCTTATTTCATGATAAGTCCTACAATTCTAATAGTTTATCATGACACCACGCATTCAATATATAATTACATAAAAATGCATAATTTAATAACATCCAAGTGACACACATAGGACTCGAACCCAAGTCCTCACACACAATAAAGTACTCTCAACCACTTGAGCTAGTACTTTTCCACATCATATTCCCTCACATTTAATGCTTTAAATGTTCTCATTACCCGTCCTAATTAAATAATTAATTAAATAACTATTTAATTTTCCCGGGTCTTACATTACACCCACCTTTAAAGATTTTCGTCCTCGAAAATAAGACTTACCAGGAAATAAGTGCGGGTAGGATTGCTTCATGCGATCCTCCATCTCCCAGGTCATCTCCTGAGTAGTCTCATCCCACAGCACCTTCACAGTCTTAATTTCCTTCCCCCGTAGCTGTTTCACTTGTGAGTCTAGAATTCGCACTGGTCCAGTGCTTACCGTCAAATCCTCCCGAATCTGAATATCATCTGACTCCAATACGTGCGACGGATCTGCAACATATTTCCTCAACTGGGAAACGTGAAACACGTTATGTAGATTCATCAGGTGTGGTGGTAGGGCGATCTCATAAGCTGCAACGCCAATTCTCTTCAGAATCTGATAAGGCCCAACAAATCTCGGAGTTAGCTTCCTCGATTTGATGGCCCTCCCAATACCAGCCGTCGGTGTTACCCTGAGAAATACATGATCCACAGCCTCGAACTCTAGAGGTCGCCTCCTCCTATCTACATATGACTTATGCCTGCTCTACGTAGCCCTCATTCTCTCCTAGATTGCCCTAACCTTCTCTGAGGTTTGCTGTAAAAACTCGGGACCTAACACTAATGATTCCCCCTCATGGTTCCAACATAATGGCGTCCTACACCGCCGCCCATACAACGCCTCATATGGAGCCATACCAATGCTGGTGTGATAACTTTTGTTGTATGTGAACTCCACTAAGGGAAGCATCTCACTCCAACTACCCATATGATCCAATACACAAGCCCTCAACAGATCCTCCAAGGACTGAATGGTATGCTCCGACTGTCCATCAGTCTGAGATGGTATGCAGAACTCATCCTCAACTGAGTCCCCAACGCTGCCTGTAAGGACTACCAAAAATGAGATGTGAATCTCGGGTCTCTATCTGACACTATACTAGCCGGCACACCGTGCAACCTGACCACTTCCCTCACATACAACTCAGCCAATCTGTCCATCGACCACTTTTGATTAATATAGCAAGGAAATGAGCACACTTTGTCAACCTGTCCACTATTACCCAGATTGAGTCGTGCCCCTTCGCAGACTTCGGCAAGTGAGTGACGAAGTCCATGGCTACACTATCCCATTTCCACTGAGGAATATCCAACGACTCAAGTGTACCCCCTGGTCGCTGGTGTTCAATCTTGGCCTTCTGACATA
>Ga0209589_1008216_pt1 | contig 16373 bp, 15 predicted proteins | sample CowpeawhiteBW_FD_187525 | JGI IMG/M metagenome (GOLD analysis project Ga0209589, IMG submission 187525) | Root nodule microbial communities of legume samples collected from California USA - Cow pea white BW (SPAdes) (version 2) | ecosystem: Host-associated > Plants > Roots > Nodule | place: USA... | reverse complement strand
TTTTTTTTTCCCCCCCCCCCCCCCCCCCTCATTTATATGGCTTGTTCCTTTGATTGATCATTTCACTGCTGAACAGCATAATATCCAGTGAAAAGGCCGCAGCAAGTTGGCATGGAGTGTAAAACTTTGGGGATGAAAAAGCCATGGGTGTGAAGGGTATTTCCCTTTCTTTTACAACGAGAACAGGGCAAAATAACTGAATGATAGTCAACGCCTATCTGTCAAGAATTGGAGATGTAGTCCTTGAACAACCATATAAAATTTGTATATGATTTATCTTCTGGAAATTTTGGGCAAAGGTTGATTGACTTTGTTTGATAGAGTGCTATGGCTAGATATGCATAGTAGCTGTTCAACTGCTTGTAGGGAAATTCCGCATAGAATGATTAGTGGAGGAATGTTACTCATCTTTTCTTCCACTGAAGGTTGACGAAAAGTGTTGTAGTCCAATTCCAGTTAGAGAACATGGTCTGATTTTGTAATCTAGTTTAACAATTAATTAATGAGCAACTTAACTAGGGATATCAAACCCTACTTGCCTACTAAATGGCCAAGAAGATCCCTTTGGTTTTTTTGTAATACTGACTGTAATAACTCAGGATAGCGATTTCTACTATAAAATTTGCAGCCCTACTGAAGCTATTTATACAATTTCTTATCTAATTATCATGATTAAAAATTAATTTAATTATTAGTAATAAACATTGCGTGTGTCCAAAACTATTCTCTTTGACAGATGTCTCCTTCTATTTGTTTATCAATTTCCCCTTTTTTATTTAGAGTTACTTCAGCTGTAAAAGTACTTGATATTAGGAATAGTAACGGTGTGATGGGTTTTGTTATTTTATATCTATTCCGTGAAAAAAAAATCATTTTTATTATTCAAATTGAATGGATATTAAATCTTTTATATATATATATATATATATATATATATATATATATATATATATATTCATACTTGTATTTACTTATTGTTTCAATTTTAATTATTTAATTTTTGTAAAATTAAAACAAAATGTAAATGAATTATAATATTATCAAATATGTAATATTAAAATAAGGGTTAATTTTTTAATATTAAATATATAGAAAAAAAATAAAATTAAAATTATATATATATATATATATATATATATTTTAAATTAGAATATCAAATAAAATATCATGAGAATTAAAATGTTTATTAAATTTGTAAACATTAATTAAATTTAGTTAATAAAATTTAAAAATATTTTTAAAAAATATAAAAAAAAAATAAATATTCAAATTAAAAGATATTTCAAATGTTTGTTTACTTTTTAAATTCTAAATTTTTTAAATTCTAATGAAATACTTTTTTTATACATTAATACAAGTTATAATATTTAAACTCACAAAAAATAAAGATTAAACTAATAACAATATAATTTTAATATAGATCTTACTGTTATGAATTAATAGTCGTCCATTGATTTGATACAATTATTCATATTATTCATTGATTGTTCTTTATGTAAATATTTGTATTAATTATTTGATTTGTATCCTTTATGGGTTACCATGTTTATCTGTAAATAAGACTCTTCCTATCAATAATCATAGAGAAGTTGCTCCATATTATCTCATTCTCTATTCTTCCTTCTATTCTCTATTATTCTTTATGTTATTAGCTTTATTTAATTTATAACACATTATCAACACGATGATCCAACCAACTGAAGACTAGTGGAAGTTTTCTCTCTAATGACAATGCTCCGCGTGTCTCAATCTAGGCTCTTTCTAATCATTTCTTCATTTACAATTTTACCTTATATTCTTTCTCTTGTGATAAGAATTGTTTGACTTCATCAATTTTCGTCTTCGTCTTATTATTTTTTTTATAATGATTATTATTATTTTTTGTGCTAGTTCTGAACACGTCAAACGTTATAAAATTTGAATTTGTGATCCTTGATATTACAAGGAAGCATAACTTATATTCAATATTAAATGTTGAAATACATTTAGATGCAATGGGTCTTGGAGATACCATTAAAGAAAAAAATAAAGCATCTAAGCAACTATTTTGCTCCTACAACAACAATATTGTGAAAAAAAGATTTCACAAATATTATGAATTTATTTCATGTCTTTGTATGACTGAACAAAGCAATGAAACTTTTGATGAAAATCATTAGATCCTCCCAACTGGTTTTGCTCCATTCCCATAAGTGAATGCAATAATAAATATTATGAATTTATTTCATGCCTTTGTATGGCTGAACAAAGTAATGAAGCTTTTGATGAAAAATCATGAGATCCGCCCAATCTACTCCATTCCCATAAGTGAATGTAGTAGTAAATATTATGAATTTATTTCATGCCTTTGTATGGCTGAAAAAAGCATTGAGCTTTTAGTAGAAAATCATGAAACATGTCCAATTAGTTCTGCTATATTGCCATAAGTGAATGCAACAACATTTGATTTATATTTTCATGATCGTGATATTGATTATGGACATGGATATAAAGGAAATTTCAAACACACATTTTTTCACCCGAAGTGGCACAATAATGTGAGAAAAGGGAAAATAAAAATGTGAAATATTGGCAAATAAGATGAAAGTATATATTATCATTACGATGATAAAGGCCATTTGAGTTGTGCTTGTTGTACACCAAAGCATCCTACAAATAATGAGAAGAACATAGAAATATACTTTGCTTATGAAGATGGTGATTCTGATTATGGCCATATGGATGATACTCATCTTGATATTATTATCTTCTTTGCTAAACCAAATGGAAGCATTGATCACCTCATTGGTTATAAGAGTGTTAAAAAAAGATTTTCTCATATTGATATTTATGTTTATATGAAGAATGGATGTTGACACTAACACCAATGATGAGGATATATGTCTTATTGATAATGCAACAACACACAGTATTCTCAAGAGTAATAAATTTTTCTCTTGTTTGGTAATGCGAGAAGTCAATGTTAGTACTATTTCTGGTACTACAAATATAATTGAAGGCTCTGGAAGAGCTATTGTACTTCTACAAAGAGGTACAAGATTGCATATTAAAAATGCATTTTATTCTCCTAAATCTAACAAAAGCTTATTAAGTTTCAAGGTTTCGTTTAAATGGATATCATATTGAGACAAACAATGAAGGAGATATTAAATATCTTTATATCACTCGAATTGAGTCAAATATAAAATGTGTATTAGAGAAATTATTAGCCTTCTCTTATGGCTTATACTACAATAGTAATGCAATTGATGCATGTCATTGTAAGCTAGAAGCTTACAAATAGAAATGAATTTCTTGTTTGGCATGATCGGTAGGGTCATCTTGGATATATCATGATACGAAAAATAGTTGAAAAACTCATGTGGACACCCACTTAAGAGTCAAGAAACTTCTTCAGACCAATGAGTTCTCATGTACTATATGTTCACAAAAGTTGATAAAACCATCATCGGAAAAATTAGAAATGAGCCAATCTCATTTTCAAAACGAATACATGGTGATATTTATGTCCAATAAATCCACCATGTGGATCATATATATTTCATAGTTTTAATTGATGCATCAACTAGATGGTCACATATTTGTTTATTATCAACGCGCAATCAAGTATTTGCAAAGTCATTAGTACAGTTAAGAGTTCACCTCCCAGATTATCCGATTAAGAAAATATGCTTTGATAATACTAGTGAAATTACATCTCATGCTTTTCATGAGTATTGTATATCAATTGGAATTGAAGTTGAACATCTAGTAGTTCATGTTCATACACAAAATAGACTTGCAGAATTATTATTAAAACGTCTAAAATTGATTGCAAGACCATTACTTATGAGAGTTAATCTTCTAATGGCTACTTAGGGATATGCAATTTTGCATGTTGCATTATTGATTCACATCAAACCAACAAGTTATCACAAATACTCTATTATGCAGTTGGTTTTTTGGTCAATGACCTAATATTCTCATGTAAGAAATTTTTGGTGTGGTATATATGTTTTCCCCACCAAAAGGGACTATGATGAGTCTTTAGAGACAATTGAGAATATATGTTGGATATGATTCTCCTTCAATAATGAAATATCTTGAAGTACCAACATAAAACTTATTTACAGTTTGACTTTTCGACTATCACTTTGATGAATACGTTTTTCAAACATTAGAGGGAGAAAGAAAACAATTGAAAAAAGGTATTGGTTGGAATGAATTATCATTATCTCGTCTTGATCCTCGAATAAAAGAATGTGAACTAGAAGTTTAAAGGATAATTCATTTTCAAAATTAGGCAATCAATTACCTTATGTTTTACTGATAGAAAAAAGGGTAACCAATACCAACTGCTAATGCTCCGAAGATAATTGATATTAATTCATAATATGCTTAAAGCGTGGTAAGCCTGTTAGTTTCAAAGACAAGCTTGAAGCGTGGTAGTCCTATTGAATCCAAAGATAAAAACTTTTGAATGGGAAAGGGAGCTAAAATGCAAGATGCCTAAACGAAAAGGTGAAAATCTCAAAAGATTCATCTGACATAATTAATGATTCGGTTCTAGAAGAAGCTCGGGTACTTGAAATTGTTCAAAATGATGAGATCTCAATAAATTTTGTCATGAATCATATATTATGGAACCAAAATGAAGTCAACAATGACGAAACTTTTACATATAATATAGTGATGAATGCTATGAATGACGATGGGAATCAATAACCAATGATCATTGAAGATTGTTGACAAAGAAATGATTTGCCAAAATGAAAATATGCAAAGAAGCATAATTAGATTTGCTTGCTAAACGAAAGGTTTTTGGACCTATAGTTCGCACACTTGAAGGTGTAAAACCCGTTTGGTACATATGGATTTTTGAGCAAAAATCAAATTAAGAATGATGAAATTGTTAGATACAAAGCATAATTGGTTGCTCAAGATTTTTCACAAAACCTGATATTGATTTGTGAAAAGACATATTCACTAGTATTGAATGCAACAACGTTGCAATATTTGATTATCCTAGTTTCACAAGGTTTGCAGTTACATCTAATGGATGATGTTACAACTTATTTATACGGTTCTCTTGAGAATCATATTTATATGAAAATCCCTAAAGGATTTTATTTGTCTAACAAGGAAAATTCTAAAGAGGGTTATCCAATAAAATTAAACAAGCCCTTTTATTAATTAAAGCAATTAGGATGTGTGTGGCATAATCGTCTTATTGATTACTTATTAAAAGAAGGATATAGAAACGATCCTATTTGTTCTTGTATTTATATGAAAAGAACCAAAAATTAATTTGTCATAATTATTGTTTATGTAGATGACATAAACATCGTTGAAACTTCTAATGAGCTCACAAAGGCAATTGATTGCTTAAGGAAAGAATTTGAGATGAAGGATCATGAAAATGCAAAATTTTTGTTTGAAATTACAAATTGAGTATTTAAACAAATGTGTTTTTTATACATCAAGAGGCTTATGTAATTAAGGTACATAAAATGTTCTAAATGGACAAGTCTCATCCATTATGCACTCTAATAGTTGTGAGTTCATTAGATGTTGATAAATGCTCTTCTTAGAGCTCAAGAAAATGATGAAGATTTACTTGGTCCAGAAGTACCATATCTTAGTGTTATAACAACACTAATGTATCTTGCTAATTATACTTGACGTGATATTGCATTTGCTGTAAATTTGTTAAGATATAGTTCTTCACCTACAAGAAAACAATGGATTGGAGTAAAAAATATACTTTGTTACCTTAAGGGTACTATGAATATGAAATTATTTTATCCAAATGATTCAAAATTGAATCTAATGGATTATGCAAATGCATGTTATTTATTATATTCTCAAAATGTCACAATGGTTTATCACGAACAAGATATTTATTCACATGTGGTAGCAGAATGATTTCATGACGATATGTGAAAGAGACCATAATAGCAACATCGTCAAAATCATGCATAATTTTTAGCATTACATGATGTAAGTCGTGAATATGTTCAGTTAAGGTCTATAATTCAACATGTGCGACAAACTTGTGGTCTATCCTTGAGAAGAAAGCAATCAACACCCATACATGAAGACAATATTGCATTATTCAATTGAAAGGATGATGTAGAAATCCAAAAGATTCGTTAATGCGAAAATCTAGTAGATTTATTTAAAAAGTCTTTGTCAAGAAGAACTTTTGAGCAATTGGTTCACAAGATTGGACTTTGTCATCTTAATGATGTAAGTTTACCTGAGGGGGAGAAATAAAAGATGTAAAAAATAATATTATATAGAATGGTGTACTTTTTCCTTCACTAGATTTTTATCCCAAAAGGTTTTTCCTACTAAGGGTCTTTCCACTAGTCCTCAGTTGGTTGGAGCATCGTGCTGATAACTATTCTTCTTTATGTTATTAGCTTTATTTTATAACACTTTCATCTTTTAAACTTCAATATATGTTAGATGTTGATAAAAAAGATTCATGAAAGTTACATTAAATTATTATATTATAGTAAATAAAATTTATTTATGCAATTATACTGATAAAATTACATGTATGATAATTAGTTAAAAAATAAAAAATATCAAAATAGTGTTATGTGACACTCCACTATTATGTAAATAATTATTATTTGATAAAAGATGAAATAAATTTTTCTTTTGTACAATAAGATTTTTTAAGAAAACACAACCAATAACATAACTTCATATCAATATATATATATATATATATATATATATATATATATATATATATATATATATATATATATATATATATATATATATATCTTAGCATTACCTAAACATAACAAAATTTAATATTATAACGGTGGTAAGGTTTATCATATATATGTAATTATTCATGAAATATTACAAAAATATGTATTTTGTATAATATTAAGAGTTCTACATCAAAATAGAAGATTATCTATATTTTTAATATCTCTTAAATATATTAATATAAATTATCCACTAGTATATCTTTAGAAGATCCCCCAAATTTTACGAATAACTCTCACTAAGCAGGTTCCCCTTCTACTTGTACAATAGGTACATATAAAAGAAAAATAAAAATGTGAAAGGAGTGAGGTCTTTATAAGCCTTAAATATTAATCTTAATAAATTGAACAAACAATACAGACACTGGGAATATGATAGAGTCGTCAAAGTGGGTCAAAACCCGTGGGCCAACCCGGTCCACCACGGGTTCGGGCTAGGTTGGGTTGAAATTTTTTTACAAATTTCAGTACGGATCAATTTTTGACCCGGTCCACCAAGAACCCGGCTCACTCAGGTTGAACCCATGGCGAGCCGGGTTGGCCCACCAACCAGCATGGTCATACATTATGTTGGGCTTTGCAATATTGAGTTTTTTTTTTACCAAACACATTGGTGGGTTGGCAAATGGAAACCTAGCTTCAACTACAAGTAGTAAGGAGATTGACGTTGCATCTCAACTCAACGATCAACATCAATTGCAACTCAACAAGCAGATAACTTTTCATCCATCACTTACTGTTGGCTTGTTTTTTTCTTTTATTCTTCTAGTATTATTGATTATATAAGCAATTACTTTATAGCCTCATGTTTTCTTTCCAATCATAATTTTCCCTATTTTTCTTTTCAGTTCAAGTGTTCACTAAACAATTAGGGTTCATGCTCTGCTCTGCATCATGTACCTTGTTGATCTACTGAGGCTGCTCTGACGACAAATCCAAGGTACAATTAGTTTTCTGAAAGAAGTACTTTGCATTCAATAAACGACTGGGTCATTCTTTTTTGTTTTCATTTTTCTAGTACATATAATGCTTGTATGCTTACCATGTCATGGATTTGAAATGCTTGTGGGTCCTATTTACACTGTTAGAACTACATAAATAATCTTTGAATATTACCCACGTGAAGTGCAGGCAAAGGTCTTCTTTAATCTTTGAATATTAAAAAGTATAAACAATAATATTATAATATTGTAAAGTTAAGTAAAATATTATAATATTGTAAAGTTAAGTAAAATATTATAATATTGTAAATTTAAGTAAAATATTATAATATTGTAAAGTTAAGTAACTGTGAAGTATATGCAAAGTGCATGAACGAAGTTCATTTGGTGAAGTGAAGAAAATGTGAACTTCGTTAGTTTATATTCATTGGTTGGTTATTTTATTACAAAGAAGAGAGACTATAACGCTTAAATCCTTGAACTTCATGCAAGGGTCTGAAAGAATTAAGTTATTACAATTTATAATAATTAAGTTTATAGTTTTAAAGTAAGTTATTTATTATGTATTTATTGTTGTATCCCTTGCAGGACTCTCGCCTCATCTACAAGCACTTTGCAACTCTTTATTTCGTATTCATTTTTGTCCAAGTATGATGAATATCACCCTAAGAGGCTTTCATCATGAGCAAATGGCCTGACCCATTTTTAGGTTTTATGCTTTTAAATACTTAGATAATTGTATAAGTTTCACGGGCTTGTATTCTGGCCCACACATTTAAGTGTTATTTTCAATATTTTCTTTGTAAAATGTTTTGGTACCATGGATCCAAGAATCCATGAGGAGTGGCTGCATGGAAGATCTGCAACATTTTCACATCAACATACCATTCCAACATCAATGAGTTTGGGCCAAAACTTCAATATTTGCTAACAACCCAATCACATCTTCTATGTTAACCCCTTTGTATCCAGCAGCGCAGATAACACGTGCCTCAACTTTGTTTGGGCCATCAAATTGAATCAACCAAATGACATCAATGTGTGAAGACAACGCTCATTCTTGCATCACAAATGCATCCAACCTTTCTCTCGTCTTAGAAACACGAGAGATGCCTTTCCTTCATGTGTTCTACACCTAGGGTTCCACCTTTCCTTCATAGCAGCTCATCCTACCTTCACGCATTCCCTTCCATAGGGTTCATGAGTCACGTTTTTTTGCCGTTAGGATTGATAGACAACTACCTTATTCTTTCCCTTCTCTATTAACGTTTTCCTACTGCCTTCACCTATAAAAAGGCGTGCCAACCTTTTGTATCGATTAGCTTCGATGAATAGTGCTAGGTTTATCCCCCATTTGCCAGCTCACCTATCTAGTTGAGGTTTTACCTCTTAGGGTTTCCGATTAAGTGAGAATCTGAAAGGTTCCCCACTGGAACGAGAAAGAATCATTCTTTCCAGTAGAGATTCGAGCCTTCCGCTGCATTTCGAGCGCGATTCCTCGTGGATCAATTGGTGTTCCATCGATTGGAGCAGACATTCGACGTTTCCACGACAGAGCAGCCTCATCAAAGTTGGAATACAATTGTGTCTAATATTTCAAAGAAATTTCGTGAACACAAGGAAATGGTGAAACCTTCAATGCATAAATCTCATAGCCGAATTTGTTTGACATATTATTGTTGGACTTCTATAAATCAAGAAGGATTTATTTGTTTGACTACTCATTTTGTTGGTGCTAGTTGGAAGTTGAATAGTAAGATCATTGCCTTTTGTAAAATGGAACCTCCACATACCGGTCATGATTTTGCACAAAAAATGTTTGCTTTGTTGCTTGATTGGGGAATAGATAGGAAGATTTTTTTCTATCACATTAGACAATGCTAGTGCCAGTGAGGTGTTGCAAAAAAATGTGTGAGCAATTGAAGTTGCAAAATAGTTTGATATGTAATGGTGATTACTTTCATGTAAGGTGTAGTGCACATGTACTGAATATTATTGTTCAATAGGGTTTAATGGTGGCTTATGATGCTTTGCATAAGATTAGAGAGAGTATCAAGTATGTGAGAGGATCAGAGGCAAGAATTGTATTTAAAGAATGTTATTCAAGTAAGAGATATTGATACCAAAGTAGGTTTGAGAATGGATGTTTCTACTAGATGAAATTTTACCTATCTTATGCTTGGGAGTGCAATTAGATATCGACGTTCCTTTGGATGCTTGACTATCCGTGATAAAAATTATGTTCATTGTCCATCAAATGATGAATGGAAAAGGGCTGGAAAAATGTGAGTTCTTGAAGCCATTTTATGTTATCACTAATTTGATTTCAGGTTCTTATCCAACTTTTAATCGTTACTTCATGCAAGTTTGAAAAATTCAATGTTTGTTGCAAGAAAATGCAAAAAGTGATGATCCGAAGATTAAAGATATGTCATTGAGTATGATGAACAAGTTTAATAAGTATTGGGATCATTATTGTGACATTCTTGCTATTGGGGCTATTCTTGATCCACGGATGAAGTTTGAAGCAATTCAATTTTGTTATTCAAAGATTAATCATTCTACTTGTGAATAAAAGATTAATATTTTAAAGGATAACATGTATACGTTGTTTGAAGAATATGTGAAATTAAATCCAAATGAGTCAAACAGTTCAAGTTCTCAAGTTGCCCATTCAACACAACTTGCTTCTTTTACAAATGATGAGCCAGTGATGGATGTATTTGATGTAAGTTTTTAATTCTCAAAATAACTTGCTTTGTTTTGTTACTTACTTACGAATGCCATTAATTTTTTCTCATATTATTGTAGGGATATGTTGATTATTTGAGCCAACATGTTAATGACACATGAAGATCTGAATTGGATATTTATTTAGATGAAGGGAATCTTGATCCAAATGTTTTTGATAAGTTGGATGTATTGAGCTATTGGAGGGATCGTCGAGATCGTTATCCAAACTTATTTAAGATGGCTTGTGACGTGCTTAGCATTCAAATCACTACCATTGCTAGTGAGTCTGCCTTTAGTCTTGGTTCTTGTGTGCTAACCAAATATCATTCTTCCATTCTTCTAGAGAATGTTGAGGCACTCATTTTAACTCAAAATTGGTTGCATGGTTTTGAACTAACAAGTAACATTATTGTTAATATTGTGAAATTAATTGAATTATTTATTACTTTTAGTCTTTGAATATTGTTAGTTAACATTCTTTTTTATTGGAGATGGGGATAAAGAAGATGCTTCAAGAGATGAAAATGTCGTAGATTTATTCATTCAAAACTCTAATATTATAGTTAGATAAGTGACAAGAATGCTTTGATCTTAGATAGTAATTTGTATTTTTTTTTAATTTATTTTGGTTTGTATTGGAGTTTAACATAATTTTGGATTGTATTTAGATTGTATTGAAGTTTATTTAAATTTTAATTTGAATTATAATTTATGACTTGAGAAAAAAATTATATTTTATTTTAATTAAGAGGGCTAGTGAGCCAACCCGTTAATCCACCAATCCGTGATGAGCCAGGTCGAGTTCAAATTTGTTCGACTCACTAATAAGTGAGCCGGGTTGGGTTGGTCCACTAAGTGACCCACTCGTGGTGGGCCGGGCCAAGCGGTCCATTTTGACAACTCTACAATTTGACTTACAACCACAAGACTCAATCTCATTTTATCAGACATATGGATCCATATTCCACTTTTGATGGCCCACTATGAACATCAAAAGTTATTTTGGGAAGTGATTAGGTAGTTGAGTGTTTCTCATAAAAACATTGGTACAATCATAATTATTTATTTCTCAAAAATATTAGTCATTTATAGGTCCATAAAAGATATATATTCACTACCTAACCTTGGTAATGCTAAGCAGGTACTAGATAGTTTCAAGTTTGGCTTATGAATATCCTAGTTCAGGGTGTAGTTCTGAACTATCATGATACTCACCTACTTAGTAAAACTTTGGGATTGGCTCACGACTAAATGGTTGAGCCATATTCGAATGTTTTTTTCTCAAAACTTATTTTGTTTTGCTTTAGTCACATAAAAAAAATACAAACTCAAAAAATATTTTTTCCTGTGAAAGATATTGGACTAAAAATTTAATGATTTTAGAGATACCTTACTTGATGAGGATACACACATAATAATTGCTATGATACACATATACAATATGAGTATTAAATATAACACGTATCTAATACAATGATTCGTCTTATCTTTAAAAAATATAGGATACAATACGTATACTTATATAGAAATTATGTTATTCTTAAATCTCAAAATGTTTGGAATTATTGTTGTGTTTAAACACTTAATTTTATAATTTTTATGATTTTATAAACTTTATAATACGTTAAAATATTTTATTTGTTATTTTTAATATTTTAAAATTCAATTTATATTTTATTTAAAATTATTTTTATTTAGTGTGATTACTATTTGAAATTCAATTTAAAAATCATTTAAAATATATATTGTCAGATGTTAACACACTAATAAAAAGTAAAATGCGGATGTTTGAAATAAGAATACGTGATTGAGTTAGTTGAAAAAGGAAAAATAAAACTAATCAGTCAGATAAATACGTGAAGGTTAATAACCTCTTATTTTTAAATAATATTTTTCTTGTGTGTTGATAACTCTAGATTGCACGAATTTTGAACGTATTTCTATGTAACCTTACCCAACGTGTCTATGCATCAGTGAATAATTGTCTCTTTTCCTTGAATATTTTCGAAGATTGATATTATGGTTTTAGTCTATTCTATAATATGTTTTTGTAAGGATTACATGTCTTTCAACTTGAATTTTGGTTCTAACACAAAAAGAATATTAAATACCGATTAGAAAACTTTATTGGCAAAATAGAATTTATAAATAAATATTTTCATGGTAATATCCATTAGAATTTTTATTATCAACAAAAATATTCATCACTAATGAATTTGTTAATAAAACTTGTCGGTAATTTATAATGTGTATTATCGATAGATATTTCAGTCGATAAATTTCATCTGTAAAATAGATGTAAAAGTTTTCGCTTTAGACTTTGATCATGTTGTTTAAAATATGTCGGTCAACATCTTGATAATGATTTTTTTTTTTAAATTAAATTTTTGAAAATTCATTGGTAAATCTATCAGTAATTCAATCTTCTTTAAATTTGTGGTAACTTTATTCTATAAAACATTCACTGGTAGTTTTGTCAGTAAAATGGACATTGATTTTCTTGTCAAATCTAACTAAATATTTGTTATAAATTAATTATAAATGAGCCAGAGAAAGAAGAGAACAAGAATGTGAAAGAGGCAGTGGAGGAGGAAAAGGAGGAGATGGTAACAACAAGGCAATGATAGAGGTAAGGAGACGACAAATGAAGCGAATCAACAATGACAACAATGGAGGAGTGAGAGGAAGAGATCGAGGAGGAAGATGAGCAGAAGAAAGAAAAGGAAAAGGAGGAAGAGGAAAAAGAAGAAAAAATGAAAAGGAGAGAGAAAAGGAAGAGGAAAAAGAAGATTCAGTTGCGATATTGTCCGATAATTAAAAATTATTAGTAATTACCAATAGATATTTTTTGACAAATAGTTAAGAACAAATTTTGGTCATTGCTAACCATTAACAAATAGTATTCTTTAACTTTTAAGTATTTTTTAATCGAATGAAACTTTTGTAATAACTCACTCTGTGAAGTAGCCTTATGAGCCTAATTTGTCATTCCTTTAAATGTTTTCTTGCTATTTTGTGTTAAGATCAGAAATAGTTTGTACATTATTGTAACTGTAAGGCCCACTTTTTCTGCCCTAATTTAAAAAGGGTTGCCCCATTTGAGTTGGGCCTAAGGGCTGGCCCAAAGGGAAAAACAGACCCTAAGTCTACCCTAACCCTATCCCTCTTACTCACTTTCAGAATCTGCCCCTTTGTTCTAAGAGGTGCAACCGTTACTCTACTAGGGTTTGCTTTCCCATCTCAGACCAGTTCGCTCGAAACTCATTTCTACTCAACTTCTAAGCTTTTTCCTAGAGCTGTTGTGTTTCGTGGTTGGTGTCGGAGTACTGTGCTAGCTTATTCCAGGTAAGGGAAGCTAGAACCCTTTTCTGTTTCATGTGCTTGTCTGTTGTCTGGTTGGTGTTTCGTGATTCTTGAACTGGTATGCTACTGTGAATGCGGGGAAGGGTTGGTAATATTGCATATGCGTAAAATATAACTGATGCAGGTGCGGACAATGGCGAAGTCTGATAATCTCGCCCAAGCGAGCTTGTCTCGCATAGGCGAGACTAGCAGAGGTTTCGCCCAGGATTCCTACGCGAGGGTCGCTTAAGCGAAGAGTCTCCGTTTTGAGCGAGATGCATTCTCACTTAAGGGAGGAGGGCTTGCCTAAGCGAGACCCTGCAAGGAGCCACTATTCCCACTCCTCGAATTCTCGCCTGAGCGAGGGGAGTCCGCCTGAGCGAGGGAAACCTCTCGTCTGAGCGAGTATCCTCATATTGAGCGAGAGTTGGGCGAGGATGCACCCTGTACTGTTTTCTTCTATGTTAATTGGGTGAATATCACATGTAGGACTGGGTTATTGTGCTAAAGTATGTTCTGAATGTTTATGCATGAGGGATGTGCTTCATGAGTTATGAATTGAGTGATTTTGTATGCATGAGATGGTAACATTGAGATTTATGAGTTTTACATGATGTGAGTATGATATATGTATGAGGTGATTCATGGAATTGAAATGATGAGTTTGGCTTGAGTTCGACATGAGACACGAAAGGGTTGGTATCAATATGGCATGATAATGATATGAGACGGAGTTCCATATTCATGGTTCGAGAATAATGAGTTGGTATGGTTTGGCTGGGAATACGAAAGAGGTGAATTATGAGAAACTGTATGTGATGTATATGTATATATGTGTATACGCATGTTGAAATCGTTTGATTGATTAAGAATGTTGGTACGTGTCAGTGCGTAATTCCTTGGGATCTCTAGGTGAGATTCTCAGGGTCGTGCTTCAGTGGTCAGGACGTAATCCCATGGCCCCTATTAGTGGGTGTCCATGGTGGTGCCCCATCTGTATAACTAGGTAAGGATTCAAGATAAGGTTGCATCCTGACACTCTAAGGAGTCAGTTAGTCTCACCTAGAGCGGACTGACTCTTGTGGTGAGATTAGCAGGAGGCCTAAAATTCATTAAGGTCTAACCTTATGGTGAGGGAAAATTGATTCATTGTAACACTTGTAACATATAGCTCGGGGGTGAGCAGAGGTATCCACCACAAGTGCAAGCATCCCCTGAATCCAACCAAGTTATATGTATCCGGATGAGTCAAATCGAGTCGAGTCTTAGTGTATTGTTTTGAAAAGTCATAACATGCTTGAGTGGTGTATGTATAATTGACTGTGAAAGTATATCTGACTGCATGATAAAACCATTTTCGGCTCTAGCTTACCCTTTTATTATTGTTGTGTGTTCTACTGTGTGGTACTCTCTTTTGCGATGATCATCAACTTGTTGATGTGAGCAGATGCGAGGAACACCCGTGGTCAACAGGAAGGTGATGGTTCCCCTGCTTAGCCTTGGGATTGACTTCTGCTTTTGGGCTTTTCTTTAGGACTATGGCCCATGTACGTTTTGCTCTTTAGTATTCTATTAAATTTCGTTAAGTCCTTGGATTCTTGGTTGTATCTGGCATCATGGTGTGCCTTAGTTTCTCCTAGCTTTTTGGATATTGTAAGGAGTAACGTCCATACTCCAGGACCTGTCTCTAAATTTCTATTTGTGTGGCATTTCATTTAAATTAAAGTTATTATTTAAATGGGGTGTTACATTTATGGTATCAGAGCAGTTCGTCCTTAGGATGACCTGAGGTTGTGGGTTTGTCATGCCTCGCGGGCGAAAGTAGTCATATCTAGTCAAGTTTGTCAGTGAAACCAAAAGTTTTGAGAACAGAAAACGCCTTGATAAAGTAATGAGGGTGCACACTCATGACTAGATTAAAGGTTGTTTTCCTTCCTAATTCTAATGGTTTGGGAAAGAAGGGTGACAAACAAGAGGGTTGGTTGTCTATAAGTGATAGGGTGTTGCTTTGTAGGATCTAGGTTGTCTTACTACGCCTCTGTGCTTTGTTTCTAGTGTCTACAGAGATAAGAGAATGCGGATTCAATGTCAACTTGGCCTGATCATCTTTATAAGCGTTGAATGGGGTCTCTAAGACGACGTCTTGCCTCAGAGATAGAAAGTCGATGTACGATGTATATAATTGAGTAAGGATAGCTAAGTTTTGGGTTGATAAACCGGAAAAGATGCTAGAGTTCACAAAATCACGTTTGGGCAGAGGGAGCTTTAAGGATAGACTCTCGAGAAGCAATACTACAAGTTTTATAAAAAAGAGTCGAATCCAAAGATTAAGAACACTGAAAGGTATCAGTACATGCAAGCCCGCAAGCCCGCGCGGGCTCGGCCCGCAGAAAAAAAAAACTTGCACTTGTGTATATTAATTACTTTTTTTATGGACTCTTGCATTAACATTTCAAATTCTTGTATAACTGGAAAAGACAAGTATTATGTAACTTTTAATGTGCTAAAATTTAAAGAATACATTGTGTATGTCATAGTATGAATATGATGAAAATGTTGAATTATCAATTTATCATCTAATTCCCCA
>Ga0209589_1008214_pt1 | contig 16375 bp, 7 predicted proteins | sample CowpeawhiteBW_FD_187525 | JGI IMG/M metagenome (GOLD analysis project Ga0209589, IMG submission 187525) | Root nodule microbial communities of legume samples collected from California USA - Cow pea white BW (SPAdes) (version 2) | ecosystem: Host-associated > Plants > Roots > Nodule | place: USA... | reverse complement strand
TAATGTCAATTATCTAAAGAATGAAAAAAAAAAACTAAAACTAAAATCGTCACATTTGTAAAGAAACAATGTGATTAAAATTTGCATAGGTAAAATAAGAAAAGTTTGATAGACATCATAGTCAAAACTCGTCGATTTTTCTTTATTGAAAACTATTTTATTAAATTAAAAAAATTATCAGTTGAAATACTATCATATAAAGACTACAAAATACAAAAGTACAAGTATATATTCTTAAGATAAGATATTAAATTGAATAAAATAATTTATTTCGATTAATAAAATTTCATTTTTAAGTTTTTGATGAGTTTATATATCAGAAAGTGAAATTTACATGAGTAGTTAAGAAAAAGTGTGCATGGTAAGTGAATTGAAAAGGATCTTGAACCCGAAAAAGAAAAGTCAGTGTGACTCTTATTCCAAAACGCCAATGTTAGTAATAAAATCTCATATTAAATAAAAGTGAACCTAACAGCGACACTAAAGTCTGCGAGCATGCGAAGACCAAAACCAACGTAGTCCTCCAAAATGGTAGCGATTGGATTGTAGCTGAAACATTCAATTCTACCCCTTTCTCAGTCAGGAATACAAGGCTCTGTTATCTGTATAGAGTATTGTAATGAAATAGTTGGAAAAGTGGTAGATAGAATAGTTGAATTGAACAGATTTTAAAAATCTAGCTTAATGCATATAAGTGGGTAATGAGTGGGGATACAAGTTGAAGGAATTGAATGGTGAGCATAGCAAAACAAGAAAGAGAGATTTGAATGACTACGTCAACTGCACACCACACCAGTGCCTGTTTCCAGTGTGGCTGAAGAGACACTAATTCAATGCAGTCTTCCCTACGCTGACAGTGACGCCACAACCCTATTCTAGATAACAATACAATAATCTTCTTTTTCTTCTAACTCCTTCTCATCAACCTTCAAACATATTACCTTTCTTTCTATCTCTCCAATATCTCCCACTCTTACTAAGTCTACATATCCATGTACGTGTTAGATTACTGTCTCTTTCAATATATGGTTTTTCATAAATAAAAAATCCATTTTTTTTTGAAAAAAAATAGTCCAAATTCTATACTAGAAATGGAAATGAGAAAGTAGAGCACTATATAAGAATAAATACCTATAAACCCATTATCTTAAGTTTTTGGGTTGAGAATGGTGTCAATACCTTATGCGGTTGAGCTCAGATTTAGTTAGTGTTGTATCTCTCCGGTGAGAAACATGACAGAGAATCTAAATTCGAAAAAAGGTTGTTGAGTAATTGAAGACAGTGAAGAAAAAATAATGTAACACAAGATCATAGTAAAAAAGTGTCAAGATATTTTTGTCAGGAGGTTCCTGAAAAGGAAAATACATATACGAGGGACTATATGTGACAGAACATGAAAAGGAAGAACTTTAAAGCCTTTACCCTAGAACAACCTTTATTGACTGCTTCTCTTTTAGTTCATTGTTGACTTTGGATTGTATAATTAATGTATAGTGAATAAATTTGGACGGAAGGTGGATGAGAAAGGGTTTCAGTAATCACATAGTTATCAGTGGTGAGGTTTTGAGATCCATTGAAGTTGATAATGTGGGAAAGAATATTAGTAGTTCTGCTGCTTGTTTTGAATTATGTGTTGGTTGCAAAAGGAGAAACAAATGATGTGGATTGTAAGTTCAGTTTTCTAGTTATATACTGTGTATTTGATCCTTTTCTTCACCTGCGAATACCATCTTTCTTACATTGCAAGCTTTAGAAAAAGTTTGTCAGGACCAATTATTTCTTCTGGACATCTTCAGAGCAATCAAAAGTTAGACAATTATATACACAAGATTTCAGTTACTGAATTGTATTCTTTGTGCAACTTTTTTGCAGTTAGCACACTAAAGTCTCTTACGAGTACCTGGAAGAACACCCCTCCAGAGTGGGAGGGTTCAGATCCTTGTGATGATTGGGAAGGAATCAAGTGCAAGAATACACGTGTTACATCAATGTAGCGTCTGTTACTGAATATGTTTAATTGTTTTTCGCTTATCCTAAGTGTGTTTTTGAGAGATTCATTTTATTTATTTCAGAACACTAGCAAGTACTGGTTTGGGTGGTCAGCTTTCTGGAGATATTGGATCACTGTCTGAATTGGAGATTTTGTAAGTATTTTAATGCATCTCAGTTAAACTATTAAGCTCGCGATTTTATGATTTGATCTATTTTTCGGTTCTTGATTCTTCTTTTTCTGCTTAAACTAACTAGTGATTTTTCTCTACAGGGATCTATCTTACAACAAGGACATGACTGGACCACTTCCACAATCCATCGGGGATTTGAGGAAGCTGACAACCTTGTAATGCAGAATTGATTGCTAAAGAAGTAACTCGTTTTAAGTGGTTTTTGATGAAAACAATTCTAACAACAAATTTTTCTTATTCGTTTGTCAACAGAATTCTCGTTAGCTGCAGCTTCAGTGGTCCTATTCCAGACAGCATAGGAAATATGCAGGAGCTCCTGTTTTTGTAATGCCTTTTAATTCATTAATTGCTGCAAAATTCACTGAATGATGGTTTCATCATTCATGTTCGTTTGTGTTTTTAGTTTTGGCATTATAATAGAAGATCTTGGATCCTAGTCTAAATCATAGACTTCGAATTGCAGGTCTTTAAATTCCAATGGCTTTAGTGGAGTGATTCCGAATTCTATTGGTAATCTATCAAAGCTTTATTGGTTAGATTTAGCAGACAATCAACTTGAAGGGAGCATCCCGGTATCTGGTGATGACCCATTTGGTCTTGATAAGTTACACCATGCCAAACATTTGTATGTCAAATCTCTTATTCTGTAGTACTTGGCTTGTCAATTTTTTCTAACACGTTTTTCGTTGTACATACTAAAAACATTAACACATCTCCATTTTATACAGTCATCTTGGGAAGAATAATCTCTCAGGCACCATCCCTCCTGGACTTTTTAGCCCGGAAATGGCTCTCATTCATTTGTAAGAACAGTTCTTACATTTTTTCTTCATGTAGACTCCATTCAGATAATTGAACACGTGTAACATTACCATGCATTGAACTGCTGAACATTCAAAATATACTATGTTGATATTCTAAAAATCCTTTTAATAGATTTTAAAACTTCAAAATCAGTGTTCTTCGGTGTATCTTAAAGACACAGCACAGCAGAGGAACAATACAGTAAAATCCAATAGAGAATTCAAATTCTGGTTGCTACAAAGGGTTGAATTAACATATTCGTTTCTGTTTTATCTGTCGGGGAATTTTTAATATTCGATTCCTTGCAATGCTGAAGTATCTAGATTTATTTTGTGCACAAAAAATCTTCATTGTTTCTCCCATATATGTTAAAATATACACCTGTGATCCTGAAAATCTTCTTGGCAGGCTTTTGGAAAGCAATAAACTCGAAGGCAAAATTCCAGCTACACTTGGACTAGTTCAGAGTCTGGAGGTGGTGTAAGTGTCTACATTACTCCTCAAACAAGTTCATGAATTTTTTTTCTGCTTTTGGCATTAATACACTGTTGTTGTGTGAATAGGCGCTTAGATAGTAACTCATTGGATGGACCTGTGCCTTCAAACATCAACAATCTTACAAATGTTCGAGATCTGTAAGCAAACATGAAGAACATGTGAAACATTTCCTTTCCCTGCACCCACACTTTTACTTGAAAAGTGAACTTTTTTGGCTTTGATTTATGCATTTCAGGTACTTGTCCAACAATAAACTTTCAGGCTCCCTGCCAGACCTTACTGGAATGAATGCCCTCAACTACCTGTAAATTTCAAAGCATTTAGTTATGATAGTTGTATTGTAGTTGTTACTATCATTCCGTATCCTATGTTTACTCAAAGTTATTCTACCTTGTAATGGTGAGTGAGTAACCTCTTTAATCTATTTTTAAGGGACATGAGCAACAATAGTTTTAAACCATTGGATTTTCCAGAATGGTTTTCTACTCTCAAGTCCTTAGTAACATTGTAAGTCTTTCATTGTGCACTTCTTTGACCTTTCACCACCCTCTCTCTACTTTCGTGAATGAAATCCGGTTACACAGTTAGTCCTTGTTTTTCATGGCAGAGAGATGGAGCGAACACAACTTCAAGGACAGGTTCCCTCTTCTTTGTTTGAACTTGTCAATTTACAGACTGTGTAAGTACACCTATCTTCAGCATCTTGACTAGGGAAAGTTTCTATAAATATGTGAATTTATCTTTTTAAATAAAGTTCCTAATAGTAATCTATATTTATTATGTCCTAACATCTGACCACAGGGTGCTAAAAGACAACAAGATAAATGGAACCTTGGATGTTGGCTCCTCCAACAGCAGCCGGCTGCGACTTATTGATTTGGAGACAAATTCAATCGACAACATTAAGCAAAATGAAGTTTCAGGTGTCAGGATAATGTAAGCTGACATCTTTTGTGTATGTCACTGCATAGGATTAGTAATTCGAATAGTTTTATAAGGTGTTCCATTTTTCTGAACTTTTTTTCCTGCAGACTCAAAGATAACCCAGTTTGCCAAGAAACTAATGAACGAGGGACATATTGCTCCTCTTCTCAATCCAATTTCTCGTATTCAACACAACCAAATAACTGTGAACCTGATGCCTGCAGTTCAGAACAGACTTCGAGTCCCAACTGTAAATGCGCATATCCATATACAGGAACCTTAGCTTTCAGGTCACCTTCCTTTTCGGACTTGGATAACATAACACACTACTCAATGCTTGAGGATTCTCTTATGCGGTCTTTTAAGTCACATTTTGTACCTGTGGATTCGGTCTTGTTGAGCCATCCAAGTATTGATTCAACTGGGTATCTCAAATTGAGCTTACAAGTCTTCCCATCAGGACTAGATTATTTCAATCGAACTGGGACTTCAACAATTGGTTTTATGCTAAGCAACCAGACTTTTAAGCCTCCACAGCCGGATTTTGGACCATTTTTTTTTCTTGCAGATGGATATGAACACTTTGGGAACCATGGTAAAAACAATTTCACACACGATTGGAATAAAATTGTAGTAGTAATTGCTCCATTTTAAGATAACCTTCTTCTCAACCTTTCTTGTTGTGTAGAAGGATTGAGTGAATCGGGTAAACATTCAAACATTGGAATCATAATTGGGGCTGCAGTTGGTGGTTTGGTCTTGCTAGTGTTATTACTCTTAGCTGGTCTTTATGCTTTCCGCCAGAAGAAAAGGGCCGAAAAAGCGATTGGACAAAGCAATCCTTTTAGTAATATAGCTCTATACTTATATCTCCTGCATTCTAATCATTCACATGGAATTGATTTAACTAACATGCTTAAATTTCACGAGTGCAGAACGCTGGGATACGGTTGATAGCAAGAGTGATGTCCCTCAGTTGAAAGAAGCAAGAATGTTTTCTTTTGAAGACCTTAAAAAGTACACCAAAAGTTTTTCTCAAGTCAATGACATTGGATCTGGGGGTTTTGGGAAGGTACCGAATGTACTACTGTGATCGTAGTATAATCAACTGTGACATAAGTTCATCTGTGCTTATAATACATAAACCAACTTTGTAATGTGTAAAAGTCCACACACAGGTTTATAAGGGAACCCTTCCCGATGGAAACGTGGTAGCAATAAAAAGAGCTCAAAAAGAATCTATGCAGGGAAAGCTCGAGTTTAAAGCGGAGATTGAACTTCTATCAAGGGTTCACCACAAGAATCTTGTCAGCCTTTTGGGCTTCTGCTTTGACCAAGGAGAGCAAATGCTGGTTTATGAGTATCTTAAAAATGGTAGTTTAAAGGACGCTCTATCAGGTATATGAGCAAATGGTTACCAAATGATTCTCAATTTATTTCTTTTTTTACATCACTCAGTGTTATTGAACTTGCATATTCCTCTCTCTGCTATGACATCTTTGATACGATACCTGCTGCTAAAGGAATTGCTCATGTGTTAGATTTGTAACTCAATTTTCCTGTAACTGATTATGCAGGGAAGTCAGGGATTAAGCTAGATTGGATTAGAAGGCTAAAAATAGCCCTTGGTACTGCCCGTGGTCTTGCTTATCTTCACGAACTTGTTAATCCTCCCATCATACATAGGGACATAAAATCAAACAATATTTTGCTGGATAACCGCCTAAATGCCAAAGTTTCTGATTTTGGTCTCTCCAAGTCTATGGTAGATGCAGAAAAGGATCATGTTACCACCCAAGTTAAAGGAACACTGGTTAGTATAGTATCTTCCTGAAAATATATAAAACTCTAATGCTAACAATGCTGAGAATGGAGAACTTTTGGTTGGTGATGTAGGGTTACCTGGATCCAGAGTATTATATGTCTCAACAATTGACTGAGAAGAGTGACGTGTATAGCTTTGGAGTGCTAATGCTGGAGCTGATATCTGCAAGAAAGCCATTGGAACGAGGGAAGTATATAGTGAAAGAGATTAGGAATGCTGTGGATAAGACAAAAGGCTTATACGGTCTTCATGAATTTATTGATCCAGCCATGGGAGTGTCGTCCACAACACTGATAGGTTTTGACAAGTTTGTGAATTTGACCCTGAAATGTGTTGAAGAGTCAGGTGAAGAAAGGCCTAAAATGAGTGATGTGGTAAGAGAAATTGAGAACATATTGAAGTCAGCTGGTGCAAACCCTACTGAGGAATCACCCTCCATCTCTTCTAGCTATGAAGAAGTAAGCAGAGGAAGTTCCAGCCATCCTTATAACAGCAACGACACCTTTGATAATGTAAGTGCAGGGTCTCCATACACAAAAGTTGACCCTAATTAAGTGGTGTTCAACATTTTAAGTACCTCAAGTCCAAGCCAAACTTGTTTATATATTAGTTTGCTAGATGTTGCTTCTTTTGTGAGGAATCTTCATCTTGAGCTGCATTATTTTACTGGCTATATTTCTTCTCCAATGGCGATGTAGCAGAAGTGCAAAGAAGTGAACCAATGGTTATGCAATTTACAGAGATTGTTGATAGAGAGGTGAAGCAGGGAAGAAATATAATTCTGTGTTTATAGTTATCCTATGGGATTTGGCTCATTGTGAAGCACTGGTGTGGGGTGTGGACGTTTTGCACAAAATGATCCAAGTAAAGATAAAAACTAGTGAATTATATTTTATTAGTGTGGTTTAATGTTTTTGTTGTTGTTGTTTTATGACACTTCAATAATGCTATTGAATGTGCAGAAGTTTTTATATTTTTTATTATGTAAGCATTTTTATTAGTGTTTTAATGATAAATTAATAATGGATTAAGGTTGTTTAATATTAAAAAATCAATCATAAAATAAAATGCTTATAGAAAATTAATGTCATTCTTAAAACCAAAAGAGATAAAATCGAAAATAAACTCTTATTTGGCGCAAAAACAAAATGAGAAAAAAATGATTTATTAATTTAAAATAAAAATACTTTTCTTTTCAACTAGCCTCCAGAGTCTTTCTCTTTACAAACTGTTTTTTCTTTTTCTTTTTTCTCTTATCACTTCAAATCAAACATAATCTATCACTTTTAAAGGACATTAATTTTTGTTCCTTATAATTATTGACACTTTGTAATTGTTTTTAGTGTAACAACTCCATATTAGTTGTATCTTCGTTTATATAATTTATTTTATTATTTTACTTTTAATTTTTAAATTTTATAATTATTTTTAAACTCAATTTACAATAAAAAATTGTCTATAATCAATGTCATAAAAAAATATATTTTATAAATTTAAGATATTTTTATTTTAAAAATTATAATTAAAAAATATATTTTAAATATATATGATATTATATTAATAGATAATAATATTATAATATTATTAGGTTAATATATAAAGTAAATTTATATTTATTAAAATTAAAGTATAATAGATAGAGAAAAGAAGATAAAATAATTGTTAATAAATAAAAAAAATAACTGTAAAATTTATAACAATATATAAAAAGGATATCATTTTTTGTATCCACATTTTGTTATTTGAGTTTAACTCTTAATTATTATTTTAAAATTTATTTTATGCGAGAGTGTTTGTGTTTTTGCATACACATGTATGCGAGAGTGTTTGTGTTTTTGTTAATAGTTTTATAGAAAACATATAAAAATAACAGTTAATGTTTAAAAAATAAATAAATAATTATATATATATATATATATATATATATAACAACTTAAAATAATAATGTTTTAATTATTATTTTTTATATTTAAAATTTTAATATGTATTATTATATTATTATAAAAGATTTTAAAGTGAGTATATTATTTTTAAAGAAATAAATTATTGTTATTTTAAATTATAAAATACACATATTTATTTGATAGGTGTTAACCACCATTTTTTTATGGAAAAAGAAAGCGCTAGGTAGCATATGTCATACTCTTAGCACAAGATTTTGGGCCCAACTCACAAATCCTTTACTCTATTAAGTATCGTCTTTTTTTTTTCTATTAGTTTTTCATTTCAATTTTGATTGAAAAATTTTAAGTAGTTTTTTTTAATTAAGTTTTAATTTTTGAAAAAAATATCAATTAAGTTATTTTCATTAATATTATATCAACACACTAAAGACATTTGTGTGGTTTTGTATTTTCAATTCCAATTTTATTTAATTCTATATCTAAATTGAGATCAATTTTTTGATATAAATATTATACTATATTTTTATTAAAATTGACTTTATTAATTTTTTATGTTACTAAACTTTATCTAAATACTTACTCTTTAAAAATATTAAAATTTAAAATGAAAATAATTTAAAAATTTATTTTTATTATATAATTAAAAGAATAAAAATAAAAATAAAATAACAATAAAAATATTTATTTATTTATTTATTATTATTACAACAATAAATTAATTTAATATGTAATTATTTTAATTTATTTAATTAAGTATATTAATTAATTTATCAAAGACTTAAAAAATATTAATCATATTATTATTTTGTTTTTGTTTTATGATATTTTTCAGCCTATTTTTTTCTTTTTTATAGCATAGGTCAACCTTTTTTATTCTCCTCTCACTAGGTGAGATTGATTGATTACATAGATATACCAAACAATTTTATTGGATATTATTATAATTCATGTTTATAAATATATATTTATTCAAATCCAAAACCGCCAAATTAGCCTTTGACTTCATTGCCAATAAAAGCCGAAACAGAGCCCAAACCCGTTCAGCTTGCTTAGCTGTAATTTATTAACTACAAACTTAAATATACATATTCATACACCAAACTAATTATATTTATGACTTAAAGTAAGTTTCAAGTGGCTAAGAAATCATCGTTTTTTTTTAATATTCAATAAATTTATTCTTTAAATTGAGTTATTTTTGTTTAAGTTCTTAAATTTAATTATATATATATATATATATATATTTAAATTTCAAACCTTTTTAAAAAACTCCCTCTTCATATTCTTAATATTTTGGATTAGGTAATTAAAATAAAAAATAATTATATATTAAGCACCAAAATCTTATTTTTTATTTTTTTGTCATAACAACTTGCTTGTTTTGTGTTATATGATGAACACATCGTACGAATTCGAGAAATAAAAGATATTTAATACTAATTATTGTTCAACCCTTAAAACTGTGACAGATGGAAGATAACACGAGAAACTTAAATCAACATAGTTAATTTATTAGGTAATTTATTTACCACAAAAATTGAAAATAAAAAGTATGTATTATAAACCTAAAAGTTATTTAAGTTTATCTATGAAATGATGAGCATATATATACTATACTTGGTTGCACTGGCTTTCTTTGCAACTTTACAAAGTAATCAAATTTCACCTTCACTGGGACATGCTTGGGCTAATTTTTTAAGGTTTTCAATGATCATAACTAGTTTCGTGTTAAATCGATTCACAAAGCACTTTGGCAGCCACCCTGCAGGATCCAACTGAAAACAAAACAAAACAAAAAAATCAACGAGATGATCAACGAGATCGTGGGTGCAAACTTTATTTTACTAAGTTAATTTCGTAAGTATATAAATGCGTGTAAACTTAAAAGAACATTTTTATCTTATGATTGTTAATTACCTGAACAACATAAGTGACCACACATGAATCATCTTCAAGCTTCTCTACCACCCAACCTGACTGAAGCAACAATCCTCTGATCGCATTACTTTGCTTCGGATGCAATCCTGCAGCTATTTCCTTTGGCAGTGAAGCAACTGCTACCACCTGTAACACCCCATTAACATTTTGTTCAATGGTTTCAAAGACAAAAAGTACATTTGAACTCAGCAACGTTGTAAAAGTTTTGATGAATACGTTGTTTATGTTTGATAGGAATTTTCGTACTAACCAAGGTACCATCTTCCATTGTTTCACGGCGTTCATAGACAATGAACTCCCTATTCCTGAAGAGAGGCTTCGAGTTATCTCCGAACCTGAGACGAATTATGCTGAGGTTGTCTTCAAGATCTTTTATGTACCTGGCTTCCACCAGATCAGAGTCCCATTGCTGGCTTAAAGAAATAATCAAAAACCAAGATCAGAATGTAATCAGAAAATAACTATTCTGCAGGTACAAAAATAATTTCTTAATCAAATTGAACCCCCATTACAAGGAACAAGCCACATTCACATGTACAAAGAGGAGGAATAAAGAAGAAAGTAAAAGACAAGGAATCGTGCATTTTTTTTTTGTCATTCCTATGGATGTCAGCCACAAACTAAAAAATAAAGATAGGATCAAGGACAGTGCTAGAGACAAAAGTTTTCTTTTCAACATGCTGGATGGGAATCTAATCCTCTTAACTCTCCTGTTTAAGGTATACTTTTATTCTCTTTTCATTTTCTTTTCCTTTTACTCCCATTCACCTCCCTCACTTTATTTTCTGTCATTTTATGAGAAACTTGACATTCACCTTTGCAGCATCAATGGCATTGGCCACTGTGATGAACTGTTGGGGAGAGACAGATCTAAGAATCCAACGGCTGCGGAACGTGTGGAGTGAGTCTGACCTTCGTTTTGATATCTCCACACCGTTGTCAAGAGTTAGAACCTTCCATCCATCATTGTCCTTTCCTCTGTTTGTGTCTGAAGCTGCCAACAACTCTTGTATGCAGCTTTCACTTGCAAACTGCACAAACCTTCTCAGGGAGTCCTCGCTAATAGACCTTTAACAAAACCAAGGTGACACAGAATCTTAATTTCATGAACACAGATAAGTCATAACAAGATTGAACAAACTGGTCACTGCATCATGTGTCAAACACGAACACACTCCCAGAAAAAATACAAGGTTTAGTTTGGTGTTCACCAGGATCGGCTGCAAGGTGCAGGGCTGCTACTCATCGTGGCTGGAATGAGGGTATCAATTGCCTTCAGAAGTTGAATTCTTTACGACAATAAAACACTTGGTAAATCGAAAGGCGATTGCATTATATATATTTATACAAATGTTATATGTAAAAGGGAGAGGGTTGTGTTGTGTGGTGTAATGATATGAGTGGTTTAAAGAGAGGTTGAGAACTGCAAAATAATATGAAGTGGGCAGAGGTGATTGCTGCACATGCAGTGCCAGAAGAACCTTACATGATTAGAGCAATAACCCTCTCTCTAGATAAAAGATAGATTCTTTTCTTCCAAAAAAGCAGCAAGAACAAGGGTCGAAAATATGATGCACATGGAGTGTTGGTGGCTTTTGTGAGGGGAACAAAACATTGGAAAATAAAAATACAAGAAATTCATCCACAGATAAAGAGTCATTTACATGTATTTCACATAGCAACTAAAATAATAACAAGATTCAAATACCATGCACGGTTTAACCGGGGAATTTGTAGAAAAAGACATGGTGTAAGGTTACAACCAAGGCTTGTTAAAAAAGATTTACTATATCGACTCTGAAACTGGTATAGATATAGCGATATAGAAAGTTTTCACTCTTTACACGATTTTAGATACAACCGGTATAGAAAGTGTATTTGTTTGTGTATCCTGAATGGAAAATCCCTACCACTTTGGAATGTGAGGCCCCAGTCACGTGTGATGATAGTTGATAGAGCTGGATTGCATTTCAAACAGCAAGGCAAGAAGAAGCGGTCCCAGTGAAGTCTTTGGCACGGTATTTGGGATTGTCCTAAGCGTAACGTTAGGTGCAGTAGCAACAACTAACTTCCCATTCTATTCACCAAAAACTTTTTCCTGCACTGTACCTGCAGTGTTAGCCTCTTATTTTATATAATATATATATATATATATATATATATATATATATATATATATACTGAGCCACATATGTTTCTGATATGTGACCAGACTTGTGTTGAATTCCACATGCTCTAGTTTGTGGAGCAGTTAAAGACCGAAGTGGGCGCCGAGTAGTGCTCCTTTTTCACACATTTAACAAAGTGACAACAACGTTACGCTGTGATAAGTGATGTACATGTGTACAATGTTGGTGTTTTAAAAAAGACACCCAAGAGTATAATGAAAGCAAGAAAATTATCCATTCAGATACGCCTTCTACGATTTCATTACATTCATTATTACATCCACCTTATCGAATATAAATAAACAAAGGAGTGGTTATGTTATGTTATATTATGTTTATTCGAATTCATTTTAATGTAAACTTTGTTAGAAGTAGCATAGCAGGACAATTTAGCAGAACAAAAGTACAGGAACAGTTTTAAAAAGGAACAGAATTTTATGTAACATGTGCCAACTGTAAATTGAAAATAGAAAATAGTATAGGGTAGCCATGAAGATGGTCCAACTTGCATCATGCTTAATTAGATAAACTGTGATTTTGTATTGATCTATGAATCCAGGTTGTCCTGTTTCCAACATGAGGCATATTGACAACTGATCCTGCCTTAAAATGCCAAGTAAAGTTACAAAAACCATTTATTAGAAAGCAGATCATCGAGTTGCTTTTCTCCAATCCAATCATTGCCCATACATCAACAAAAGAAAATAAGAGCAGAGGCGGGATAGGGGGAAAGAATTTTGAATGTGATGTTTAATTATTATGTGTATAAGGATCATGACTTTCATCAAGTCAAGATCACCCACTTAAAGACAATACACAGAATAATACTTAAAAGGAGATCCACTTTTGCTTTTCATGCTTCAAACCTGCAAAGTCTTCAATGTTTTATTTTTCGGTTCACCAATTCTCAATGTTCTTGGACTTAGATTTCATAACCTAGAATTTTACTAAACATCGGCTTCAAAGTAACTATTTTTATACCACTAATTTTTTCTATCTATCTTTTGAAAAACAATATTGTGAGAGAGATGAAAGATTCGCATAAAAAAATCAATGACCTACTCAATGGGGGAGCTGAAACCAACCTTTGGCTTGAGAAGGGAAACAGCGGCATGGTCAATTGCAATACAATCACTGTCTTTGAATTGTGCTTCCACAACTACATTATTTATGTGACATAGTAGGTTCGCACATAACATAAGTCGAGTGGGAACCTAGAACATGAGTTTGGAAGCTTGTAAGTTGTTGGGTACTAGCCACACATGGTTGTGTTGGATGTAAATGCAGAGACCAATAATGTGGATGAAACCCCACGAACCAAAAGGTGGGACTCGGAATTATTAGACATGTTTGGACAGCACTACAAATAAGTATAATAATGGGGGCCGAAAACCACCATTATGCTACTCTTCAAAAATCAAACCAAACTAATTCTTATCCAGATGCGGCCTGTGGGGAAGCCCAATATGTAACCAAACATTTTCAGGAGTAAACGATACACTTTTTCAACGCGCCATGGAGGGTGAAGAGAACAAGAAATATTTAAATTATGATGGCTATTTGAACGATATCATAGATGAACAATTCTTTAATTTTACACGTGAGTTTAAAGTCTAATTCATACAAAATTACAAAATTGGTTTTTAAAGTAAAATTTGTACTTTAGTATTACGAAATTTTCTTATTTATAATTAACGTGAAATTTCGTGTTAAATACTCAAAAAAGTTAAAGTTAAAGTTTTGATTGCATATATTATCCTCCATTCTCCTTATACAACACCTAAGTTTTGATTGTAACTTGTTTTGTGTACCGAGTCTCAATTATTTTGTAAAATTTCTCAAATTTTCTTTAAATTTCACTTAAGGACTTCATTGAACATAAACAAGTACAATCATCACTGATATTACAAACCACTCACCCAACCTTTTAACCTTAGATGATTACAAACCACTCACCCAACCTTTTAACCTTGGATGGACCATACATTAGTGAATGATCACAAAAAAAGATTTTTATTAAAATTAGAGGAAAATGAATTTTGTGACTCTTTGCACATTCACAATATAATTTTGAAGTGTCAATTTAATCAAATACAATTGATAATAATTTTTTTATATAACATGCATGTCCTGTACACTTATTTCATAACCATTGAATTAAACTACCATTAAATTTGGTTTCTCTTACATCTCTCCAAGAATTCATACAAAAAGAAAATCCTAAGCTCTCGTACCAAATTGAAAAGTATGATTTATTATATGATTTTTATTAAGTATTTTTATATACAAATAATATGTTATTATAATATTTTACTCTCTTACAAATCAAAAACTAAATTAATGATTTTTTTATTATACAATATTTTGTGTTGTTATACAAACCTATAATTTAGGTAATAAAATATTTTCATCTCGAACAAAACTACATAAAGAACAAATATGATCTAAGTAGAGGAGAAAGACCTTAGGAAAAATAATATTTTTGGGTTAAATATAATTTTTGTCCTTTAACTTTCAATCAAAATTATATTTAGTTCATCTTCAAAATTTTAAAACAATTTAGTCTCTCATCTTTAAAAGTGCATAGATTTAGTCCATTTAACAAAATTTTGTTAAATTTATTTAAAATTTAAAACGTGTTTGTCAACTAATGTTAGAGTGAAAATGTGTAAAATGGTCTAAACAACTCAAATGTTATCATAAAACGTGTTTGAAACGTCAAATAAACTTAACAAAATTGGGATAGAAAAACTAAATATACACATTTATAAAGTTAAAGTAGAGGGGACTAGATTGGATGAATGTTTTAAAAATGTAAGTGTGACTTTTAGTTTCACATTGATTAGAAGATGGTGAAATATGTTTTTGATCTCTTAACTTTCGATGAAAGTTAAAATTAGTCCATATTTCAAATTCTGACTTAATTTAGTCTTCCAACCTTAGAAATACATACATTTTGTCATTTTAACCAAATTTTATTAAATTTATTTGACGTTTCTAACATGTTTCATGATCACATTTCAGTTATTTAGACCGTTTGACAAATTTTCATTTCAATGTTAGTTGAGAAATGCATTTAAAACTTAAAGCGTTAGATAAATTTAACAAAATTTGTTTTAAAAAGACTAAATACAGACATTTCTAAAATTCTAGGACTAAATTTGATCAAAATTTGAAAAAAGATTAATTCAAATTTTCACAGGAAATGAAGGAGAAAAACATATTTAACCCATTAGAAATTAACAAATTTAGTAATATATAAGAAAAAATATTATATTAATAACTTGTGGATTAAACTTATCTTTCATTTCTATTATGTCTTTCTAAGGAATTTTCTAAAAAAAAAAATCAATAATATGATATGAGAAGGTACTCATGATTTTTTGTCATTTTGTTCCTATTGATTCTTCGGTTGTTAAAACATCTAAGAGATTAACAATTAAAAAAGACTTTTTTTTTTATTGTGCAATTCAAGAGATTATTATATAATTAAAAAAAGTTTTAAATAGTATAATTTATAAAACATTTGTGTTTTAAATACATTTTAAGAATTAAATTTTAAATTTGCAGTGATAAAAAATGTATTTTATATATTATATATAATTAAATTTCTTAACAAATTTTGTTATGATTTAACAAAAGTTTGATGGAAAATTAGTATACATTGAGTTTATATTTAAACAAAAAACTATTATAAAATTAATATCTTCTATACATCTATAAAGAAAATATTTCTTTTTGAGTGTCCAAATTTATAATAAAAATATTTTTTATTAAAATAATTATTTTATCAATTTTACTCTTTATGTAACTAATTCTTATAAAAAATAAAAAATATTTACACTGAAGTTATAAAAAAAGTTACATTTAATTTTATAATTATAACAATATTTTCCAATATAAATAATTTCTCTTTTCAGTGTACACATATTTTTCAATTTTATCATTTAATGTTTTTTAAATTAAAATAATTATTTTATCAATTTTATTAATATCTTTGTGTTTAGAGATGACAAATAAACTCGTGCCCGTGGGTATCACCCGAACCCGTCCCCGTTTTGACGGGGAATCCCCGCTTTGACTGGGTATGGGTATGGGTATGGGTAATACCCGAAATTTTCAACTGGGGAT